>Ga0182240_100014_pt1 | contig 104675 bp, 88 predicted proteins | sample hydfrates4_PW_90_FD_145594 | JGI IMG/M metagenome (GOLD analysis project Ga0182240, IMG submission 145594) | Subsurface microbial communities from deep shales in Texas, USA - hydraulic fracturing test 4_PW_90 | ecosystem: Environmental > Aquatic > Deep subsurface > Shale gas/oil reservoir >...
CAGCACGTCTCAGACTCTTCAGATTCCACCTCACGGTGAACACCCTGTCATTGTTGACTTCTACATGATACATGCCACAACATAGATAGGACTTTCACCTATTATCAGAATAATTTACGGAGCACACAAAAAATAGGAGCCAGTTTAAACTGGCTCCTTTAAGATCTTTTATTTAATTTATGCATTTTGATAGAGCAGACGATGTCTTAAATTAAATATATGAGCAAAGGAATAATTTTCTTCCAATTGCATTTCATATACCAATTTATTTGTCATTAGAACACAGATTCTAAAGGCTGATTCAAGATCATTTTTAAAACTGTACTCCCGTTCTAAAAATTCCTGGTGTTCTTTTTCTATAAAAGTTTCTAATTTATTTCTATAAACAAATTTCTCTTCAAGTTCCTTTTTGAAAAAATCTGGATGTAAATTTTGGGCAACCTGATTTAGTTTCCATTCATGAAAGATATGAACTGTCTTTTCCCATAAAGTTCCAGGGTCAAGTTCTGGATCATCATGTGCTCTACAAAAATAGTCTGCAATATAATGAAATAACTCTCCAAGTTTAACTGCAAATTTATATGGGTTCCGATCAGGATTCATTTTCTTTAAGTCATCAAATTGTTCATAAAATTTTTCCATCGTTTCATCTTTAAAATGACTTATATCTCCTTCAATAAAATCAGGTTTCATACTTCCCCAGGCCAGTGCCATTTTTGAAAGCCAAATGTTATTTTTTGCAAAATGATCGTGAATTTTATAAGCTAACATTTTGTGTGTTCGAGTATCCAGTTTAAATACCTCCCGGTGATTTGTCTCATTTTGAAAATCTTCAATAACATTATCTTATCATAAAGAAAAGTGATTAGCAAATGGATTAATTCACCAAAAAATATATTTTGAATATTTAATCTGCTAATACTGTCAAATTCATATTAATTAAATTCAAAAAGAGGCAAAATTATATCAAGGTTTTGGCCTGATTAATGATGGTCAAGCGTCAAGCAATATCTTACTTAAATTGGAGATTGGAAAAATAAATGAGAACGCGATAAAAATTATGTTATGAGTGCCTTGGGAACCTGGTCTGCTCAGGAAATGCTGGCCACTTTTTAGTGCTTAAGTAGTTGATTATATATTTTACTTTTGATAAGATTTAATTTGAAAGTAGATATTTATTTTAAAGCTATTTTAAATTTTTATAATATAATCTAGAAGGAGAGAGATTTTTATGAAGGCAAAAAGGTTAACAGGAGAAAAGGCAGCAGAGTATATTGAAGATGGGATGATAATAGGATTAGGAACGGGTTCAACTGCTTATTATGCAGTCAAAAAAGTGGGTGAATTAGTCCGTGATGGTCTTAAAATAAAGGCAGTACCAACTTCTAAAGAAACTGCAGAACTAGCTGCGGCTGAGGGAATAAATCTAGTAGAGTTAGCAGATGTAGAAGGTCTGGATTTAACTATTGATGGTGCTGATGAAGTCGATCCTGATTTCAACCTAATTAAAGGTGGAGGGGGAGCGCTGCTTAGAGAAAAAATAGTTGCCTCTGCTACTGATAAATTGGTTATTGTTGTTGATGAATCAAAGTTAGTTGAGCATTTAGGTGCATTTCCTCTGCCTGTAGAAGTCACTCCATTTAGCTGGCAGTATACTCAGCGTATGATTGAAAAATTCAGCTGCAGCAGTGAAATTAGAAGAAAAGATGGAGAAATTTTTGTAACTGACAACGGAAATTATATTTTAGATTGTGACTTCGGCCAAATTGAAGATCCCTTAAAAATTTCTGTAGAATTAAATAAACTTCCCGGAGTAGTAGAGAACGGAATTTTTGCTGAGATGGCTGAAATAGTAGTTGTAGGCTATAATGATGGCCATATTGAAGTTTTAGATAAAGAATAATTTATAATTATTTTAAATAAAAAGTATAAACAGAAGCAAAGGGAGCAGGCATTAAAAGCTGAGGCTCCCTTAAAAATTTAAAAAGTGATTAAGCTGCATCTGAAATTTTAGCTAAGTCTTTTCCTGCAATCATCTTTTCCATTAAAATACTGGTGATAGAGTGAAAGTCTGCTCGCAAACCTCGTGGGCTTGCCCCGAGGAGGGTCAAAATAACTAAAGGTTTATTATTATAACTAGATTGAATTTAAATAAGATTACTTTTAAACCAATTTATAATATCGTTTGATTCATATAAAGGTTTGCCATTAATAAACAAACAGGGAACTTGTCTTTTCCCCCCAACTTCTATTAATTCTGCTTCCGCCTCTTCGTCTTGATTAATATTTTTTAATTCAATTTCTTCTAAATCATGTTTGTCAATGAATTTTGTAACTTTTCTGCAGTAAGGACAAGTTGGATAGTAATATAAAACTAAATCAAACATTTTATCATCCTTTCGAATTATATGTAGTATTTTTCCTTAATTTAATAATTCTATCTTAAACTGCTGATTCCTTGTTTAAAGCCAAATTTAAATTAAATTTATAAAAATTTTCTATAAATATAGTTAAATTTCCTCAAATTTTGTTTAGATAGTCTTTAATTAGTGGCTAAATTCTGTTATAATGTTAAGTAGATAACATTTTTAATACTTTTATTATAAATGGCAAAAAAGGTGGAGAAAAAATTGAGAAGACGCGAACGCTTAACAGGTTTTTTTATTATTTTCATATTGCTTACTTTTTCGGCCTACAGTAATTCGATGAATGTAGGTGGAAGAATGCTTCAGTCAAATTTACAATCTGATTCAGAAAAACGGCAAAATATTAATAATTTTCAAGAAAGAAATACAGCCACAAATAGAGATTTTAATAAAATAAACAGTAGTACAAAACAAAAAGAAAAAACAACAATGGAAACTAAGAATAAAACAGAGAATAATAATTCTGATACAGCAGATATTCAGGATAACAGCGACCGCAAAACTGAAAAAAATTTAAATTTAAATTCTGATAATAATAGGGATCTTAAAATAAATAGTCCTAGAGAAGAGAATAATGGAGAAAAGGAAAACCCAGAAAGAATCTTTACTGAGGTTGAAAAAAAGCCATTAATTAAGAGAGTTAAAGTACATACTGTTAGAAGTGGAGAAACTCTTTGGGATATTGCACATCAGCATGGTTTAAATATTGATTCATTGATAGGTGCTAATAACATCAGTAATATGAACAGCATTAAGCCAGGACAGAAATTTAAAATTTTACCGATAAAAGGTATCATCTATCGTGTTTCACCAGGTGAAAGTGTTGCCAGCATAGCGTCTAAATTTAACATTAAAACAGAAACTATAATGAAAGATAACAATCTCGATAATCCTTCAAATCTTAAAATTGATCAGGAATTAATTTTAAGAGGTGCTAAGCCTGAATTTAGTTATAAAGATCGTTTAGATCAAAAGTTTATGTATCCAATCAACACTCGGATCACCTCATATTATGGTCCCCGATGGGGTAGAGTACATGAGGGAATTGATTTTGCCGCTCCAATGGGTAGTCCAATTAGAGCAGTAAGCTCTGGAAGAGTTGTATACAGCGGTTGGGCAAGTGGTTATGGGTATGTAGTTATTATTGAACATCAAAAAGGATTGAGAACACTATATGCTCACAACTCAAAATTATTAGTTAGAAATGGAGAATCAGTTGGCAGAGGTGAAGTGATATCTCGCTCTGGAAACACAGGTAATTCTACCGGACCACATCTTCATTTTGAAGTTCAGGTTAACGGACGTCCCGAAAACCCTTTAAACTATATTCATCGCTAAAAATTATTAAAAGTTAATAGAATTTATAAACCCTGCTATTTAATTAGTGGGGTTTTTAAATTACTTAGGTCTTATCTTGACACATCGCGGCAAATATTCTATAATTAAATCATAAAACATTTGAATAATTGTTCATATATAATAAATAAAAAAAGTTGAGGTGGGAAAATGCAGAATACAGTTGAGATGAATAAAGATAAAAATGAAAAAGAATTTGAGCTTGAAGGCTTAAATTGTTCAAATTGTGCAATGAAAATTGAAGATCAGGTTAAAAAACTTGATGGAATGGATAAAGTTGAACTAAATTTTGCAACTTCTACTTTAAAAGTAGCGGCTGCAGATGCAAGATTAGAAAAAATTCAGGAAGAACTACAAAAAATTTCAGATAGAATAGAACCTGGAGTTAAAGTTAGAGATAAATCAGAGCCTAAAACTGAAGCTCAAGCTGAAGAATCTTCACTCAAATCTTATCTTTGGGAAAAAAAGAATATATTTATTGGAATCTTATTTTTTATCTTTGCCCTAAGTTTTTCTCATTTAAATATTTTAAGCAGTACATTTTTTAGTAGTTTGGCCCTGCCTGCCTACATAACAGCATATCTTTTAATTGGCTATCCTATTCTTAAGGCCGCTGTTTTTAATATTGGGCAGGGACAGATCTTTGATGAAAATTTTTTAATGGTTATTGCTACTATTGGTGCTTTTGGAATTCAGGAATACCCAGAAGCGGTAGCTGTGATGCTTTTTTATATGGTTGGTGAATTATTTCAGGAAAGAGCTGTTAACAATTCTCGCCGTTCAATTAAAGATTTGATGGATATAAAAGCTGAGTTTGCTAATTTAATAAAAGATGAAGAAATCTTAGAAGTAAAACCTGAGAATTTAAATATTGGAGATTTAATTGCAGTTAAGGCTGGAGAAAAAATTCCAATAGATGGTGAAGTAGTCAGTGGAGAAACTGCTCTGGAAACCTCTGCCTTAACCGGAGAATCAATACCCAAAGATGTAAGAGAAGGTGACCAGGTTTTAAGTGGAATGATAAATTTAAATAAGTTAATTACCGTTAGAGTAACCAAAGAGTATAAGGATTCAACTGTAAAAAAAATATTGGAACTTGTCGAAAATGCCAGCTCTAAAAAAGCACCAACAGAACAGTTTATCAGTAAATTCGCCCGTTATTATACTCCTTTTGTTGTTTTTACTGCTCTTTTAGTAGCTGTACTGCCCCCATTGTTGACCGGAGCATCTTTTAACCAGTGGTTTTACCGCTCATTGATATTCTTAGTTGTTTCCTGCCCTTGTGCCCTTGTAGTTTCAATTCCACTTGGATTTTTTGGTGGGATTGGTCTGGCATCTAAAAACGGAATTTTAGTTAAAGGAGGAAACTATCTTGAGGCTTTAAATGAGCTGGATACCATAGTCTTTGATAAAACAGGTACTATTACCGAAGGAGATTTTAAAGTAACTGAGGTTAATATTGAAAGCGGCCACAGTCGTCAGGAAATCTTGAAATTAGCTGCCGAAGTAGAGCAATTTTCAAATCATCCAATTGCTCAATCGATTGCTGCAGCTGCTGACGATTATCAGAAACATTCTGCTGACAGTGATTACCAGGAAGTTTCAGGTGCAGGTATTGAAGCAGTACTAGATAATAATCGGATTTTAGCAGGAAATGAAAGACTTATGCAGAAAAATAATATTAACTTTAAAAAAGTTAAAAGTACAGGAACTGCAGTTTATTTAGCCAAGAATGGCGAATTTTTAGCTTCAATTGTCATTTCTGATCAGATCAAAACTGATGCAAAATCTGCATTTGCAGAACTTAGAACTTTAGGAATTAGTAATTTAACAATGTTAACCGGTGATAATAAAGCAACTGCAGCTGAAGTTGCTTCTAAACTTGGTCTGGATAATTTTTATGCAGAACTGCTACCTGATCAAAAAGTCGCTAAAATTGAAGAACTGTTAAAAAAGTCAAAAAAATTAGCATTTGTTGGTGATGGGATTAATGATGCACCTGTGCTGGCTCGTTCTGATTTAGGAATAGCAATGGGAGGTCTCGGTTCTGATGCAGCAATTGAAGCAGCAGATGTTGTTTTAATGACAGATGAGCCTTCCAAAATAGTTACAGCTTTAAACATTGCTGCTAAAACTAAGCAATTAGTCTGGCAAAATATTGTAATGGCACTTTCTATTAAAGCGGCAGTGATGATTTTAAGTATATTCGGTCTGGCTTCAATGTGGGCAGCCGTTTTTGCAGACGTAGGAGTTGCTTTAATGGCAGTGTTTAATGTAATGAGAATTTTAAAAACAAAAGATATTTAATTGGAGTGAAAATTATGGCAGCAGAACTAAAAGAAAAAGCAATATGTGATATATGTGAAGTTTTTAATCCTAACAATCAGGTAGTTAAAGTTATGAAAGAAAAAACTTTAGATGATGATGTTGTTTACGACCTGGCCGAGTTATTTAAGACAATGGGGGATCCAACCAGAATCAAAATCCTTTATGCTCTTAAGGAAAGGGAACTTTGTGTTTGTGATCTTTCAGAACTGCTGGATATGAGCTCTTCTGCAATTTCTCATCAGCTCCGAGTTTTAAGAAATAATAAGCTGGTTAAGTATCGTAAAGAGGGACGTTCGGTTTATTATTCTCTCGATGATGACCATGTGATGTGCCTTTTTGGTCAGGGACTTGAACATGTACTTGAAGATACGAAATAATTTTGCAAAGGAAGATTAGATGTTGAAAATAAATGCAGTACTTCTGGCAGGTGGGAAGAGCAGACGATTCGGAAATGTTGATAAGGCTTTGCTTCCTTTTGCTGGAACAACTTTAATAGAATATATTTACTCCAATTTAAAAAATAATTTTAACAAAGTTATTATAATTGGCTCTAAAGATAAATATTCTTTTATAGATGATGTAGAAATCCATGAAGATATTTATAAAAACAAAGGACCCTTAGCCGGTATTTATACCGGCTTATATTTTTCCGAGACCAATTATAATTTTATCTGCGGCTGTGATATGCCTTTTTTAAACTCAAATTACTTTAATTACTTAAAAGGTAATTTGACAAAACAAGATAAAGCTGAGATTATTGTACCTAAATATAATGGGTTTTTAGAACCACTGGCAGCGCTTTACCATTATTCTCTGCTGAAAAGGATTCAAAATGAAATTTTAAATAATAACCTTAGAATTAAATCTTTTTACAATAATGCTGAAAAGAAAATCTTAAGTGAATCAAGTTTAGAAAAAAAATTTGATTTAAAAAGATTGTTTTTTAATTTAAATTATCCACAAGATTTAGAACAGCTTTTAAAATATCTCGAGGAGGTAGATAGAATTGAAAAATAGGAAAGCTAATTTTATTTTAAATAACAAAACTATATTAATTTTATTTTTTGTTTTTTTATTAATTTTACTTTTACCGATTTCAACTGCAGCCGAAATGGAGTTAACAGAACCAGAATATCAGAGTTTTAAGCTTAATAACGGAATGGAGTTTATGGTTTTTCCAGATCATTCTATTCCTCTAATCAAATATTCAATTTATTATAATGTGGGCGCAATTGATGAAGAGGAAGGACGGACAGGAATATCACATTTTTTGGAGCATCTAATGTTTTTGGGAACCCAAAATCTGCCGGAAGGTGAGATTGATGATTTGATTTCTTCAGTTGGTGGTCAGCTTAATGCTGCAACCAGTTTTGATTACACTTATTATTATCATGAGGTCCCATCTTCAACGCTAGAACTGGTAATGGCTCTAGAAGCAGATAGAATGCAGAATTTAAAATTTATAGAACAGCAAGTAAACAGGGAACGGGAGGTAATTAAACAGGAAAGACGAATGAGGGTGGAAAACAATATTTTTTCTAAGGGATTTGAAAAAATTAAAGCTTATGCTTTTCAAGGTAGTTATTTGGAACACAATGTAATTGGCTGGATGGAGGATATAAATAATATTTCTACTGCAGATTTGAAAAAATATTATCAAAGCTATTATTCACCTAATAATGCTTTAGTTGTTGTTAGTGGTGATGTAGAAGTTGAGGCAGTAAAAAAATTGGCTCAGAAATATTATTCTAATTATGAAACTGCAGTTTTAGAGCGAAAAGATTTTGAGTTATCAGAACAGAAGATTGAAAAAGAATATCAGGTAGAGTTAAACACTAATATTCCTTATGCTCTTCAGCTTTATCAAATACCTCCAGCTGACAAATTAGAGCTAGCTGCATTGGAAATTTTTCTTGATGTTTTAGCAAATAATCAAAGTTCCCGCTTAAAGGAAAAATTACAAAAAGAAGCAGGTATAATTTTAGATAGTGGAGCTTTTATTTATCCATTAAGGCAGGAATCTTTTGCTTTAATTTATTTTATCCCGGCTAATCCCAATTTGGTTGAAAAAGCACAACAGGCTTTTGACAGAGAAGTTGATAAAATTTTCAACCAGGGTATAACTAAGCAGGAATTTGAAATTGTAAAAAAACAATATCAAAAATCTTTAGTTTTTTCACAAAAAAATATTAATTCTGCAGCTTCAACTTATGCTTTAAATAAATTAAGATTTAATAATCCTGAACTTTTTGCGGCTAAAATTGAATATATTAACAATTTAACTAAAGAAGAGGTTGTGCAGATTGCGCAAAAATATTTTTCCGAAAACCAGCGAACAAAAGGCTATATTTTACCTGAAATTAAGGGTGGTGTTCAACAGTGAAAAAAACAAATAAAACTATATTATTATTATTGATTATTATATTCTTACTGACTTTCAGTGCAGCAGCTCAAAATCAAAAATTTAGTCTAGAATATTTTCGTGATTTAGCAGATGTAGTAAATAAAAAACCTGAAATTGAAGTGCCTGATTATGAACTTTTTGAATTAAAAAATGGAATGAAATTTTATTTAGCTCAAGATAAAAATCTGCCAATTTTTGAAATTAGAGGTTATATTGATGCTGGAAAAATAAATGAAAATAAAGATAATGCGGGAATAACATCTTTAATGACAGAGCTGATGCTTTTAGCATCAGAAAATTATAGTGAGAGAGAACTATCACTTTTTAAAGAGATCAATGCTTTATCATTGAACCTAGAAGCCGGCTTTGATCTAATTTCTATTAGCGGGAACTCTCTAAAAACTGACAGCAGTGAACTTATTTCTTTACTGGCTGAAACTTTAATTAGGCCTAAATTTGAGGGAGATCATTTTACTAGAACTGTTAAAGAGTCTCAGCAGCTTTATAGACAGCGTTTCTATAATGATTCTGCTCTTTTAAATATGCATTTTTTCAAAAATTTATATGGAGAACATCCTTATGGCTACAACAATAATTACAATTTAATCCTTGATTTTTTAAATCAGGTTGACTCAGAAGAAGTATTAAATTTTTATCAAAAAACTATTAGGCCAGAGGATATTGTAGTTGCCATCAGCGGAGACTTTGAGTTAAATAAATTAAAAAAAGAGCTGAGCAACAATTTTTCCAGCTGGAAAAATATTAAAACAGAACCTACAAAAAAATATGTAGATGTAAATCCTGAACTACATCAAAAAATAATAATCGTTAATAAGCCAGATGCAACTCAGGCTAATATGAGAATGGGCTATAATTTTTACAGCAGTAAATATCCAAAACGAATTCCTTTTATGATGGGTAATAGAATTTTTGGTGGAGGTTCATTTAACAGCCGTTTAATGGAGAATTTGCGTAATGACAAAGGCTATGTTTATGGAATAAATTCCCAGATTAACTATAACGATTACGGTGGATCCTATTTTATTAATTTAAGTCTAGAACCTGAAAAAGCACTGGCAGGTATGAAAGCTGTTAAAGAAGAAATACTTAAAATTAAGAATGGAACTGAACCATTTAAAAAAGAAGAATTATTTGAAAATATTAATCTCTACAATGCAATTTTCCCAAAAGCCTATCAGCATCAAATTGATGTATTAGATCAAATAATTTATCAAAAAGAATTTAATAATAAGTCAGATGACTATCTGAATGATATTATTAAACAGTATAATGGTCTCGATGTAGAAGAAGTTCAGAAAATTTATGCTGAAGAACTTTACCCAGAGATAATTTTTACTGTAATTGTCGGACCAAAAGAAAAAATTCTACCTCAATTTAAAGAATTTGGTCAGGAAGTTGAAGTGATAGATAATTCAACTCAGGGATTATTAAAATGAGATTTTTAACGCTTGACAGCAGACTGGGTTATAAGATATTATAGTAACGATAGTTGAATAATTAAAAACTAAGAAGAGAAGTAGTAATTTTTTGAAGCTGAAAGAGAACGGAATCCAGCGGCTGTAAGATTCCGGCAGCAGAAGAGGAAGGAAGTCGTCTCTGAGTTTTACTGACCAGGCAGATTATAAGTGCATTAATTTTTTGATAATCTGTAATAATCAGTAACGGCACAGCAGTCGTTAACAAATGAGAGTTTTCTGCATTATTATTTAAGCAGGAAGAACTAAGGTGGTACCGCGAATTTAATGCTCTTTCGTCCTTAACCGGATGGAGGAGTTTTTTTATTTGGAGCAGATAAAGCTGTAAGTTAGGCTAAAATTTATTTAATAACTTAAGGGAGGGGAATAAACGTGGAAAATTTAGAAAAAACTTATGATCCGGCTAAAACTGAAGATAAATGGTATGAATACTGGCTGGAAAACAATTATTTTGCACCAAGAAAAGAAATAGAAGATTCGAAGGGGACTTTTAGTATTGTCATGCCACCCCCAAATATTACTGGGCAATTACATATGGGACATGCTTTAGATAATACATTACAGGATATTTTGACCCGCTGGAAGAGAATGCAGGGTTATCGGTCACTCTGGCTGCCTGGAACTGACCATGCAAGTATTGCAACTGAGGTTAAAGTTGTTGATAAAATGCGGGAAGAAGGCGTCGAAAAAGAAGATATGACCAGGAATGAGTTTTTAGAAAAAGCCTGGGAATGGAAGGAAGAGTATGGGACCAGAATTACCAATCAGTTAAAAAAAATGGGTTCTTCCTGTGACTGGTCAAGGGAAAGATTTACCCTTGATGAAGGCTGCTCAGATGCAGTTGAAGAAGTATTTATCAAACTATATGAAGAAGGCTTAATTTATCAGGGAGATTATATTGTTAACTGGTGTCCAAGCTGTCATACAACATTGAGTGATATTGAAGTTGAACATCAAGAAACAGAAGGTAAGTTTTATCACTACAAATATCCTTATAAAGATCGGGAAGGATATATTACCATTGCTACTACTAGACCAGAAACTATGCTCGGAGATACTGCGATCGCAGTTCATCCTTCAGATGAGCGCTACAAAGATCTGATTGGAGAAAAGGTAATTGTTCCTTTAGTAAATCGAGAAATTGAAATTATCGCTGATGAATATGTAGATAGTGAATTTGGAACCGGTATGGTTAAGGTAACACCTGCCCATGATCCAAATGATTTCGAAATTGGCCGCCGTAATGATTTAGAAATTGTAGAAGTTATTGATGAAGACGCTAAAATGACAGAAGCTGCTGGAGAAGCTTATGCCGGTCTCGACCGCTATGAAGCCCGCAAAAAAGTAATTGAAGATCTGGAAAAAGAAGGTCTGCTGGTTAAAATTGAAGACCATATGCATAATGTTGGAGAGTGCTACCGCTGTGATACAGTAATTGAACCTTTAATTTCCAAGCAGTGGTTTGTTAAGATGAAGCCGCTGGCAGAACCGGCAATTAAAGCTGTAGAAGAAAGAGATATTAACTTTGTGCCAGACCGTTTTTCTAAAGTATACATGAACTGGATGAATAATATTCGAGACTGGTGTATTTCCCGTCAGCTTTGGTGGGGTCACCGGATTCCAGTCTATTACTGTGATGATTGTGATGAGGTAATTGTAAGTAAGGAAGAACCTGAAAGCTGTCCTAACTGCGGCAGCAGCGATCTGCATCAGGATGAAGATGTATTAGATACCTGGTTTTCTTCAGCCCTCTGGCCGTTTTCAACCTTGGGTTGGCCGGAGAAGACAGCTGATCTGGAAAGCTTTTATCCGACTGATGTTTTAGTAACCGGTAGAGATATTATTTTCTTCTGGGTGGCTCGGATGATTTTTATGGGGCTTAAATTTCAGGACGAAAAACCTTTCTCAGATATCTACATCCATGGTTTGATCCGTGATGCTCAGGGAAGAAAGATGAGCAAATCCTTAGGTAATGGTATTGATCCCTTAGATATTATAGATCAATTTGGAGCAGATGCACTGCGTTTTACTTTAATTACAGGTAATACACCAGGTAATGATATGCGCTTTAGAGAAGAAAGACTTGAAGCCAGCCGTAACTTTGCCAATAAGATTTGGAATGCTTCTCGATTTGTACTGATGAACTTAGAGGATTTTGATCTGGAGGCTGTTAAGGAAGCTGATCTGAAGCCGACTCTGGCTGATAACTGGATGCAGAGCCGCTTAAACACAGTAGCTGGAGAAATTGATGATGCATTGGAGAGATACAACTTTGGTGAAATGTCAAGCTCCCTCTACGACTTTATCTGGAATGAGTTCTGTGACTGGTATATTGAACTATTAAAAGCCAGATTATATCAGGATGAAGATCCTCAGGCTAAACTAACCGCACAGTATTATGCTTTAAATACTCTAGAAAGTCTGCTCAGATTATTACACCCTGTAATGCCTTTTATTACAGAAGAAATCTGGCAGAAACTGCCGGGAACTGAAGGCACAATTATGAGAGCCCAGTATCCTGCTAAAGAAGAAAGTGACTTAAATCCCGCTGCTGAAGAAAAAATGGAACTGGTTATGAGTGTAATCAAAGCAGTTAGAAATATTAGAAATGAAATGAAGGTTAATCCAGGCCGCAGAATTAAAGCACTGCTGGCTGCACCGGAAGGGAAAATGGAAATTCTAAAAGAGGGTAGAGAATATATAGAAAATCTAGCCCGAATCAAAGACTTAAAAATTGGTGGAGATGAGCTGGAGCGGCCTGATAAAGTTTCAACTTCAATTGTTAAAGAAGTTGAAGTTATTCTGCCGCTTGAGGGAATGATTGACCTGGATAAAGAAATAGAAAGAATGGAAAAAGAAATTGAAGAAATGGACTTTGAGATTAAAAGAGCCGAAGGTAAATTAAGTAACAAAGGCTTTGTTAATAACGCACCTCAAGATTTAGTAGAAAGAGAAAAACAGAAATTGAAAGAGTATCAGGAGAAAAAAGAAAAACTGATCGAACGCAAAAAAGAATTAGCTGAATAAACTGTTATCAGGTACCTGGAGATTTTACGATATTCGGGTGCCTTTTTTAAATATCGTCTTTACCAAATATTAAAAAGAGGAATTAGAACTGTAATCTAGAATATATTTTATAGTAGAAAATACTTAATTTTCTAAAAATATAGTTTTGTTTATCTTAGGAGTGGATCAGTTTTTTTACTTTGGTTAAAATTTAGAATATGATTTAATAATTGGAAGGAATGAAAATATAAATATGAGAGAGTTCTTAGAATTAAATCCACCAGAAAAATTTTGGCAGGTGCTGAAGAGTTTTTTAGAAACTAAAATTTTTCAGACCGAAAAGATAGAGCTTGATCAGAGTCTGAATAGGATTCTAGCAGATAATGTTTTTTCACCAGTTGATCTACCACCATTCAGCCGCTCAACAGTTGATGGCTATGCCGTTAAAGCTGCTGATACAGCAGGTGCTTCAGCGTCTATGCCCACTTATTTAGACATTATCGGCAGCATTGAGATGGGTGTGGAGACTGAGCTTGAATTAAAAAGTGGTCAGGCAGCTGCTATTCCCACAGGAGGAATGATACCTAAAGGATCAGATGCGGTTTTAATGATTGAAGATACAGAAAAAATTGAGGAGAAGCTGATTGAAAGTTTTAAATCACTGGCGGTGGGGGAAAATATTGTTCAAAAAGCAGAAGATATTGCTGAGGGAGAATTATTATTTAAAAAGGGTCATAAAATAATGGCCAGAGATATTGGAGCTTTAGCTGGTTTGGGAATTACAGAATTTAATGTATTTAAAAAAGCTAAAGTTTCAGTAATTTCAACCGGAGATGAATTAATTCCTGCAGAAGCAGAGGCCAAAATAGGTCAGATAAGAGATATAAATAGCTATTCTATATCTGCCTATCTAAATAAAATTGGTGCAGAAACAAAAAAAGTAGGAATTATTGAAGATAAATTTGAAAGTTTAAAAACTGCTTTAAAAAATGAACTTGACCAGGAATTAGTTTTAATTTCAGGTGGAAGTTCAGTAGGAATTAAAGATATGACTATTGAGCTGCTTAACTCTTTAGGTGAACCTGGAGTATTATTACATGGTCTGTCAATAAAGCCTGGAAAGCCAACTATTCTGGCTGTAATTGAGGGCACAATTGTTATTGGTTTGCCAGGACATCCGGCTTCAGCCTGGACGGTAAATAATGTCTTAACTGCTGAAATTGTGCGAGTTTTAAATGGTGAAAAAGCCCCTGCTGCATTAGGGCGTGAAAACCAAAAATATTTGATTGAAGCTGAGTTAACAAGAAATTTGGTTTCTGATAAGGGTCGAGAAGAATATATACCTGTAAAAATTTTAAAGAAAGATGATAAAGTTTTTGCTGAACCATTACTTGCTAAATCAAGTTTGATTACCAATTTAGCTTATGGTGATGCTCTAATTAAAATTCCTCAAAACAAAGAAGGAATTGATAAGGGAGAACTGGTTAAATTAACTTTAATTGAATAGAATTAAAAGAAAGAGGTAGTAAATAAATTATGGTAAAAAAATATTTGGATAAAATCTCAGCAGCAGCTGCTTTGAATAAAATAAAAAATAAATTTGGTAGTTTAAGGACTAAAAGTGAAGTTATAAAAACAGCAGATGCAGAGTCTAGAGTCACAGCACAGGCAGTATATGCAAAAAGATCTGCTCCTGATTTTTATGCTTCCGCTATGGATGGGATTGCGGTTAAAGCAGAAAAAACTGCTGGAGCCAGTGAAAGGTCACCTGTCAAACTTAAAGTTGGCAGTGAAGCTCAAGCTGTTGATACCGGTGATCCAATTCCAGCCGGATTTAATGCAGTTATCAAAATAGAAGAAATAAATAAAGCTGATGAAAATCATTATTTAATCGAGAAAGGAGTTCCTCCTTGGAATCACATCCGTTCGATTGGTGAAAGTGTAGTTAAAGGTAATTTATTAATTACAGCTGCGCATAAACTAAGTGATTATGATCTGGCTGCTCTCTTAGAAGCTGGAGTAACAGAAGTTGAAGTCTATAAAAGACCTGTTGTAACAATAATTCCAACCGGTGATGAGCTGGTAACTGCAGAGCAGGATCCCAAGCAAGGCGAACTGGTAGAATTTAATTCACAGATGATCAAAGCTGCTCTAAGAAAATGGGGAGCAGAGGTTAATATAACAGAGATTTTAGCAGATCAAAAAGAGTTAATTGGGAGAAATATGCTTGAGGCAGCAGAAACAAGTAATTTGGTAATTGTCTTATCTGGTTCTTCAGCTGGCAGAGGAGATTTTACAATTGATATCTTAAAAAACGAGGGAGAAATATTATTTCATGGTGTGAATGTTATGCCCGGAAAACCCCTGATTGCAGCTGCTGTTAAAGGAATCCCTGTTTTTGGCTTGCCGGGTTATCCACTTTCAGCCTGGATCGACAATCAATTATTTATTAGAGAATTAATTTATTCAATGCAGACTGACCAGGCTCCCAATTTTGAGGAAATTGAAGCTGAGGTAAAGAGAAAAATTCCTTCAGAGATCGGTTTAGAAGAATTTTTGCGGGTTAATTTAATTAGTGATACTAAAAATAAATTTACGGCAGTTCCTTTAAAAAGAGGCTCATCAGCTATGGAGTCAATGCTCAAGGCAGATGGTATTTTGAGAATTACCGCAAACAAAGAAGGACTTCATCCAGGTGATAAAGCACCGGTAATGCTTTTAAAAGATAGAAATAAAATAAAAAAAGATCTGCTTTTGATTGGCAGTCATGATTTAAGTTTAGATTTAATTAAAAATGAAATTAAAAAAAGAAATTATAAGTTTGATCTAAAACTGCAGACTGTTGGCTCAATGGCAGGTCTTACAGCTTTAAGAAGAAATGAATCAGATTTAGCAGGAGCCCATCTTTTAGATCCAGAAAGTGGAGAATACAATATTTCTTATTTAAAAAGATTTTTTAAAGGCCAAAAATTGCTATTAGTAAATCTTGTTTACAGAGAACAGGGATTATATCTTAAAAAGGGAAACCCAAAAAATATTAAGAGTATTAAAGATTTAACTAAATCAAATATCAATTATATTAACCGACAGCGCGGTGCAGGTACTAGAGTTTTATTTGATTTTTTACTTAAAGAAAATAATATTAAAGCAGAAGAAATTTCTGGTTATCAAAAAGAAGAATACACTCATATCGCAGCTGCAGCAGCAGTTGGCAGGGGTTCGGCAGATGCAGCCCTTGGTATTAGAGCCGCAGCAGAGGTTATGGATGTTGATTTTTTGCCCCTGGCAGAAGAAAAATATGATTTAATAATTAAAGAAAATAGGTTGGATGATCCCAGAATAAATAAATTAATTGAGCTAATCAATCAAGCAGAAATAAAAACTGAAATCGAAAAATTAGGCGGCTATAACTGCCAGGAAACAGGAAAAATTACTAAACTGCAATTATAAGTTCGAGTATAAAATGGAGGCAGAAAAATGCAGAAATTAATAGATCAACATGGAAGGAAAATAGATTATTTGAGAATTTCAATAACTGATCGCTGTAATTTGCGCTGCTGTTACTGTATGCCTGCAGCAGGAGTTGAAAATAAAAAGCACTCTGAGATTATAAGTTATGAAGAAATAATTAAGATTGTAAAAACAGCCACTCAAATGGGCATCAAAAAAATCAGGCTGACAGGTGGTGAGCCTCTAGTTAGAAAAGATATAGAAGTTTTAGTTTCTGAACTCAGCAGCTTGAATTTAGAAGATATTTCAATGACATCTAATGCAGTAGTTCTGGCAGAAAAAGCAGAGTTATTAAAAAAATCGGGTCTGGACCGAATTAATATCAGTCTTGATACTTTAAAGAAAGAAAAGTTTGAGCAGATTACAAGACGAAATTATCTGCCGGAAGTTTTAAAAGGAATTAATGCTGCTCTTAGAGCAGATCTCAAACCAGTTAAAATAAATATGGTAGTTATGAAAGGTGTCAATGATGATGAAATACTTGATTTTGTAGAGTTAAGCAGCCAAAAAGAGATTAATGTTCGGTTCATTGAATATATGCCTCTTGGAGGAGAAGCTGAAGCTGAAAAATTTATGAGCACTAAGGAAACCAAAAATTTAATTGAAACAAAATATGAACTGCTGCCAGCTGTAACAAAAGGAAGTGGGCCTGCTAATTATTTTAAAATTGAAGATGCCGCTGGAACTATTGGCTTTATTTCTGCTTTAAGCGAACATTTCTGCAGCAGCTGTAATCGGCTGCGTTTAACAGCAGATGCTAAAATTAAACCCTGTCTTGCCGGGAATCAGGAAGTTGAGATTAAAGGAATGAGCAGGGCCGAAATAGAATCAGCTTTTTTAAAGGCACTTGAGTTAAAACCGGCCTGTCATCATCTTGATTTTACAGAACAGACTTATCATAGAAATATGTCACAAATCGGAGGTTGAAAATGGAAAAAGAATTTTCTCATATTGACCAAAGTGGTAAAGTTCAAATGGTAGATGTTTCAGAAAAAAAAGAGACAAAGAGGACTGCAAGAGCTGTAGGAGAAATAAAGATGAAACCAGAAACTTTGAAAAAAATTAAGGCTGGCAATGTGAAAAAAGGAGCGGTAATTGAAACCGCAAGAATTGCCGGCATAACAGCTGCTAAAAAAACTTCAGATCTAATTCCAATGTGTCATCCCTTACTTTTAAGCAGCATTAAAGTTGAATTTAACTTAGATTTTGAAGATAAAATAAAAATATTCTCAGAGGTAAAAAATAGCGGTCAAACCGGAGTTGAAATGGAGGCTCTGACAGCCGTAAATATAGCCGCTCTTACAATCTATGATATGATTAAAGCAGTTGACAAATCAATGGAAATTGGAGCAGTCAAATTAAGCTATAAAGCCGGAGGGGAAAGTGGAATTTATGAGCGAGAAGAAAGCTGATTTTCAAATAAGAACAGCCGTTTTAACGATTAGTGACAAAGGTGCACGAGGAGAAAGAAAAGATTTAAGCGGTCCTTTGATCAAAGAAATGATGGAAGAAATAGGAGCGGAAATTGTCTATGAGGAGATTATTGCGGACGAAAAGTTAGAGATAAAAAAAGCATTAATAGAAATTTCAGATCAAAATAAAGCAGATTTAATTTTAACTACTGGGGGTACTGGTTTTGCTAAAAGGGATATTACTCCTGAGGTAACTTTAGAAGTAATAGAAAAAGAAGTACCCGGTATTCCGGAAAAAATTAGAGCTGAAACAATTTCTATAACACCTCAGGCTGCTCTGTCAAGAGCTAGAGCTGGAATTAGAAAAAAAACTTTAATTATTAACTTTCCTGGAAGTCCAAAAGCAGTTAGAGAATGTCTGGAAGCGGTAATTGAGATTATTCCACATGGAGTTAAAATTTTAAAAGGAAAGATTACAGAACACAAAGCTAATCATAATTAAAGGAAAAAGAAAAAGTAAAGAAAAAAATGATTAAAAAATAAAAATTTAAACTATAAAATTATTTATTGTTTAAATTTAATAAAATAGAGGTGGATGAGATGGAAGCTATGGTTAAAGCAGTTTGCCTAAGTGAAGAAAAAGGAATAACTAAAAAGGTAATAGAGAAAGGTGTCCTGATAGAAGACTTTGGACTTAAGGGTGATGCTCATGCAGGAAAATGGCATAGACAGCTCAGCCTTTTAGATGAGAGCAGCATTGATAAAATGAGAGGCCATGGTTATAAATTAAACTATGGAGATTTTGCTGAAAATATTACCACTGAGGGTCTTGAAAATTTATATAAACTGCCTGTTGGACAAAAATTAAGAATTAGTGGTGAGATAATTTTAGAAGTTACTCAAATCGGAAAAAAATGTCATCATGATTGTGAAATAATGCAAAAAATTGGAGAGTGTGTAATGCCTAAAGAAGGAATTTTTGCCAAAGTTATTAAGGGTGGAATTATTAAAGCAGGCGATAAAATAGAACTACTTTAAGCATCTAAAAAATTAATTAAAAATTCTGTTTTAAATTTGATTTTTTAAAGCAGATGTTTTACTATTTAATTGAACTATATAATTTTTTTAAAAGAAATTACATAACCAAAAAATAATTTCTTTTCGAAGGAGGAATAATAATGGAAATGATAGGTGTCAGTGCTTCTTCCAGTAAGGCTGGCAAGACTACTTTGATTTCCTTAATGCTTAAAGATAGCTGTTCTAAAACTGCAGTTATTAAAACATCAGTAAATAATGATCTTGATCAATATAAGGTTATCAATGATCCTAGAGTTATAAATCAAACCGGAACTGATACTGCTAGAGTGGTTGAACATGGTGCAGACAAAGTTTTATTATTGGAAAGTCCTGCTTCAGAACTCCCAACTGCTTATCAGTTAGCAAGGAATCTTTTAGATGATGACATAGAAAGATTATTTATCGAAGGAAATACAATTATAAACTTTTTAAATCCTGATTTGATTTTTTATTTGGAAAATAAAGATGAAGCGGAAAAAGAGTCAGCTAAAATGGTTAAAAATAGAGCAAATATTAAAATAAATACCAATACATTATTATCAGCTGGTAAATTACAGGACTTACTATTTACAATTCAATCAGATAAAATGACCTGTTATCAGGCCCATCTTTTAGCCGATCTGTTCAAAATGTCAGTTCCCAGAGTTGGTAAAGTTGTAAAAGAACAGAATATTAAGATCACAAAATGTCAGCTGGGACTTTTTTAGTTAGTTCTATAGCTATTTAAAAAAAGAATAAAAGAAAGGAGATAATGCAAAATTAATCTCTTTTCTTTTTTTTGAAAAACTTGACTAAGAGTCGAAAAAGTGATATAAATTTATATAGACCAACTAAGGAAGGTGAATATTTTGCGAAAAGCAACAATTACAGGTCTGGGAAAATATCTACCAGACAGAGTAATGACAAATCATGATTTAGAAAAAATTGTAGATACAACTGATGAATGGATAAAAACAAGAACTGGGATAGAGAAAAGAAGAATTGCAGCTGATGATCAGGCAACATCTGATTTAGCATATGAAGCTGCAAAAGAGGCTTTAGCAGATGCAGATCTAAAAGCAGAAGATTTAGATTTGATTATTGTAGCAACAATTACCCCCGATATGATGTTTCCTGCAACTTCCTGTATTGTACAGGAAAAATTAGAAGCAAAAAATGCGGCAGCCTTTGATTTAGGAGCTGGTTGTTCTGGTTTCATCTATGGCTTAAGCACAGCTGTTAACTTTGTTGAATCAGGAATGTATGAAAATGTGCTAGTAATTGGTGCCGAAGTTTTATCAAAAATATTAGATTGGGAAGATCGAGGTACTTGTGTCTTATTTGGAGATGGTGCAGGTGCAGCTGTAGTTTCTGCTGCTGAGGAGGGCGGATTCTTAGCAACTGATTTAGGAGCAGATGGCTCAGGAGCAGATACATTATATCAACCTGCTGGTGGTTCAAGAACTCCTGCCTCTCATGAAAGCATTGATAATAAAGGTCATTTTCTTAAGATGGAAGGTACCTCTGTTTTTAAATTTGCTGTTAAAACAATGGGTAAGGCTTCACTTAAGGTTCTAAAAAAAGCTGGTGTAAAAAAAGAAGAAGTAAATCTATTAGTTCCACATCAGGCAAATACAAGAATAATTGATGCTGCAGCTAAGAGATTGAAATTAGATGATGATCAGGTTTATGTTAACTTACCTGAGTATGGTAATACATCTGCCGCTTCAGTTCCTATTGCACTAGCAGAAGCAAAAGAAAAAGGATTAGTTAACAATGGAGATAAAATTGTTCTAGTTGCCTTTGGTGCAGGTTTAACCTGGGCTTCTGCAGTTTTGGAATGGAATGACCTTAAATAATTATGAATATTTATTTTAAAATTTAATTTTCAATAAAAAATTAATTTAAAAATATCTAAAAATCTGGATTACAAAATATATATTGAAAGATAAGTGAAAAAAATATTAAACTGGAGGCTTTAAAATGAGCAGTAATTTAATTTTTATGTTCTCAGGACAGGGTTCACAGTATGTTGGTATGGGAAAAGAATTATACGATAATTATGAAGCAGCAAAAAAAGTTTTAGATGAGGCAGATCAAATAGTTGATTTTGATTTAAAAGATATGATTTTTAATGGTCCAGAGGAAGATTTAAATAATACCAAAAATACTCAGCCTGCAATTTACACAGTTAGTGCAATGGTTAAAGCAGTTCTTACTGAAAATGATATAGAACCAGCTGCAGCTGCTGGACACAGTTTGGGAGAATATTCAGCACTTTATGCTGCCGGAGTTTTATCATTTGCAGATGGTTTAAAATTAGTTCGCCGCCGAGGAGAGCTAATGGATCAAGCTGACCCAGAAGGGAAAGGAACAATGGCAGCTGTGATTGGAATGGCAGACGCAGAAGTTGAAGCTGTTTTAGCAGAAATTGATGGAATTGTAACAGTGGCAAACTATAATTCTCCTGGTCAGGTAGTTATTTCAGGTGAAGTTGAAGCCGTTGAAGCTGCAGGAGAATTACTGTCTGAAGAAGGTGCCAAAAAAGTTATTCCACTTACTGTAAGTGGGGCTTTTCACTCACCTTTAATGGAGCCAGCTAAAGAGGAATTAAAAAGTACAATCGAGGCTGTAGAATTTAAAGATGCTCAAATTCCTTTTATAGCTAATGTTACAGCTGATTATGTTAAAAAAAGTAGTGAAATTAAAGATGCTTTAATTAAGCAGCTGAATAACAGTGTGCGCTGGGTTGAGACAATTGAGCGTTTTAAGGCAGATGGTTATGAGGATTACATCGAAGTTGGCCCGGGACGAGTTCTCAAAGGTCTAATGAGAAGGATTGATCGCTCACTTAATGCTTATAATGTTGAAGATGAAAAAAGTTTGAATAAAACACTTAAAAAACTAAAATAAAAACTTATTTTGATTTAGGAGGAGACTAATTTAATGGATAAAAGAGTCGTAATTACAGGTGCAGGTGTTGTACATTCATTGGGATCAGAATTAAATGAGTTTTGGGAAAATATTAAAGCTGGAAAATCAGGTATATCTAAGATCGAAAATTTTGATGCTTCAGATTATCCAAGTCAAATTGGAGCGGAGCTTAAAGATTTTGATCCAGGAGAATACATAGATCGGAAAGAGGCAAAGCGTTTAGCCTTATATAGTCAGTATGCTATTGTTGCAGCAATGAAAGCAGTGGAAAATTCAGGTTTAGAAATTAATGAAGAAAATGCTGATCGAGCTGGAGTAATGGTTGGTTCAGGTATTGGTGGAATAGAAGTTTTTGAAGAACAGGTAGAAAAACTTCATAAAAGAGGACCGAGAAGAGTAAGTCCTTTCTTTATTCCGATGATGATTTCCAATATGGCAGCTGGTAATGTAGCAATTTATACAGGAGCTAAGGGACCAAATATTAATCCGGTTACTGCCTGTGCATCTGCTACAACAGCTATTGGAGAATCTTTTGAAACAATTAAAAGAGGTGCTGCTGATATTATGATTGCCGGTGGTACAGAAGCCTCAATTACACCATCTGCTGTGGCTGGATTTGGTAATATGAAGGCTTTATCCGGTAGAAATGATGATCCGGAAAAAGCAAGCCGCCCTTTTGATAAAGATAGAGATGGTTTTGTAATTGGAGAGGGTGCTGGAATAGTAATTCTAGAAACTTTGGAAAGTGCTAAAAAGCGAGGGGCAAATATTATAGCTGAAGTTGTTGGCTATGGTGCTTCAGGGGATGCCTATCACATTACTTCACCAGCTCCAGAAGGAGAAGGTGCCGTTAGAGCAATGAAGGCAGCAATTGAAAGAGCCGGAATGAAGCCGGAAGAGATTAACTACATTAATGCTCATGGAACCTCAACTCCATTAAATGATAAGTATGAATCAACAGCAATTAAAAAATTATTTGGAGATCATGCTTATAACTTAAAGGTATCTTCTTCAAAATCAATGACAGGTCATTTGTTAGGAGCTGCCGGTGGAGTTGAAGCAATTATCTCTGCCATGGCAGTTAAAGAGGATATTGTACCTCCAACAATTAATTTCGAAGAAGCAGGAGAAGGCTGTGACTTAGATTATCAACCAAACCAGGCTGGAGAAGCAAAATTAAATGCTGCTTTAAGTAATTCCTTTGGTTTTGGTGGTCAGAATGCCTGTATTATAGTCAAAAAATATCAGGACTAAAAGATTAACGGAAAATATAATAATTTAACAGTGATTTAAGATAATTGCTAAATAAATAAAAATCTGCTGTTAAAAACTTTCAAAAAGATCTGCTCAGTAAAAAATAGGGCAGGTCTTTTATTTTATTGCCTGAATTTATTGAAATAAGACTAAAAAAAATATATAATCAAGCTGTTAAGAGATAAAAATTAATTGAAAGATTTAATTATGTATAAGGAAAGAAGGTAATTTTTAAATTATGAAAGTATATGCTCTTGTTGGACCCAGTGGAACCGGGAAAAGCCACCGAGCAGTTTTATTGGTAAATGAATATCAGATTCCTTTAATTGTTGATGATGGGCTGCTTATTTATGCCGGTAAAATAATGGCGGGTAGCTCTGCTAAACGAGAAGAAAGTAAGATGGGAGCAATTAGAAGAGCTCTTTTTTATGATGAAAAGCAAACTGAGGAAGTAAAAAGCTGTCTCAAAAAAATTAATGAAAATAAAATACTAATTTTAGGAACCTCAATTGGAATGGTAGAAAGAATAGATGAACGGCTGGAGCTGGGAGGCATTGATGAATATATTGATATAGAAGATATTGCTTCACAGGAGGAAATAGAAACTGCTTTGTCTGTGCGAAATAATGAAGGTAAACATGTCATTCCTGTACCCACTATTGAAGTAGAACAGGATTTTTCAGGTTATCTTCTTCATTCCTTGGAATTGTTTTTTAAAAAAGATAATAAAACAGTACGCCATGAGAAAAGTATAGTTAGACCGCGCTTTAGTTTTTACGGGAACTTGAGTATCAGCAATCGTGTCTTGGTAAGTTTAATAGAGTATTTAATCAAGGATTTTGAGGATATAATTTCTTTTAAAAAAATTAAGGTAGAAGAAATCAACAATCAATTAATTGTTGAGCTTTCATTAGAAATAACTTATGGTTTAGTTATTAAAGATTTTGTTTATAATTTTAGAAAATCTTTAAAAGAACATTTAGAAAACAACACTGGCATAAATGTTAAGGAGATTGATATAGAAATTTATTCTTTAAGTGTTGATTAAAAATAAAGGGGGTAAAACAATTGAGAAATTATCACGCTCGAAAAATGGATAAAGAAGCTATTTATCCATATCAAGCCTGGAAAATAACAGAAGAAGAATTTTTATTAGAAAACAACCACCATAACGAAGCTATTTTTGCTCTTGGGAACGGCTACATGGGATTAAGAGGAACCGTAGAGGAGGATTATCCCGGAAGTGAAAAAACAACAACTCCCGGTTTTTATATTAATGGAGTTTATGCTTCTGAAGAAATTATCTACGGTGAGGAGGCACCTAATTTACCCCAAAATGGTCAGACTATGATTAATTTGGCTGACTGGAGTGAAATGAACTTATATATTAATGAAGAAAAATTAAATCTGCTTAAAGGAAAAATTTTAGATTATAAGAGAGAGTTAGACTTGAAACAGGGGTTGCTTAAAAGACATATACTCTGGGAGGACCGTCAGGGTAGAAAAATTGAGATTAATATAACTCGTTTAATTTCACTGAGTCGAGAACATATTGGAGCAATTAGATATCAATTTAAGGCAGTTAATTTTTCCGGAAAGATTAGTCTTAACTCAGCTATAAATGGGGATGTAAGCAATCATCATCATTTGAGAAACAAAAAAGCTCTGGAAGTAATAGAAAGTGAAGTTGATACTAAAAGCGGTTACCTATTACATAATGTTAAAAGTACTAAATTTAAAATAGCTTATGTCGTAGAACATTTAATTGTAGGTCAGACCAAAGAAAAGTGCGAGTCTAAAAAAAGATCATCGGAAAATAGAATTGATTGGATTTTTGAAATTAGTGCCAGTCAGGGTGAGAAATATACAATTGACAAAATTGTAGGAGTTAACCACAGTCAGGAAAAGGGAGAGAACCCACTCAGTGATGCTAGAGCTTCTGCAGCGAGAGCATCTATTTCTGGTTTTGAAAACTTAATTGAAGAACAGGCAGAGTTTATGACTGGCTATTGGCAGGATGTAGATGTTAAAATTGAGGGAGATGATGCTTTACAGCAGGCTTTTAGATTTAATGCCTTTCATATTCTGCAGGCAGCCGGTAAAGATGGTCAAACCAGTGTTGCTGCAAAAGGAATCAGTGGAGAGTATTATGAGGGTCATTATTTTTGGGATACTGAAAGCTATGTACTTCCATTTTATGCTTTTCAGAGACCAGAAGTAGCACGCAATCTGCTGCTTTTTAGATATAATACCCTTGCTCAAGCGAGAGAAAATGCTAAAAGAATGAAGCTCGATGGAGTCTTATTTCCCTGGCGAACAATTAATGGAGAAGAGGCATCAGGATTTTTTATGGGCTCTACAGTTCAGTACCATATTAATGCTGATATTGCTTATGCCTTAAATTTATATTATCAGGTCAGCCGGGATCAGGAGTTTATGGAAAATTATGGACTTGAAATTTTAATTGAAACAGCAAGAATGTGGCTCAGTTTGGGAAGTTACATTCCAATGAAGGATAACAAATTTTGTTTTAATACAGTTTGTGGCCCTGACGAATATAAGCCAGGGGTAGATAATAATGCCTATACAAATTATATGGCTAAGTTTAACCTGGATATCACAGTTAAAATGGCCGAAATAATCAAAAAAGAGGCACCGGAAAAATATAATCGTCTGTCTGAAAGAATTGATCTTACTGACAATGAAATCGCTAATATGAAAGAAATAAAAGAAGATATCTATCTTCCTTATAATGAGAAATTAGAAATTACACCTCAAGATGATTCATTTCTTTATAAAAATCCGATAGAGGTTGATAATATTCCCGAGGAAGAATTACCATTAGTTAAAAACTGGCATCCTCTTATTATTTGGCGTTATCAGGTAATTAAGCAGGCTGATGTAATGCTTTTGATGCTGCAGTTAGGCAATCAATTTAGTCAGGATTTAAAAATCAGAAATTATGATTATTATGAGCCGAAAACAACCCATGATTCTTCATTATCACCGGCGATTTACAGCATCATTGCTTCGGAAATAGGTTATAAAAATCAGGCTTATAATTACTTTATGCAGACTGCAAGACTTGATCTTGATGATTATAATGAAAATGCCTATCAGGGGGTACACACCGCCTGTATGGGAGGAACCTGGCTTTCATTAGTACAGGGTTTTGGCGGTATGAGAATGTTTAATGGAAATCTCTATTTTCATCCTCATTTACCTGATGGTTGGGATAGTTATCAGTTCAGACTTCGCTTTAAAGGCAGTCAAATTGAGGTAACTATTAAAGAAAATATAGTTAAATATATGTTGATTTCGGGTGATAAGGTAGAATTTAAACATTATGATCAAGTTATTGTATTAGAAGAAAGTCATTTAGCTGAGGAAGTTCAAATATAGAATGAGCAGGTGTAGTAAAAATGGATTATAAGAAAAAGATAAATATACTGCTTGCTGTAGGTATCTTCTTTTTATCTACTTCGGGCATCTTAATAAAAGTAGCTAGTGCTCCACCATTAATAACTGCTTTTTATAGAATGTTTTTTACAGTGCTAATTTTAACTCCATATTTTTTAATTAAACACAGAGCTGATGCGCGTTATTTTTTAGATTACCGGCCATTATTGGTCGGTTTTCTCTTGGCGGTACATTTTATTTTATGGATTAGTTCTATTCAATATACAGATATTTCCAATTCAGTAATTTTTGTAGCTCTCCAGCCTCTATTTACGATAATTTTGGAATATTTATTTGCCAGAGAAGACTTGAAAGAAGGGGCAGTTATTGGAATAGTTATGGCAGTTATTGGGAGTTCAATTATTAGTATTGGAGATTTTTATCAGCTTGGAGATAAATTATTTGGTAACTTTCTGGCACTATCGGCAGCTTTATTTGCCTCATCATATCTTTTTATTGGGCGCGGGGTTAGAAAAAAACTTAATTATTTTCCCTATTTATACATTCTTTATACATATGCCGCCTTATTTTTAGCTGTAGGTGTGTATATTTTTGAGATACCATTTATTGGATATGGAACAAATAACTATTTAATTTTCTTAGCTTTGGCCTTAGGTCCAACTATTGTTGGCCATTCTATACTTAATCTGGCAGTTCGTTATCTTCCAACATCAATTGTTTCTTTGTCTATCCTGGGAGAACCAATTCTGACAACATTTTTAGCTTGGCTGCTGTTGAGCGAAGAAATAAGGATGACAACAATGTTTGGAGGTGCCTTTATTTTGGGAGGTATTTATTTGGCATCTGTCTATAATAATCATCAAAACAGAAAAAAAGAGAGGCTGCAGCAGAGTGAAAGTTAAAATTATTCATGAGCTGACTGGACATTTAGAGCCTTAAAGTATAAAATAATAATTGGAAGATTTTATTTAATAGCGGGAGGGATAAATTTTGTTAAAAGATGTTGCTAATATAGTAAGAGGATTATCAGCAGATATTGTAGAAAAGGCAAATTCTGGTCATCCGGGAATGCCGATTGGATGTGCTGATATTGGAGCACTGTTATTTGGTGAGCTAATGAATATTGATGCTTCTAAAACAGACTGGCCTGATAGAGATCGCTTTGTACTTTCAGCCGGGCATGGATCAGCATTTTTGTATTCATTTCTACACCTGACAGGTCATGATATTTCAATGGACGATTTAAAAGATTTTAGACAGCTTCATTCAAAAACACCCGGTCATCCAGAATATGGAGAAACTGATGGAGTAGAAACAACAACAGGACCATTAGGACAGGGTTTTTCTAATGCAGTTGGTATGGCTTTAGCTGAAAAAATGATGGCTGCAAAATATAATACAGAAGACCACTCAATTGTAGACCACTACACCTATACAATTATGGGTGATGGCTGTATGATGGAGGGTATAACTTCTGAAGCAGCATCACTTGCAGGTCATTTAGGACTTGATAAGCTAATTGCAATTTATGATGATAACAATATTTCAATTGCTGGGAATACAAATTTAGCTTTTACAGAGTCTGTAGCTGATCGCTTTAAAGCTTTTGGCTGGCAGGTAATAGAAAATATTGACGGTCACAATATTGATCAGGTAAGAGAAGCAATTAATCAGGCTAAATCTGATAAAGAAAGACCTACTGTAATTATGGCTAAAACACATATCGCCTTTGGTGCACCTAATAAGCAGGATACAGCTGATGCTCATGGAGCACCATTGGGAGAAGAAGAAATCAAAGGTTTAAAAGAAAAGTTTGACTTACCGGTAGATAAAAAGTTTTATGTTTCAGATGAGGTAAAAGAATTTTTTCGGGCTCATGCTGCTGAAATGCAGGATCAAAGATTAGCCTGGGAAAAAGAATTTGAAAAATGGGCAGCAGCTAATCCTGAACTTAAAAAAGATTGGGACCAGGCAATGGACTTAAAACTGCCTGTTGATTTAAAAGAAGAAATTATGGATTTAAAAATAGAAGCTCCAATAGCGACAAGAAAATCAGCTGGAGCAGCTTTATCAAAAGCATTTGAATTAATTCCATATTTAGTTGGTGGATCAGCAGATCTGGCACCTTCTACTAAAACTTACAATGGAGAATACGGTGAGGTGCAGAAGGGTGATTACAGCGGCAGAAACTTTCGTTTTGGAGTTAGAGAACATGCAATGGGAGCAATTACAAATGGTTTAGCTCTGCATGCGGGTTTGCGTCCATTTGCAGCAACCTTCCTTGTTTTCTCAGATTATATGCGTCCAGCAATTAGACTGGCTGCTTTAATGAAGCTGCCTGTAACCTATGTCTTTACCCATGATTCAGTTTTTGTTGGTGAAGATGGACCAACACACCAGCCGATAGAACATGTGGAAGCATTAAGAATTATACCTGGACTTAAGGTTTTAAGACCAGGAGATGAAGAAGAAGCAAAAGCTGCCTGGGTTGAGGCTTTAGAAACTAAAGACCAGCCAACAGCACTGATTTTAACCAGACAGAACCTAGAGCATATTAAGAAATATCAGGGTCTTAATAACTTTAATAATGGCGGTTATTTTGTTAGTGACCCTAAAGATGCTGACACAATTATTTTTGCCAGCGGTAGTGAAGTTAATCTGGCAGAAAAAAGTGCAGAGCTGCTGGCTGAAAAAGGAATCAAAGCTGCAGTTATGTCAGTACCAGAAAGAAAGAAGCTAGAGCAGTATGCAGCAGAACATCCACTTCCAAAAGTAAAGTTAAAAGTAGCTGTAGAAGCTGGAGTAACCAGCGGCTGGTATAAATTAGTTGGCAGTGATGGTTTAGTAATTGGACTTGACCGCTTTGGTTTAAGTGGTAAAGGACAGGAAGTAGGCGAAAAATTAGGATTTAAAGCTGAAAAAATAGCTGCCGAAATTGAAGCAGCTTTAAATAACTAAATTAACACTGAAGATTTCAGCAAAATCAGAATTTGAGCTGCTGCTTTAAAATAACTTAGAATTAATTTTAAAAAAATATAAAAATCCGTCCACCTGGAGTCACTAATGTGATTAGGGGACGGATTTTTATATCAAAGTTTGTTAATTTCAACTGCTTTTTAGTTTTTAGACAAGTTATTAAATAAGGAAATACCAGTTAACAACAGCAATTAATGCTCCCAGTAAAACACCTGCAAAGACTTCGAAAGGAGTGTGGCCGATCAATTCTTTTAAATCTTCTTTGATTAACTGCTTATCATTAGCAAAACTTTTATCTTCAAGGTGTTTTATTAGATTATTTAAGACATTTGCCTGAAGACCAACAGCTCTTCTGACACCACTAGCATCATAAGTGACGATTAAAGCAAATACTGTAACAATAGCAAAAAGATCAGAATTGAAACTATATTTTAGACCAACTGTAATTGTCAGTGAGGAAACAAATGAGGAATGTGAGCTGGGCATACCACCTGAAGTAAAAATAGTGTATAAGTTAATCGGTCTTATAAAAAATATTTTTAAAAATTGTGCTGCAAAAAGTGAAAATATAGAAACCTGCAGTAATGTCATATAATCTCCCCCGAAAATTCAATTTATTAATTTTGTTCTTTTCTTAAAATTTGTGTATAATATTATTAATGCTATAATTTATTTTAACTTATTTATACTCTAGATTGCAAATAAGAATTGGAGGAGAAAATGGACCTTTTTACTTATATTAATTCTTTACCACTTTTTGGAAGTAAATCTGGTTATAATCCAGGATTAGATAGAATTAAAAGTTTAGTTGATCAACTAGGAAATCCACAGCATAAATTAAATGTAATTCACCTTGCCGGGACAAATGGTAAAGGTTCAACAGCTGCTATTTTAGAAAGAATTTATAGAGAAGCAGGCTATAAAACAGCTCTCTACAGCTCACCTCATTATTATCATTTCAATGAAAGAATTAAAATTAACGGTAAGGCCTGTTCGACCGCTGAATTAGCTGAGATTTTAACAGAAGTTAAAAGGGCGGCAGACTGTTTAAAATCTGAGAATCATTTAGAACCGAGTTTTTTTGAAATTGTAACTGCAGCAGCTTTTAAATTTTTTCAGCGGCATGAAGCGGAGATAGTTATTTTGGAAACTGGTCTTGGCGGCAGATTAGATGCTACAAACATAGTTGAAAAGCCATTACTTTCCATAATTACTAATATAAGCTTAGAACATCAAAATATTTTAGGAGATAATGAAGCTGAAATTGCTTTCGAAAAAGCCGGGATAATTAAAGAAAATTCGAAGGTGATTACTGCAGTAGAACAGGAGGAGGCTCTGGCAGTAATTAAAGAGAAAGCTTTAGCAAGCAACTCTAAATTTATTAATTTAAAAGAGCAATATGAGTTAATCGAAAGTAATTCTAATTTAAGAGAAAACATAATTACTATAAAGAGAAAGGGTAAAAAAGCAGAAAGGTATAGACTTTCTCTTTTAGGTAAACATCAGGTCCTAAACTCTGTTTTAGCCTTAAGAGCAGTTGAAGAATTAAAATCTGACTTTCCTGTTTCTAAAGCTGAAATCAAAGAAGCTTTGAGAAATATTTACTGGCCCGGACGGATGGAAAAAATACTAGATAAACCATTAGTACTCTTAGATGCAGCCCATAATCAAGCTGCTTTTAGAGAGCTAGTCAGAAATATAAATAATTCAAGTACAGAATTTAATAATTTACACTTAATTTTTTCAATTTTAAAAGATAAGGATATAGATTCTATTTTAAATGAATTTTTAAAATTTAAATTGAAACCAAAATTTTATTTAGCAGAAAATACCTCATTTAGAACAATAAAAATAGGTGATCTGGCAAACAAATTTGAAGCTAAAAACTTTCAATATCAAATTTTTAATAATTTAACTGAAGCCAGCAGTCAGGCTCTGGAAAATTCAGGTTTAAATGATCTAATTGTTGCTGCTGGTTCTTTTAATACAACTTTTGAAGCTGGAATTGAAATAATGACAAAAATCTAGGGGGAAAAATTATGGATAAAAATGAAGATGGCTTTTCCTTAATAATAGTTGTTATTTTTATGTCAATAGCAGCTCTATTTGTGGGTTACGTAATGGGAAGCTGGTTAATTTCTTTTCTAGTTGAAGATGATGCTGAAATTGCTGAGGAACAGATGAATAATACAAATGTTAACCAGCAAATAGCCACGGAAACTCCAAAAGAACCAGAAGAAGTTAATAATCAAGAAAACAATTTAACTGCTCCCACTTCAGAGAAAGACAATATTGTATCTCAACCAGCAGGTACTAATAATTCAGCAGCTGTAGATAGTACAAATGCTGAATCAAATCAGAATAATCAATCCACTGATCAAACAACTTCAACATCTAAAACTAAAGAAATTGAAGGCAATTTTGCTGTTCAAATAGGAGCTTTTTCGAATTATAACAATGCTTTGGCAGTAAAAAATAAGGTAGAAGAATTAGGTTATCAAATTTTAATTACCAATTCTAGCCCTCATCAAGTTCAGGTGGTAGGTTATTCTTCTAGAGATGCTGCAGAATCAGTACTTGAGGAATTAAAGTCAAACGGATATAATGGGTTCATAGTGGTTCGTGAATAAAATATTTTTCTAATTTAGTGTTGTTCTTATTTAACAATTAGTATATAATAATTATAGTTTGCATTCTAATATATAAATTTATAGCTAAATTTTTAAATTATAAATTTTTTTAGAAAAAATATATAAGGGGTGAAATTTTATAGTGAAAGCGTTGACTTTTAAACAGGGTATACATCCTGAGTATAATAAAGATTTGACAAAGGATAAACCCTTAAAAAATGCTAAGAGACCTGAAGAAGTCATAATTCCAATACAACAACATATTGGTGCACCTTTAAAAACACTAGTGAAAAAAGGTGATCAGGTTGATCTGGGACAAAAGATTGCAGATGGAGATAGTTTTGTTTGTGCACCAATTCATGCTTCTGTTTCTGGGACTGTAAAAGATATTAGAAAGGTTACTGATCCAGGCGGAAATGTTGTGGAAGCAGTAGTGATTGAGGCTGCGGAGGAGGACACTCTAAATTCTGGTTTAGAAAAACACGATAATTTAGATGGACTTGATGTGGATGAGATTAGACATATTATTAGAGAAGCAGGAATAGTAGGTATGGGTGGAGCGATGTTTCCTACTCATGTAAAAGTTTCTGTTCCGGATGATAAAAATGTAGATTATGTAATTTTAAATGGCGCAGAATGTGAACCCTATTTGACTGTTGATCATCGAGTTATGGTAGAAAGACCTAAAAGTATTATATTTGGTCTTAAAGCTTTAATGAAGGCATCAAATGCTCCAAAGGGTATTATTGGAATTGAAGATAATAAACCTGAGGCAATAGAAAGTATGAGAGATGCTGCTAAAAATGATGATAATATTGAAGTTCAGGCTTTAGAAACTAAGTATCCACAGGGTGGAGAAAAGATGTTAATTGAGGCTCTAATCAGTAGAGAAGTTCCTGCTGGAGGTTTACCACTTGATGTAGGTGTTGTTGTTAATAATACTTCAACTGCAGCAGCAGTTGCAGATGCAATTAGAGATGGAAAGCCACTTTATGAAAGATCAATTTCTATTACTGGACGCGGAATTAACTCTCCTCAAAACTTGATTTATCGGGTTGGAACTACTATTGGAGAGCTTATTGAGCAGGCTGGTGGACTTAAAGAAAATGCAGCTAAGGTTATCACAGGTGGTCCAATGATGGGCGTTGCCCAAAAGAAATTTGATGTTCCTGCAGTTAAAGGAACTTCTGGAATTCTTGTTTTAATCAAAGATGAGGTTGAAAATTTTGAACCATCTCCCTGTATCAGTTGTGCAAAATGTGTTGATGCTTGTCCAATGTTTTTAATGCCTACCCAGCTGGTTGATTATGCAAAACATGAAATGGTAGAAGAATTAGAAGAATGGCAGGTATTAAGCTGTATTGAATGTGGCTCATGTTCTTTTGTTTGCCCGGCTAAAATACCTCTGGTACATCATCTTCGTCTTGGTAAGGCACAGGTAATGGCGAAAAAAAGAGAAGAGAATTAAGGAGGATAATCAATAATGAATAATGAATTAATTGTAACATCCTCACCACATGTCAGATCACAGGATTCTGTAAAAAAAATAATGTGGTCAGTTGTTCTTGCCCTGCTGCCGGCAGTATTTGCTGCGGTATATTTCTTTAAAGCAAGAGCCTTATCTGTGGTTCTGACAGCTGTTGTTGGTGCGGTTTTAACAGAGTACATATTTCAAAAAATTAGAAAAAAGAAAATTACTATTGAAGATGGAAGTGCAGTAGTAACAGGTTTGCTATTAGCTTTAACACTTCCACCATCTATTCCTCTTTGGACAGCATTTTTTGGTTCAGTAGTTGCTATTGGGCTTGGTAAACAGGTTTTTGGAGGAATCGGTCAAAACCCATTTAATCCGGCTTTAGTTGGTCGAGCTTTTTTAACTGCAGCTTATCCGGTATTAATGACTACCTGGACTGTAGATGGGGTTTCTACTGCAACACCTTTAAGCCAAATGAAAATGGATGGTATTGCAACTGATACCTGGAATCTTTTTGTTGGTCAGATTGCTGGTTCTCTAGGAGAAACATCAGCTTTGGCATTATTATTAGGTTTTGCTTATCTTTTATATAAAGGCTATGTTAACTGGAGAATTCCTCTGGCTATGATTGGTACAGTATTTATTGGAACTTTTGTCTTTGGTGCAGATCCAATTTTTCATATTTTTGGTGGTGGATTAATGATCGGGGCTTTATTTATGGCCACCGATATGGTTTCCAGTCCAACCACAAAAGCCGGGCGCTGGATTTTTGGAATCGGAGCCGGTTTTCTAGTTGTCATAATCAGACTCTGGGGTGGATATCCAGAAGGAGTAATGTATAGTATACTGCTGATGAATACCGCTGTACCACTAATTGATCGTTATACAAGACCTCGTAGTTTGGGAGAGGTGAAATAAATGGAAAAGAATAATATGAAAAACTTAATTCTAACTTTATCAATAATTGGTATTGTGTCCGCCTTAACTTTAACTTTTGTTTATGAGTGGACAACTCCCTATATTCAGGCAAATCAAGCTGCAGCTCAGAAAAAGGCTATCAATGAGGTGCTTCCTGGTGTTGAAAATGTAAAGGAAGTAGAAAAAAATGGTGACATTTTTTATGAAGGTTTTGATGCAAATGGGAACAGAGTTGGAGTTGCCTTTATTAGCAGTGGGGGTGGCTACAATGGTATGATAGAAATTATGATCGGTGTGGATTTAAATGAAGAAAAAATTTATGAATTTAGTGTTCTAAACCATGCTGAAACTCCTGGTTTAGGTGCTAGAATTACTGAACCCCAATTTAAATCTAATTTTGAAGATAAAACATTTGCAGATTATACAGTTGTTAAAACTCCGCCTCAAAAAGAAACAGAAGTGCAGGCGATTGCAGGTGCAACAATCTCTTCAGTTAGTGTAACTAGAATTATAGGAAGTGGCTTAGATAAAGTAACTGCTGCATATGGAGGTGGAAATTAATGTCTATAGATTTCAAAGAATTAGTTCAAGATTTTGCAAATGGTCTCTGGACAGAAAATCCAATTATTCGATTAGTTATTGGGATGTGTCCAACCTTAGCTGTAACAAATACAGCATCTAATGGACTTGCAATGGGTTTAGCAACATCATTTGTATTGATAATGTCGGAGATAGTTATCTCAATTATAAAAAAGCTGATTCCAGCAAATGTGCGTATTCCAAGTTACATATTAATTATCGCTACATTCGTCACATTTACTGATTACTTTTTAAAGGCATTTTTCCCCGACATAGCAGCTTCTTTGAGTATATTTATTCCGCTAATTGTTGTAAACTGTTTGATCTTAGGACGTCAGGAAGCATTTGCTTCGAAAAATCCTACTCACAGAGCAATTGCAGATGGTCTTGGTATGGGAATTGGTTTTACCTGGGTTTTAACTCTCTTAGGTATAATCAGAGAAGTTCTTGGTATGGGATCAGTATTTGGACTTCAAGTATTAGGAGAATGGTACCGTCCGATGGTAATTATGGTATTACCTGCTGGAGCTTTTATAACATTAGGTATTTTAGTTGGTATCATGAATCAAATCAGCAGGGAGGGTAAATAATGGAAGAATTCACACAGATATTATTATTATTTATTAGTACTGTATTGATAAATAACTTTGTTTTAATTAGATTTTTAGGGATCTGTCCTTTTTTAGGAGTATCTAAACAGGTAGAAACAGCATTTAGTATGGGTCTTGCCACAACTTTTGTTATGACTCTTACTGCTGCAGCAACCTGGATGATAAATACTTTTATTTTAGAAGCTTTAAACTTACCATTTTTGCAGTATGTTTCTTTTATTATTGTAATTGCATCATTAGTTCAGTTTGTAGAAATGTTTATTAAAAAGACAAGTCCAGTTTTATATAAAGCATTAGGTATTTTTCTGCCTTTAATTACAACCAATTGTGCTATTATGGGATTAGCTTTACTTATCCCACTTAATGGTTACAGTTTTATTGCCAGTGTTGTCTTTGGTTTTGGAGCCGGTGTTGGTTTTACTTTAGCGATTGTATTAATGGCAGGTTTGAGAGAAAAATTAGAATTTGGCGATGTGCCGGGAATATTAAAAGGTGTGCCAGTTACATTGATTATTGCAGGTATTATGGCTATGGCTTTTATGGGCTTTTCCGGGCTCATCTCAATGTAGTGGAGGTGGCAGTAAATTAAATGAATCCAACATATTTATATTCTTTAATTAGTATGGGGGGGATAGCAGCTTTATTGGCTGCAATTCTTGGTTTTGCTTCAGAACGTTTTAAAGTAGAGCAGGATCCCAGAGTTGGCAAAGTTGAAGATGCTCTCCCGGGTGCTAACTGTGGAGCTTGTGGCTATGCAGGCTGTAGTGCTTTTGCAGAAGCAGTTGTTAATGGAGAAGCTCCAGTTGGTGGTTGTCCAGTTGGTGGAGACAAAGTTTCTTCAAATATTGCTGATATTATGGGGGCTGATGCAGATAGTTCAGATAAAGTTGTGGCAGAATTGTTATGTGGTGGTGGAATTAAAGAAACCACTAAGTCAGGCAAATATCAGGGAATTAAAACCTGTAAAGCAGCAAATTCAGTTAATGGTGGAGAAAAAGATTGTCAGTACAGCTGTTTAGGTTTTGGTGATTGTGAGGCAATTTGTCCTTTTGATGCAATTGTAATGAGCGAAAATGGCTTACCTCAAATTGATCCAGAAAAATGTACAGGCTGTGGAAAATGTGTAGAAGAATGTCCTCGTAGTATTCTTTTATTGGCACCTCTTTCAGCTAAAACACATATTAGATGTTCATCTCACAATATTGGTAAAATTGTTCGTAAAACTTGTGAGGTTGGATGCATTGGTTGTAGTCTTTGCGCTAGAACTTGTCCGGTTGATGCAATTGAAATGAAGGATAATTTAGCAGTTATTGATTATGAAAAATGTGTTAACTGTGGAAAATGTGCAGAAGTTTGCCCTACAGGAACAATTGGATTTCAGGGTCAAATGATCGAAAAAGTTGAGATTAATGATAACTGTGTAGGCTGTACTCTTTGTGCTAAAGCTTGTCCGGTTGATGCTATAGAAGGAGAAGTTAAAAAGCTGCATGAAATTGATCAGGAAACATGTATACAGTGTGGGCTTTGTTTTGAAGCTTGTAATGTAGATGCAGTTGATCTTTTTTATAAAGATGAAGAGTAAAAGACAGCATTAAAAATTGTAGGAATTTAAAACCCGTTCTTTTTTAAGAACGGGTTTTTTCTTAAGCTTTAAATTGTGGACATCAGCTCTTAAAGATGTTAAAATATATAGTAATGGTAGTAAAAAAGAAATTTGTGGTGAATTTAATTGAAAATAACTGATATTTTAACATTTTATGATAAAATTTTAATTATCTTTGTAATAATTTTGGCTCTGGCACTGTTAGTAATTCCTTTTTATTACTTCAGCCCTGATTCCGAAGCAGAGTTAGTCCTCAAGGTTCAGCAGAATGACGAACTGATTAGAACTGTTGCTGCAGCAGATAGTTATGAGGAGCCTATCATTTTTGAAGTGGAAGGTCCAATAGGAATTCATATTATTGAGTTCAACCAGGGCAGAGCGCGTGTTTTAGAAGCACCTGCAGATGATCCACTTAAAATTTGTGAAAAAACAGGTTGGATTGATCGAGAAGGACCAATTATTGTTTGTGTACCAAATTCCTTGAGCCTTTGGCTGGAAAGTTCAGACTCGGACATAGATGGGATGAGCTGGTAAAATGACAAAAACTAGAAAAATTGTGGTAATTTCATTATTAATATCCTTAGGTCTTGTTTTACATTTAGTAGAAAGTTTTTTTCCTTTAAGTGCTGTTGTACCTGGGGCAAAGTTAGGACTGGCCAATATTGTTTCACTGATTGCAATTTCGTTATTTGGTTTTCCAGCAGCTTTTCAAGTTGTGATCTTCAGAGTTATATTGGGTTCACTGCTGGCTGGGACTTTTATGACAATAAATTTTTATTTGAGCTTTAGTGGTGGTATTTTAAGCTTTTTTTTGATGTATTTAGCTTATTATTTTTTCGAAGATTATCTGTCTTTGATTGGGATTAGTATTATTGGAGCTGTAGCTCATAACACTGCTCAAATAACAGCAGCATATATAATAATATCTAATCTTGGTATCTTTTATTATCTGCCATTTTTAATTTTGCTGGCTCTGCCAACTGGATTTGGAGTTGGATTGGTTAGCTATTTTACTCTTAAACATTTACCATTTTCAATTACTGGAGGTAATTTTTAATGATTAAAAAGGCAAATAAGGTTACAAACGATTTGAAATTAGTTTTAGCATCTGCTTCTCCAAGACGAGAAGATATTTTAAAAAAACTAGACTTAAAATTTACAATAGTTCCTTCTAAAATTGACGAAGGAGAATTTACTAATAATAACCCAATTGAACTGGTAAAAACACTGGCTTTAGAAAAAGCTAAATCAGTCTCAAATCTAGTAGAAGATGCACTAGTGATTGCTGCAGATACTGTAGTAGTTTATGATCAAAAAATACTTGGCAAACCTGAAGATGAAGAAGCAGCCAAGAAAATGCTGCAGACTTTAAGTGATAAGCACCATCAGGTTATTACTGGAATCGCAGTTTTGAATTCGCAAAACAAAAAAAGTTATGTTGAATATAATATAACAGATGTAAAAATGACAAATATGACTGAAAAAGAAATTGATAGTTATGTGGATACAGGAGAACCAATGGATAAAGCAGGTTCTTATGCTATTCAAGGTTTTGGAGGTCTTTTTGTTGAAGAAATAAGTGGTTCATATCATTCAGTTATGGGTTTACCGATCCATCAACTGGCAAAGTTATTAGACAAATTTAATTATGGAATCCTATAAGAGAAAGGAGCTAATTTTGATGGATGGTCTACAGACCAATTTTACCATCAAAGAATTACCAGTAGAGGAAAGACCAAGAGAAAAGCTTTTGAAAAAGGGGAGTAAATATTTATCAACAGCCGAACTTTTGGCTTTAGTGATTAGAACAGGTAATCGCGAAAGAACTGCAGTTGAGCTGGCCCAAGATCTACTTAACTTTTATGGAGGTTTAGAAGGAATTCAGGATTTAAGCTGTGAAGAATTGCAGCAGATTAATGGTATAGGAACTGCTAAAGCTGCTCAAATTAAAGCTGTAATCGAACTGAGTTCTAGAATAACAGCCTTAAAAAATCAGCAGAAAGATTTGGTTAGTAATCCAATTCAAGCAGCAGAACTTCTAGCCGGTGAGATGAGATTTTTAAAACAGGAAGTGCTGAGGGTCATACTTCTAGATGTAAAAAATAAGGTGATTTCTGTACCAGAAATTTCTCGGGGGGGACTTTCAAGTTCAATCGTTCATCCTAGAGAAGTTTTTAAAGAGGCTATTAGACGCAGCAGTGCTGCAATGATATTGGTCCATAATCATCCGAGTGGTGATCCAACTCCAAGTGCTGATGATCTGAGTATTACTAAAAAACTTGTTAAAACAGGAAAAATCATTGGAATTGAAGTTATTGATCACATCGTTATTGCAGGTGATAAATATTTGAGCTTTAAAGAAAAAGGTTTATTTTAATTTTTATATAAATTTTGTTTTTAAGCTAAGATTTAATTTAAGTTTTTAATCTAAGTTTTATATAATTTGAAAGGGGTTTAAGTAATGGTTTTTAAATTTTTAAGTGCACCATTCTCAAGGGATATGGGTGTTGACCTTGGGACGGCAAACACATTAGTTTATATTAAGGGAAAGGGGATCTTAATTAGAGAGCCCTCTGTAGTTGCCCTAAAAAAAGATAAGCAGGAAGTACTTGCTGTAGGTGACGAAGCAAAGCGAATGATTGGTAGAACACCTGGTAATATTGTTGCAGTAAGGCCCATGAAAGATGGAGTAATTGCTGATTTTGATGTTACAGAATCAATGCTCCGCTATTTCATAACTAAAGCTCATAAGAGAAGTAGAATGGTTAGACCTAGAATAATAATCTGTGTTCCTTCTGGAGTGACAGAAGTTGAAAAAAGAGCTGTTATTGATGCAGCTGTTCATGCTGGAGCTAGAGAAGCTTATCTGATTGAAGAACCTATGGCAGCAGCTATTGGTGCTGGTTTACCAGTCCATGAACCAACAGGAAATATGATTGTTGATATTGGTGGAGGTACTACAGAAGTTGCAGTTATATCTTTAGGTGGGATCGTAACCAGCCGCTCAATTAGAATTGGTGGAGATGATATGGATGCTGCTATTGTGCAGTATGTGAAAAGAAAGTATAATTTAATGATCGGTGAAAGAACTGCAGAAGAAATTAAAATAGATATTGGAGCTGCTTATAGCGATAATCCTGAAGGCGTAAAAGAAATTAGGGGTCGAGATCTGGTGAGTGGTCTTCCTAAAACTATAGAGATTAATAGTGCAGAAATTCAAAAAGCTTTAGAAGAACCAGTTGTAAATATAATTGATGCTGTCAAGATGACTCTAGAAAAAACTCCTCCGGAGCTAGCCTCTGATGTAATGGATAGAGGTATAATTTTAACCGGTGGTGGAGCTTTACTGCAGGGCTTAGATAAATTGTTGATTGATCAAACTCAAATGCCTGTTCATATTGCTGATGAACCTTTAGACTGTGTAGCTAAAGGAACCGGTATGGCTTTAGAAGAAATTGATTCTTTGAAAAAAATTTTAATTACACCCAAAAAACTATCATAGGGGGTGTACCTGTTGTTTAACTTTAACAGGAATACATTAATCACAGCTGCAGTAATAATTATAATGCTTTTATTTATTAGTTTTATTTACTTTACAGAAATAGATTTACCATTATTTAACTGGTTAAGTGATATCCTTTATAATTTGATTAGTCCAATTATAAATATTCTGCATCAGTTAATAGAAGGTATTAAAGATTTTTTTATTACCTTATTTTCTATTGATGAAGTAAATCAGGAATTGAAAAATTTAAGACAAAAAAATAGTGTTTTAGAGAGACAGATATTATTTTTAGAAAATATTAATAGAGAAAATAAAAGATTAAGAGAACTGCTTGATTTTAAAGATAAAGTTGATTATCAGATGATTGGAGCTGAAGTAATTGCAAATTCTCCTTCAATCTGGGAAAAAACTATTACAGTAAACAGAGGCAGCAGAGATGGTCTGGAACCGAGAATGCCTGTTATAACCTATCAGGGATACTTGGTTGGGAGAGTAGAAAATGTCGGCAGTAATTCTGCCCAGATAAGATTAATCATCGATCACAATTTTGTTGTGGGAGGAATTGTAGCGCGAACTGACTCAAGAGAAATTGGCTTGGTTAAAGGAAGCGGCCGAGGTGACAGGCCTAATATAATGGACAGCATAGCCTGGGATGCAGATATAAAAGCAGGAGATGTTGTTTTGACATCTGGTTTATCAAATAATTTTCCTCCGGGATTAAAAATTGGTGAAGTTGCAGAAGTTGAAACAGATAATTATGGGCTTTCCCAAAAAGCTGATATAAATTTATTTATGCATCAGATAACTTTAGAAGAAGTTATGATCATCAAAAACTTTAATTCTGAAATCACTGCTCAAAATAATCAAGCAGAAAATGAAGCTGAAATTAATGTGGCTGAGGAAAGTGAAACAAATGATGGGAATTCTGAAAGTGAAGCAAATTAAAGGCATAAGCTTAATAATGGAGAGTTTAAATTGAAAAAATATTTATTTAACATTCCAGTACTTATCTTTCTTTTGATTTTACAGTTAACAATACCAATATTTTTTCCATCTTTAAAATTAATACCTGATTTTATTTTAATTTATGTAGTTATTAGAGCCATAATTTTTGGGGCTCAAGATGCAATGGTTTATGGAGCTATTGGAGGTCTGCTGCAGGATGTTTTTATAACTTCCTTTATTGGTCTTTTTACCCCTGTAAAAACAGCAGTTACCTTTTTAGCTGCTTTATTATCCGGTAGGTTTTTTCCGGAAAACTTATTAATTCCACCACTTGGAGTCTTTTTAGCAACAATAGTTCATGAATTATTGTATTTGCTTTTAAAAGATAATTATTTATTTGCAGCAAATTATTTAACCTTAATTAAAGAATTAATTTTGCCGCTGGCAGCCCTAAATGCACTGATTACCTTTTTTGTCTACTTAATTTATTTTTTCTGGGAAAGGCGTGATTTAAGTGGACAGACATAAAATTATAAAGATAATAATTATTATAATTTTTGTTATTTTATTTTCTAGATCTGCTTATTTACAGCTGCTAAAGGGAGATTATTATTATGAACTATCAGAGGGTAATCGAATTTCAGTTAGACCAATTAATGCACCCCGAGGCAAAATTTATGATAAGCGGGGAGAAATAATTGTATCAAGTAAGTTAAGTTATAATCTCTATTTAATGCAGAATGAAATTCCCTCTACAGGTTCGGCAGAGCAGATAGTAAATCAGCTTTCGTCTATTAGTAGTTTAGCTGAATCTCGTCTGCTTCAAAACTATAATAACTCCGAGGTAAATACTGCTGTGGAGCCGATTCTATTAGCCAGACATCTGAGCAAAGAAGATATGGTAATTATCGCAGAAAATAGAGATATTTTGCCCGGTCTTTTGGTTAAAGAATCTTCTATGAGGGATTATATTTATCCCAATAAAATGGTCCATACTACAGGCTATATCGGTGAAATTAATGAAAATGAATTAATTTCATTTAATAAAAAAGGATATAATTATCGTGGTGGAGATTTTGTTGGGAAAAGTGGGCTTGAAAAGGAATATGAGTTTTATTTAAATGGAAAACGTGGAGCAGAACAGATTGAGGTTAACAGTAGAGGTCAAAAGATTAAGACAATTGGGATTAAAAACCCTGAAGCAGGTAGTGACTTAATTTTAAATATTAATTTCAAACTGCAGTCAGCAGTAGAAAAATTATTAGAAAGAAACTATAATGAATTAAGAGATTTAGCAGCAGAAAATGAAAATAGATCAACTCCTACGGGTATCACTGCTCTGGTGATGGATATTGATACCGGCGGTATTCTTTCTGCAGTCAGCCTTCCAGATTATAATTTAAATTTATTTGCTAAGGGAATCAGTAATAGTGATTATCAGGAGCTGATTAATGATCCTTTGCGTCCGATGATCAACCGCAATACAATGACTGCTGTTCCACCGGGATCAATTTTCAAACTGGTAACAGGTACAGCGGCAATGGAGGAGTTAGGAGTTAGAGCAAATACAAGCTTTTATGATTCTAATGGTACTTTCTATATTCCAAATTGGTCCAGACCCTTTAGAAATTGGAATCCTGTGGGTGAGGGTAAGCTTGATTTTGTTAAAGCAATAGCTCGCTCTAATAATATTGTTTTTTATGAGCTTGGTTATGAATTATATAAAGAATTTAATGGTGATAAACTATCAGAATATGCTCGCAAATATGGATTAGGAACTAAAACTGGTGTTGATTTACCGTCAGAAAAAAGTGGCCTGGTTCCTGATGACAGGTGGAAAAGAAAAAATTTAAATCAGGGTTGGTATCCAGGTGATTCAGTTAATTTATCAATCGGCCAGGGTAGTTTATTAACAACTCCGTTTCAGATTGCATCCTTGATTTCTACAGTAGCAGCAGAGGGAGTTTCGTATAAGCCGCAGTTGGTGAAAATAATCAGAGGGGCAGATGGCGAAATTGTTAAGAAGTTTGAGCCGCAAATAGTTATTGATTTACGTGAGGAAATTGATAATGAGGTTTTTGCTGCTCTAAAAAAAGGAATGCATGATGTTGTCAATAAAAGCTATGGTACAGCCTCCAGACATTTTAAAGATTTTCCCTTAAATGCTGCCGGTAAAACTGGTACGGCTCAGACTGGTGGAGCTAACCATGCTTGGTTTGGTGGCTTTGCTCCTTATGAAGACCCCCAAATTACAGTAGTAGTTTTTATTGAAAATGGTGGCTCAAGTGCCTATTCAGTACCAATTGCTAGAGAAATAATGGAATATTATTTTGGTTTTAAAAATTATCAAAACAGTAGAGATAAAATATATTATTACAGCCGTGGAAATGAAAACTAATTATTAGTAATCTTGGATTTACAGCACTAAAACAATCTTAAGCAGCTTAATAGGATATTTCAATTATTAAAGGCAGGAATTTAAAATTTATTAAAGAATATATTAAAAAGTGTTTATAATGAGGGGAGATTTTATGGCTTCTGTGTTTTCTTTTCAGGCAGTTTCAGATGGGGTAGTGATGAACTTTCGTGATGGCAGTACCTTTGGTAGCATCAAAAAGGCTGTCACCCTTCACGCTGCTGAAGCTTCTGATTTTTTTACAGGAATAAATTTATATTTAAATTTAAGTGGACTTGAATTAGCTTATGAACAGCTGGAAGAACTGATGCAAATAGTTAAAAACTATAATCAGGTTAATAAGATTTATTTTACAGCTAAAAAAATTGAGATAGAAGAAAAAATGACCGAAAGTACGTCTGAAGCAGTAATAATTAATAGGACACTCAGATCCGGTCAGCGAGTAAAGCATCAAGCTAATGTTGTAATTGTTGGTGATGTAAACCCAGGTGCAGAAGTAATTGCTGGAGGAGATATTATAGTTTTTGGTAGATTAAAAGGTGTTGTTCATGCAGGTGCAGGCGGCAGTAAAGAAGCCCAGGTGGCTGCTCTAAAGCTGGATCCAACTCAGCTGAGGATAGCATCATTAATTGCAAGATCACCTGATGATATTGATAGTTCTAAGCTTCAGGCGGAAAGAGCATTTATTGAAAATGATCAGATTATTGTAGAAAAAATTTAGTTATAAATTCAGGGGGGATGAAATTTGGCAGGTAAGACAATTGTTATTACATCAGGTAAAGGTGGAGTAGGGAAAACTACTTCTTCGGCTAATATCGGTACTGCTCTAGCAATGCATGGTAATAAAGTTTGTTTAATTGATGCTGATATTGGACTTAGAAATTTGGATGTTGTGATGGGACTGGAAAATAGAATTGTTTATGACATTGTTGATGTAGTTGAAAACAACTGCAGATTAGAACAGGCTATGATCAGGGATAAGCGTTATGATGGCTTATATCTTCTACCAGCTGCTCAGACCAGAGATAAAACTTCTGTTACTCCTTTTCAAATGCAGGAGCTTATTGATCAGTTAAAAGAGGATATGGATTATATTATAGTTGATTCACCAGCTGGGATCGAGCAGGGTTTTAAAAATGCAATAGCCGGAGCAGATCGGGCTATTATTGTGACAACTCCAGAAATTTCGGCTGTTCGTGATGCAGATAGAATTATTGGTTTATTAGAAGCTGAAGGTCTGCGTGATCCAGAAGTGATAATTAACAGGATTAGAGCAGATATGGTTGACCGCGGTGATATGATGGGTATTGATGATATGATTGAAATTCTTGCTATTAATCTGATTGGTATTGTACCGGAAGATGAGGGTATTGTTGTTTCTACCAATAAAGGTGAACCCATTGCTTTAAATGATAAGGCAAAGGCTGGTCAGGCGTATAGAAATATTGCCCGCAGAATTATGGGTGAAGATCTACCGATGATGCCGTTAGAAAAAGATAGTTTTATAACTAGGTTTAAAAAGTTAGTTGGTTTATCTTAATACAAAGGGGGGAGTAAAATCGATATATTAAAGTGGCTTGGTTTAAAAAATGATGATAAAGACAAAAAAAGTAAGAGTGTGGCAAAAGAAAGATTACAATTTATACTTGTTCAAGATAGAGTAAAACTAACTCCAGATGAAATGGATGCAATGCGTGACGAATTAATAGGTGTTTTAAGCAAATATATAGATGTTGATTCTCAGAAAATTGAAATGGATGTTAAGCGAGAAGATGACATGACAGCCTTAGTTGCGAATTTTCCCCTCAAAGGTTCTAAGTAGAGGAGTTGCTCCATTATGAATTGGAATAAAAAATTATTGCGTTATCTAAATTTTAATGTACCCTTTGCTGTTATACTGCTGATTATTATTGGTTTTATCAGTATTAGTTCTGCTGTAGAAATTAATCAGGTAGATAGTGGTGCATTAAGATTTCTACAAAAACAGGCAGTCTCAGTAGGGCTGGGGCTGCTGATAATTTTTATTCTCCAGGCTTTTGATTACAGGATCTTTAAGGAATATGCAGTTTTGATTTATGTTTTTATGTTAGTACTTTTAACTGCAACTTTATTTTTAGGCAGAGGGGTTTCAGGTGGAGCCCACTGGATTGGTATCGGTGGTTTTAACCTGCAGACTTCAGAATTATCAAAAATAATGTTAATTTTAGTTTTAGCTGCTGTTATCGATAATAATTCAGATGATATGGGTTATTTAAAGGGTATGTTTTTACCTTCAATCATTGCTTTTATACCTTTTGCATTAGTAATTTTACAAAATGATTTGGGTACAGCTTTGGTTTTGTTTTTTATCTATCTGCTGATGCTTTTTGCTGGTGGTGGTAATTTTAAATATATGGCTTCTGTTTTTGGTGGAGGTTTTTTATTTATTGTCTCATTAATTACAGCACATGTATTTTTTAATACTCCACTTCCTTTTTTAAAAGAATATCAGCTGAATCGATTGATAGTTTTTATTAATCCTAATATTGATCCCCACGGCAGCGGCTATAATATTATTCAATCTATTATTGCCCTAGGTTCAGGCCGAACATTTGGAAAGGGACTTTTTGCTGGAACTCAAAATCAGCTTAATTTTTTACCAGAAAAACATACTGACTTTATATTTTCAGTAATTGGGGAAGAATTTGGATTTGTAGGGACAGCAGTTGTAATTTCATTATTTTTATTTTTGCTCTGGCAGTTTTTAAGTATTGCAGAAAATGCAAGAGATAGATATGGCTATTTAGTTATGATAGGAATTATAGCTATGTTTTTATTTCATGTGCTGGAGAATATCGGAATGACAATGGGTATTATGCCAATCACTGGTATTCCTCTACCCTTTATCAGTTATGGAGGTACATTTATGTTGACCTCACTGACTGCAGTTGCAATAGCAATTAATATAAACTTGAGGAAAAATAAATTGATGTTTTAATATGAGGTGGTTTTTTGCAGTATAAAGAAAAAATTATGGAAAATTTATATAAAATCTCCAGTCCGGAAAGATATACCGGTAATGAGTGGAATTCTATTATCAAGGACTGGGATCCAGAAAGGCTGAAGGTGGCCCTGGCCTTTCCAGATGTTTATGAGATTGGTATGTCTCATTTGGGGCTCAAAATTTTATATCATTTAATTAATAGAGAAGATGATATGCTGGCGGAAAGAGTCTATGCTCCCTGGCAGGATATGGAAGATTTGATGAAAAAAGAGGAAATTCCTCTTTATACCCTAGAATCTTATCATGAAATAAAAGATTTTGATATTTTAGGTTTTACTTTACAGTACGAAATGAGCTATACAAATATATTAAATATGCTCGATTTGAGCGGGCTTTCTATTCACGCTTCAGAACGCAAAGAAGAAGATCCTTTAATTATAGCTGGTGGTTCAACTGTTTTTAATTCTGAACCAATTGCTGAATTTATAGATCTATTTTTTGTAGGAGAGGTAGAGTCCATTTTAATAGAACTTTTAAATAAATATAAGACTCTAAAAGCAGAAGGTTTGTCTAAAAGTGAAATTTTAAAAAGTTTGAATAAAATACCTGGCATTTATGTTCCTTCCCTACATAGTGAGGAATATGGAGAAAAAGGGGAAATTTTATCTCTAAATTCCGCTGAGGGAGAAAAAGAAAGAGTCAAAAAACAGGTTGTCCAAAATTTAGATCAGGCTTTTTATCCAACAGATTTTATTGTACCCTACCGAGATACGGTTCATGAAAGAGTTGTTTTGGAGATTTCGCGCGGCTGTACCAGAAGCTGCAGATTTTGCGCAGCAGGAATGGCTTACAGACCAGTAAGAGAAAGAAGTGTTGAGCGTTTAATGGATCTGGCTGAAAAAGCTCTGAAAGCAACTGGTTATGATGAGATTTCTTTAACTTCATTAAGTACAGTTGATTACACAGAGGCTAAAAAACTAGTTCAGGCAATGACTGAGAGATTTAGTGATCAGATGATCAGTGTTTCTTTATCTTCTCTGCGGGTAGACAAGTTTTCGGTTGAACTGGCAGAAGAAGTTAATAAGGTTAGAAAAACAGGTTTAACCTTTGCTCCGGAAGCTGGAACCCAGCGCTTAAGAGATGTAATTAATAAAAATATTAATGAAGACGATATTTATTCAGCAGCAAGATCTGCTTTTGAAAATGGCTGGTCCAAAATAAAATTATATTTTATGATTGGCCTGCCTACTGAAACTATGGAAGATGTCAAAGGTATTGCAGAAATGGCAAAGAAAATTAGAAATATCGGTCAGGAAGTACGCAAAAATACTAAAAAAAGAATGCGCCGAATCGAAGTTTCAGTTAGTGTATCAACATTTGTACCTAAGGTTTTCACACCATTTCAGTGGCACCAAATGGATGATGTAGAGACGATTATTAAAAAACACGATTATTTAAGAGATAATATAAAAGGTAGGAGTTTTTCTTTTAGCTGGAATGATCCAGAACTTTCTCGTCTGGAAGGAGTACTTGCCAGAGGTGATAGAAGGTTATCGAAGGTGATTGCCACCGCCTGGAAAAAAGGGAGCCGTTTTGAAGGCTGGCATGAGTGTTTTGAACCAAGAATTTGGGGAGAGGCTTTTAGAGAAAATGATATCCAGCCAGAAGATTATTTAAGAGAAAGAGGAGAAGAAGAAATTTTCTCCTGGGAAAAATTAGATATTGGTATTCCAAAATCATTTTTATTAAAAGAATACAAAAATGCACAGGCTGAAATATTAATTGATGACTGCAGATTTGCTGATTGTCACAGCTGTGCAATTTGTGGTAATTTTGAGGTTGATTTAGAGTTAGTAGGTGGAAAAACAAATGAATTACAGAATTAAATTTGCTAAACTGGAAGATTTAATGTATATTTCTCATTTAGAGGTTATTAAAACTTTAAGAAGAATAATTAGAAGGGCAGAACTACCGGCAGCTTTTTCTCAGGGATATAATCCTAGAATTAATTTGGCAATCGGGCCACCACTGGCGGTAGGTTTAATCAGCAGGGGAGAATATTTTGATCTTGAGTTAGAAACTGAAATGGATCCTGAAAAATTAGTTTCAGATTTAAATGCTGTTTCACCAACTGACTTAAGATTTAAAAAGGCAGTAAAAATACCGGATGATATTCGATCACTTTCATCTCTTTTAGATACTGCTATTTATACAATAAATTTTGAATACACCTCAGCCAAAAGTTTAGAAGAAGAAAAGAAAATGTTAGAGGAATTTATGGCACAATCGGAGATTATGATTATCAGACATCGGAGAAAAAAATCCGACAGAAAAATTGATTTAAAGAAAAGAATATTTTCTGCAGAAATTATAGATAAAAACAAATGGAAATTTGCAGTTGTAACAGGGAGTAGAGGTAATGTGAGACCTGAAGAACTAAACAGAGCTTTAAGAGAAAAGTTTTCAGAAGTTAAGGGTTTTTCACCTCTACAGGTTATAAGAGAGGGAGTTTTTGTTAGAGATGAAGCAGACTTTTACCCTCCCTATGCAGAAAAATTCATCGGGAGTTGAAATAGATGAGCAGACAAATAATAATAAATTCGGAATATAGAGAAAGAAGAGCAGCTTTATTAAATAATAATTCTTTGGAAGACCTTTTTTTTGAAAGAGACACCTATCATAAAATAGCTGGTAACGTCTACCGCGGCAGAGTACAGGATGTGCTGCCGGGGATGCAGGCAGCTTTTGTTGATATTGGAATAGCACGCAATGCTTTTATTCACTTAAATGATTTATACCCAATTTTAAATAGTGAGCAGAAAAAGAAGTTGAGTAAAAAGGAATTAAATGTAAAGCATGTATTACAGCCGGGACAGTGGCTGATGGTTCAGGTTGTCAAAGAGCCAATGGGCAGCAAAGGAGCAAAAGTAACCTGTAAAATTTCTATACCAGGTAGATTTTTTGTTTATATCCCATCTGACAACAAAATTGGTATTTCTCGCAGAATCAATGATGATGGTGAGCGGGGTCGTTTAAAATCAATAGCTCAGGATTTAAAAGATGGCAAAGAAGGTTTAATCATTCGAACAAATGCCAGAGATGAGAGTTATACCAAGCTACAGAATGATTATAATTTTTTATCAGGAACCTGGAAAAGAATTCGTAATGATTTTTTCCAGAAAAATGATATAGATATTTTATATCAGGAAGAAGATTTGCTTAAAAATTTAATTAGAGATTATTTAGATGAAAATATAGATCGAGTAGTTGTAGATGATAAAGAAGATTATCAGCGGTTAATTGATTTAACCTCAATTTTTGCACCAGATTTAAAAAATAGAATTGCACTTTATCAGCGCAATATACCAATTCTGGCTGCTTATAATATTGAAAAAGAAATTGAGAGTTTACTGCAGCGTAAAGTCTGGCTTAAATCGGGAGGATATCTGGTTATAGATCAAACTGAAGCCCTGGTTTCAATTGACATTAACACAGGTAAATTTACCGGTAAGAAAAATTTGCAGGATACAATTGTTAAAACAAACAAAGAAGCTGTTGCCGAAATTGCCCGTCAGATTAAACTGAGAGATATTGGTGGAATCATTATCATTGACTTTATAGATATGAATAATCAATCAGATCAGCAGTCTGTAACTGATCTTTTAGCAAATGAGCTGGCAAAAGATAGAACTAAAACTTCTATCTTAGGTTTTACCCAGCTGGGACTGCTTGAGATGACCAGAAAAAAGGTTAGAGAAGGTTTTGGCTCTTTGATGCAGAAGGATTGTCCTGTCTGTGGAGGAACTGGTAAGGTTTTATCTGAATCAACAGTGGCTATGAAAGTAATCCGCAAGATTGATGAGATAACCAGCCGAAAAAAATATCCAGCTGTATCCTTAGAACTGCATCCAGAAGTGGCAGCAGTTTTAATTGGGGCTGGAGGAGAAAAGCTGCAGGAACTGGAAGATAAATTTGGAATCGATATTTTTATCAGCGGTAATGCAGAGCTTAAATATGAAGACATGGTTATTGAAAAAGGATCAAAAGAAGATCTGCAGCCTGAGATTTTAGATTTAGATGCCGGTGATCGAATTACTGTTAAAATTGAAGATCAGCATGCCAGCAATGAAAATGCAGGAATTGCAAGAATTGATGGTTATATAATAATCGTCAACGGGGCTGGGAATATGGTGGAAAATGAAGTAGAGATAATTATTGATGATATGCATCGAACTTACGCTAGAGCCCATCTTGCTTAGTGATTATCAAAAATTTGATTTTTTTAGATAGCTGATAAAATAAAGCCAATCATTTTAGTCATTTCCTTGACTATAGAGCTGATTTATGCTAGAATTTATATCTGGAGTTATTTATCCAGCCTTCATTTTGAAGGTGCCAAAACCGCACGGTATAGGCCGTAAAATCTCTTCTAAGAAGAGTGCCTCATCCGGCGAGTCTGAGGTAAGGGAGGTGTAACATATAATGTATGCTATTATTAAAACTGGCGGTAAACAGTACCGCGTTGAAGAAGGTCAAATCTTAAAAATTGAAAAGCTTTCTGCTGAGGAAGGCGATAGTGTTGAATTTGATCAGATTTTAGCTTTATCTGATGAAAATGGTTTTAAAGCAGGTTCTCCAATGATTGAAGGAGCTTCTGTTAAGGGAAAGGTAATTGAGCAGGGCAAGAATAAAAAGATTGTTGTTTTCAAATATAAGCCAAAGATTAGATATCGCAAGAAAACTGGTCACAGACAGCCTTACACTAAAGTTTTAATCGAAGACATTAATGCTTAATTTTATAAATTATAAATTAGCAGCAATACTAGATTTTAGTCTAGTATTTAACTTATAAATATTTTAAAAAATTTATTTTCTAAGGGGGTGGAGTTAAATGTCCCAGAAGAAGGGTGTTGGTAGTTCCCGGAATGGTCGTGACAGTGAATCGAAACGACTTGGTGTTAAGGAATTCGACGGCGAATTCGTAACAGCTGGTAGTATTTTAGTACGTCAGAGAGGTACTAAGTTTAAGCCAGGTTTAAATGTTGGCCGTGGTAATGATGATACTTTATTCTCCAAGGTTGACGGTTATGTTAAATTTGAAAGAAAAGGTAAAAAGAATCGTCAGATCAGTGTTTATACAGAAGATCAAGTAGCAGCTATTGCTAACTAATATTATTGTATAATGTCCCTCAGTGCTTTAGGTGCTGAGGGTTTTTTCATATTAGAGATCATTTCAAATGTTTTCCTGTGGATAAGAATATATATAATTATTTAAATTAGATTTGACGTAACGAAAGTTTAAAACGGAGGTGAATAATATGTTTATAGATGAAGTGGAATTTAAGGTAAAAGCAGGAGATGGTGGTAATGGAGTTGTCAGTTTTCGCCGTGAAAAATACATCGATCAGGGAGGACCTGATGGTGGAGATGGTGGAGATGGTGGCAGTATTATTCTTAAAGTTAATGAGGGGATGAATACCCTAGCTGATTACCGCTATAATAATATTTATAAAGCTGACCGCGGACAGAACGGTCAGGGAAAAAAGATGCACGGAAAAAATGGTGAAGACACTGTACTGGATGTTCCACCAGGAACTATGGTTTATGATGCAGATACAGACCAGTTTTTAGCAGATTTAAAAGAAGCAGGAGATCAATATGTAATTGCTGAAGGTGGAAAAGGTGGAAAAGGTAATGCTAGATTCAAAAAATCTACCCGTAAAGCCCCACGTTTTTCAGAAAATGGAGCTAAAGGTGAACTAAAAAAAATTAGACTAGAATTAAAGGTGCTGGCAGATGTAGGTTTAGTTGGTTATCCAAATGTAGGTAAATCAACTCTAATTTCTCAGGTTTCACATGCCAAACCCAAAATTGATTTTTATCATTTTACAACCTTACATCCGAATTTAGGTGTTGTTCAATATGGTGAATATCAATCTTTTGTGATGGCGGATATTCCAGGAATCATTGAAGGTGCACATCAGGGAACTGGTTTAGGAGATGAATTTTTAAAACATCTAGATAGAACAAGATTACTGGTTCATGTAATTGATGTTTCAGGAATTGAAGGGAGAGATCCCGTAGAAGATTTTGAGACAATTAATAATGAGCTCAATAAATATAATGATTATTTAGCTTCTTTAGAACAGGTAGTTGCCTTAAATAAGATAGATTTAGAAGAAGGCCGACAAAATATAGAAACTGTTAAATCAGAACTAAATGAGCGTGGTTATACTGTTTTCCCTATTTCTGCAGTAACCGGCGAGGGATGCAAACCATTAATTTATCATTTAGGAGAGCGGCTGCAGGAACTACCAGAAAGAGAGATAGCTAAAGAAGAAGAGGTAGTAATTAGACCTGATTTTGTAGATGAACTATATATAGAAAAGTTGAATAAAGATAAATATGAAGTCAGAGGAACACTCCTTGATTCATATCTTGAAAAAACTGATTTTAACAATGATGCAGCAGTCCAGAGGTTAATGAGGGTTTTAAAACATTATGATTTAAATGAAATGATGGAAAAAGAGGGAGTCAAAGAAGGGGACACCGTAGTAATTGGTCCTTTAGAATTTGATTATGTAGAATAAATAGACAAAATTGATTTATAAAATGATAATTAAATTATAATATAACAAGAATATTAGTAAAGAAAGAAGGTGTTATAATGTTAACAGGAAAAAATAGAAGTTATCTTAGAGGAGAAGCAAATTCTCTAAATCCAATAGTCCATGTTGGTAAAGATGGAATAACAGAATCTGTAATCGAACAGCTTGATGAAGCCTTAGAAGATCATGAACTTTTAAAGGTCAGAATTCTAGAAAGCACAGGTAGAACAACTCGTTCTGCTGCTGAAGAACTTGCTACAGCAACTGGTTCAGAAGTGGTTCAGGTAATCGGAGGAATTGCTGTATTATTCCGTCAACGAGATGAAGACTCTAATTTTAAACTTTAACTAAATATCAGATCCGGGGGGAGAGCTTCACTGGCGGTTGTTTTTAAAAACAATAAAAAATTGCTGACCAGAATTTTACTAGTATCTGATTAAGCTAAAAGAAAAGTGTGGTTATAAATGGCTATTTTAAATATTAATAACTTAAAAAAAGAATATGGAATTGAGACTGTTTTGAAAGACTTTTCTCTAAATGTAAATGAGGGTGAGTCGGTGGCTTTAATTGGCCCCAACGGCTCTGGTAAAACAACAATTTTTCAGATTATAACTGGCCGGGAACATTATTCTGACGGTACGGTTTCGGTTAGAAATGATATTGAAGTTGGTTACCTTGATCAGCTGCCGGATTTCAAATCTGAACTCAGCATTTATCAGGAACTAGAAAAAGTTTTTGCAGAGGTTAAACAGCAGATCAAGAAAATGAAAAAGCTGGAGGAAAAAATTACTCATCATGGTGAGCGGGTTGATAAGTCTGCAAGCCATTCTGATAATTTAGAAGCAACTATGAGGGAATATAGTGCTCTACAGAGAGAGTTTGAAAAAGGAGTAGGCTATGAATATCAGAGTAAGATCCGTCAGGTAGCTGCTGGTATGGGTTTTGATGAAGAAGAGATTCATGAAAAAACCTTAGATCAGCTAAGTGGTGGTGAAAAAACCAGAGTCGGATTGGCCAAATTACTTTTAATTGAGCCTGACTTATTACTTTTAGATGAACCGACAAATCATCTTGATTTAAAATCTGTTGAATGGCTTGAAAATTATCTTAATTCTTACCAGGGAAGTCTTTTAATTATTTCTCACGATAGATATTTTCTGGATAATACTATCGAAAGAATTGTAGAAATAAAAAATGGTAAAAATGAAGATTACAGCGGTAATTACAGCTATTATCAAAAAGAAAGAAAAAGAAGGTACGAACAGCGTCTGCGCGAATATAAAAACCAGCAGAAAAAAATTAAACAGCTGGAAGATGCAATAGAACAGCTCTATATCTGGGGCCGCTCTCGTGACAGCGAAAAAATGTTTAAAAGGGCAAAGGCCATGGAAAAGCGCTTAGAAAAAATTGATCGTCTGGAAAAACCTCAGCTAAAGGGAAGAAAGATGAAGCTAGAACTTGAGACTGAGATTCGTGGTGGAGACGATGTTCTATTTGTAGAAAATTTAAGTAAAAGATTTGAAGATTTAAATTTATTCCAGGATCTAAATTTTGAACTGCATCGAACTGATAAAGCAGCAATTATAGGTGATAATGGTACAGGTAAATCAACAATTTTGAGAATTATAATGGGCGAAATACCAGCAGATCGGGGACAGGTTAGGATTGGAACAAATGTTTATCCTGCTTATTACCGTCAGGAATTTGAAGGCTTTAACCCTGAAGATGATTTAATTACAGCTTTACAGCGTGAAACTGCTGTCACAAATTCTAAAGCAAGAGATATGCTGGCTTCCTTTCTCTTTACTGGAGAAGATGTTTTTAAAAAAGTTAAACAGCTGAGTGGGGGCGAAAAAAGTCGTTTAAGATTGCTGCAGCTGATGAGCGGTAATTATAACTTTTTAATTTTGGATGAGCCAACAAATCATTTGGATTTGGCTTCCCGTGAGGTGCTGGAAGAGGCCTTAAAAGATTATTCAGGTACAGTTTTAATTGTATCACATGACCGTTATTTTTTAGATAAAGTTATTGATTATATCTATGAGTTAGAAAATCAGGAACTGAATAAGTATTTTGGAGATTATAGTTATTATAAGCAGAAAAAGAAAAACGAAATTTCTGAGCAGCAGGACTTAGATGAGCAGGAAGATAAAAGTGAAGGAAAACTTGATTATGAGGCTCAGAAAGAGGCACGCAGTCGTGAGCAAAAAAGACAAAAGCGGCTAGAAGAAATTGAAGTTGAAATAGAAGCTTTAGAAAAGAATTTAAGTGATTTAGAAAGTCAAATGACAGCTGAAGAAAATATTAATGATTTTGAACTGCTGCAGGAGTTAAAAGATAAATATGAACAACAAAATAGTAGGTTGGAAACTTTATATCAGGAGTGGGAAAAAATAGTTTAAGTGAGCCTTATGTTAGATTTGACGTAACGGACTAAAAGATGTGAGGTAAAATTATGAATGATCTATTTAAAAAAATGGATGTAAAAACAGAAGATATTAAGATTCCTGAGAAAACTGTTGATCAGTGGCAGGAACTATTAGATATGTTTGTTCAATTTTATGGTGTCCAAGATATTCTCATTAATAATTATCAGGCACCATATTTAGAAGTAAAAAAAGCTAGCTCAAATCCAGATAATTTATTTTTTGAAGGAGAGAAGTTTAAACTTGAGGGTCTTTATTGTGAAGATGTAATTGAAAGCAAATCAAGTTTAGAGGTTAAAAACGCAGCTGAAATTAAAAAATGGAAAAATTCTATTTATATGGAAAATGGCCTGGTTGCTTATTTAGGTTATCCTATTTTATGGCCAAATGGTGAAGTTTATGGTACTATTTGTCTTCATGATAATCAAAAAAGAGATTTTAGTTCTCAATTAAAGAAACAGCTCAAATTTGTCAAAGATTTAGTGGAAAATAATCTTAAAAGCCTTTATCAAAGTCAAATAAATTATAATTTGAATCAATACTATTCAAAGATGGTAGATAGTCTGCCGGCAGGAATAATGATAATTAATCAAAAGGGTCAAATACTTAAGGTGAATGATGCTATTGAATCAATGACCGGCTATAGTAAAGATGAACTTGTCGGTAACAGTATTTTTGAAACAGTAGTCCTGGCAGAAAATATAGAAAAAGCAAAAAAGGATATCCAAAAAATTATCAGTGGAAAAACTTTAACTCATGAAGTTATAACTTCAAAAAAGAATGGGGAAACAAGTTATTCTCGCATGCATGAAAAAAGAATTAAGCTGCCAAATGGTGAAAGTGGAATCATCTCTATTCAAAGTGATGTGACTGATAAAGTTGAAAGTGAAAACAAAATAAAATATGCAAGTTATCATGATAGTCTAACTGATTTATATAATCGATCATATATTGAAAAGCAGATTCAAAAAATTAATAGAGAAGAGAAATTACCGTTAGCAGTGATAATGGCTGACTTAAATGCGCTCAAACTAATAAATGATTCTTATGGCCATCATCAGGGTGATAAGTTAATTATTAAAACTGCTAAAATATTAAAAAGCAGCTGCCGTGGAGAAGATTTAATAGCCCGCTGGGGTGGAGATGAATTTGTAATCATACTTCCTCAAACTGACCTAAAGGCAGTTAAAAAAATAGTCCAAAGAATTGATAGAAAAATTGCAGATGAATATTTAAATTTTGAAAATGGTAATAAATTACCTCTTTCTACAGCCTTGGGATATGCTGTAAAAAAATATAATTATCAAGATTTTTTTGATATTTTAAATGAAGCAGAATCGAGAATGTATAAAAATAAACTTACTGAAAGTAGAAATATTAAAAACAGGATTGTAAGTACATTATTGAAAAGTTTAGATAAAAAAAGCCAGGAAACAGCTGATCATGCAAAAAGAATGATCGCTACAGCTGAAAAATTTGCAGAGGCTTTAAATTTAAGTCAAGCTGAAATAGAAAAACTGATCTTAGCTGCAGAGTTACATGATATTGGAAAAACTGTCATACCAGAGAGAATTTTAAACAAAAAAGGAAAACTTTCAGATAAAGAGTGGCAGGAAGTTAAAACTCATTCAGCTGTCGGCCATAGAATATTAAATACTACTGAAGATTATTCTCATATATCTGAGGATGTTTTATCACACCATGAACATTGGGATGGCAGTGGTTACCCCAGAGGTTTAAAAGGAGAAAAAATTCCTTTATTAGCCAGAATAATTGCAATTATAGATGCTTATGATGTAATGACCCATGATCAAGTCTATAAAAAAGCTGTTACAAAAGAAGAAGCATTAAAAGAAATCAATTCCTGTGTTGGGACACAATTTGATCCCGAATTAGCAGATGTTTTTGTTAAAATATTTTCTGATTAATTTAAAGCCCCCTGTTATAATTTCTTAAGCAGGGGGTTTTTGATTTTTTGAATATAATTTTTATTTCTGATTTCAAACTTTTATAAAGCTGCTGTTCCTTCCTCACCAGTTCTGATTCTGATTGCATTTTCAATATCAGAGATAAATATTTTTCCGTCACCAACTTCACCAGTTTGTACAGCTTCTTTAATAGCTTCAACAATTTTGTCTACTTCTGTGTATTCAACAATTATTTCAACCTTTATTTTTTTTCGGAGTCTAATTCTATAAGTCACACCTCTGTAAGTTTCAGAATGACCCTTTTGAGAACCATAGCCCTTAATTTCTGTAATATTTAAACCGTTGATACCTATGGCTTCTAACCTGTCAATTAATTTATCTGTTTTGTCAGGGCGAATAATTGCTTCAATTCTTTTCATTGCATTCTCCTCCTTTAATTTTGAGCGTTAATATTGATCATAAAATCTGGATAAGATTGAGCACCGTGTTCAGAGTAATCAAGACCTTCAATCTCATCTGCTTCAGAAACTCTAAGTCCAATCACTACATCAATTGTTTTAAAGAGTACAAAACCAAGTCCAAATGCCCAGAAGAAGACAGTTATTACACCAATGAACTGAGTGATTAAAAGACTAATTCCACCACCAAAAAGAAGTCCACCTTCTGCTGCAAAAATTCCAACTGCTAGAGTTCCAAAAGCACCGCAAACTCCATGGACAGATACTGCACCAACAGGATCGTCAATTTGTAATTTATCAAAGAATTCAACAGAATAAATAACTATCATACCAGCAATAGCACCGATAATTATAGCTGAAAGGTTACCAACATTTGCTGTGCCGGCTGTTATACTAACTAAACCTGCTAAAGCACCATTTAAAGTCATACTTACATCTGCCTTTCCATATTTAATCCAGCTGACACTCATGGCCATTACAGCACCGGCTGCTGCAGCTAGATTAGTTGTTACTGCTATTGAGGCAATTGATAAATCAGTACCGGCAACAGTAGAACCGGGGTTAAATCCAAACCAGCCAAACCAGAGAATAAAGACACCAAGGGCTGCCATTAAAAGGTTGTGACCCGGTAGAGCGTTAGCACTGCCGTCTTCATTATATTTACCAATTCTAGGACCTAAAACAATGGCACCGGCTAAAGCAGCCCAGCCACCAACAGAGTGAACAACCGTTGATCCAGCAAAGTCTATAATTCCCATTTCTGCTAACCAGCCACCACCCCAGATCCAGTGTCCAACTACGGGATAAATAAAGGCTGTAATTACAACACTGTAAGCTAAGTAACCGGAAAAATTAGTTCTTTCAGCCATTGCACCAGAAACAATTGTTGCTGCTGTTGCTGCAAAAACTGTCTGAAAGATAAAGAAAGCTGCAATTGGAATCTCAAGGCCAAGATTTGCGAATGTATCCTGCAGAAAATAACCTGTAGTTCCGATAAAACTGTTGCCGGAACCAAACATAAAAGCAAAACCAACAGCCCAGAAAACTAAAGAACCAGATGCAAAGTCCATTATATTTTTCATGATAATGTTACCTGCATTTTTTGCTCTGGTAAATCCAGCCTCAACCATTGCAAATCCAGCCTGCATAAAGAAAACTAAAAAAGCCGCGATTAAAGTCCAAATTGTGTCAATTGCAACCGCATTTGCTGCCGCCTGATCTTCTTGTGCTAAAGCCAGACTGCTGAATAAAATCACCAGCATTAATGTCATAAATACTTTCTTAAAAAAACCACTACTTACTTCTCTACTACTCATAATAATTTCCTCCTTGTGTTAGGTATATGTTAACTATGAGTAAATTATATAGATAGCTCACATAAAAAGCAAGGATTCTGCAGTTTATATAACAGTATACAGTAATTCAATTAAAAATCAGGAATTGCAGGTAGCTCTAATTTATGTTGATTGGCTGCAGCAATCTTTTCTATTTTGTCTGAAGTTTTAACATCAGCTTTACCGTCTACAATGTAGTAATCTATTTCTCGATAACTTAATCCAATCTCATCCTGATCACTTTGTCCATTCCAGAGTCCAGCAGAAGGCTTTTTGGTAATTATTTTTTGATCAATCCCCATTTTCCGGGCCAGACCTCTTACTTCGAGTTTAACTAAATTACCTAGAGGTGCAATGTCTATACCACCATCTCCATATTTAGTAAAATAACCTAATTTTAATTCGCTGCGATTATCAGTTCCAACTACCAAATAATTATTTAAATTTGCGTAATAATAGAGCAGTGTCATTCTCAATCGGGGCTTCATATTAGCAAGAGCTAATTTAAGACTGCCCTGAGCAGCAGCTAAATTTTTATTATTTATCACTTCTTCTAAAACAGCTTCCGAATCATATTTATTAATTGTTTGGAGTAATTTTTGATAAGGAGCACTTAGATCAATTTCCTTATATTTAATACTAAACTTTTCTGCATGTTTAACAGCATCAACTTTATCTTCTGGATTACTAAAACAGGGCATAATAATTCCCAAAGTGTTTTCTGGAAAAGCTTTTTGGCAGAGGAGAGAGGTAACAGAAGAATCAATCCCACCTGATAAACCAATTACTGCTCCCTGACATCCAGCATCATGAACTTTTTCTCTGATCCAATTTATTAAATTACTTTCAATTTTTTTATAATTTCTGTCTAACATTATTAACACCTCATCTTATAAAGTAACTAAATTATTATTTTAAATAAGTCTATAAAATTAAAAAGAGTTATAAAACAAAAACCTTCCTGTGAAATATTCAACTGGAAGGCTTTTGTAGAGTGAGTATCTGCATTATATACTTTTGTTCTCAATTCTCGCTAATTAAAAGGTAGAAAGATATTTATCTAATTCCCACTGGCTGACCTGAGTTCTATATTCATCCCATTCAACCTTTTTAGCAGCAACAAAGTGTTCTAAAACATGTTCACCTAAAACACTTGTAATAACTTCATCTTTTAAAAGTAGGCTGACAGCTTTATCGATATTTGCCGGCAGACTTTCAATTTTACTTTCTTCTTTTTTCGCAGCTGACATTTCATAAATATTTTCTAAAACTTCTGCAGGTGGTTCAATTTCATTTTTAATTCCATCAAGACCGGCTTTTAACATAACTGCAATTGCTAGATAGGGGTTAGCACTGGGATCAGGATTTCTTAATTCCAATCTTGTACCTGCACCACGAGCGGCTGGAATTCTGATTAAGGCACTTCTGTTGGCACTTGACCAGGCTACATAAACTGGAGCTTCATAGCCAGGTACTAAACGCTTATATGAATTAATTGAAGGGTTAGTGATTGCAGTAATGGCTCTAGCATGTTTTAATAATCCTCCAATGTAGTGATAAGCAGTTTTGCTTAAACCTAAACGGTCATTTTCATCATAAAAAACATTTTTTCCATCCTTAAATAATGATTGATGGACATGCATTCCGGAACCATTTTCACCAAAAATAGGTTTAGGCATAAAAGTAGCGTGTAAACCGTGTTCGTGAGCAATAGATTTAGTTACAAACTTAAAAGTAGCAATATTATCAGCGGTTTCTAAAGCAGGTGCATATTTAAAATCAATTTCATGCTGACCTGGAGCTACCTCGTGGTGAGATGCTTCAACTTCAAAACCCATTTCTTCTAAAGCTAAAACGATACTGCGGCGGGCATTAATTCCTTTATCAATTGGTCCTAAATCAAAGTAACCACCATTATCGTGAGTTTTGGTAGTGGCCTCACCATTTTCATCTAATTGGAAAAGGAAAAATTCTGGTTCTGGACCAACATTCATTTCATAACCCATTTCTTCAGCTTCTTTTAAAGCTTTTTTTAATACATTACGCGGACCGCCTGAAAAAGGAGTACCATCTGGCATATAAACATCACAGATCAAGCGGGCAACTGCTCCATCTTTTTCCGGACGCCAGGGAAAAATAGTAAAAGTATCATAATCTGGTCTTAAATACATATCAGATTCCTGAATCCTGGTAAAACCATCAATGGAAGAACCATCAAACATAATTTTGTTATCAAGTGCATCTTCCAGTTGTTTAACTGTTATTGCAACATTTTTGACTATCCCGAGGATATCAGTAAACTGCATTCTGATAAACCTAACATTCTTTTCTTCTGCCATCTTTAAAATATCTTCTTTGCTGTACTTTGACATCATAATCACTCTCCTAAATTATTTGATTGTTGATTTCTGACTTCAGTATATTCCTTTTTAAAATTAAGTTCAATAACTCTCATTTTTTAATCCATGTATACAGATATTATGGTTTCTAAATTCATCAAAATAAGCTTTCCAGCAATATAATCCCTGTATACAGGTATAGAAATTTTCAAATCTATTTACAGAGCACTTCTTTAGCTCTATACTTTAAAGTACACATTAGCAGAGACATCTGATTATATTTTGTTATTTAAATTTCAATCACAAAAAATATTCAGCTGCCTGAGCCTTTAGTTCAAAACTAATCTAAAAAAGAAGGAATGATTTTTATGACTTTTACAAAACTGCCTGAAAAACAGGGGTTATATAGTCCGGAATTTGAGCACGATGCTTGTGGTATGGGATTTGTGAGCCATATTAAAGGTAGAAAGTCCCATCAGATAGTTAAACAGGCCTTAGAAGTGTTGGTTAATTTAAGCCACCGGGGAGCAAGTGGTAGTGAAGAAAATACTGGTGATGGTGCCGGGATACTTATTCAGCTTCCTGACAATTTTTTAAGGAAGCAGCTAGCTGAAGAGGGGGTACCACTTCCTCAAGTAGGAGAGTATGGAGTAGGAATGATTTTTCTGCCGCAGGATAAAATGAAGCGAGAAGCAATTAGGGAATTAGTTGAAAATACTATAAGAGCAGAAGGTCAGAAGCTGCTTGGTTGGCGAAAGGTGCCCATAAATCCAGCTGGAATTGGAAACTCCGCCTTGGAAGTAATGCCAGATTTTTATCAAGTTTTTATTGAAAAATCAAAAGAAGTAGAGCAGGGAATAGATTTTGAACGAAAATTATATTTAATCCGCAAAAAAATAGAAAATAAAATTCGTAATTCAGAGTATCAAGGAGACTTATATTTTGCTTCCCTATCCAGCCGTACTTTAGTCTATAAGGGAATGCTGACTCCCGAGCAGCTGGAAGGGTTTTTCCCTGATTTAAGTCACCCAAAAATGGAGACAGCGATTGCCCTGGTGCATTCACGCTTCAGCACCAACACCTTTCCCAGCTGGGAAAGAGCCCATCCTAACCGATATTTGATCCATAATGGTGAGATCAATACGATGCTGGGCAACCAGAACTGGATGAGGGCTAGAGAAGGAATTTTTGAAAGTGATATTTTCAGCGATGACTTAAAAGAACTGCTGCCGGTTATTGCACCTGAAGGCAGTGATTCAGCTCGTTTTGATAATGTTTTAGAGTTTTTAGCTTTAAACGGACGCTCGCTGGCTCATTCTGTGATGATGATGATTCCCGAACCCTGGGAGAATAATGAAGAGATGGAAAGAAAAAAGAGAGATTTTTATTATTACCACAGTACAATTATGGAAGCCTGGGATGGCCCTGCTGCAATGGCTTTTACCGATGGAACTCAGGTGGGAGCTGTGCTTGATCGAAATGGCCTCCGTCCTTCCCGCTATTATCTGACAGATGATGATTTATTGGTTTTAGCTTCAGAAGTTGGGGTGCTTGATCTGCCGGAGGAGAAAGTTATTAGCAAACAGAGGCTGGAGCCGGGTAAGATGCTGCTTTTAGATACTGAAGAAGGAAGAATTATTAATGACCAGGAACTGAAGGCAGAGATTGCAGCGGCTGAGCCTTATGGAAAATGGCTTGAAGAAGAACTAATAGAGCTCAAAGATTTAAAAGCAGAGTTAGAGAAGTTAGAAGCTGCAGATGAAAGAACTGGAATAAAGGATTTGCAGTCCTCTACCTTGGTTAAGCTGCAGAAAAGTTTTGGCTACAGCTATGAAGATTTACAGAAGATTTTAATTCCAATGGCCCGCGATGGAGTTGATCCAATTGGCTCTATGGGTAATGATGCCTCACTGGCAGTTTTATCTGACCAGCCTCAGCTTTTATATAATTACTTTAAGCAGCGCTTTGCACAGGTAACAAATCCTCCCATTGATTCGATTAGAGAGAAGTTGATTACAGCGACTAATACTTTTTTAGGTTCGGAATCTAATTTACTGAAGCCGGATGCTAAAAGCTGCCGACAGCTGGAGCTGGATCATCCACTGCTGAGTAATGAGGAGCTTAGGTTAATTAAAGGAATGGACCAGCCGGGCTTTAAAACAGCGATACTGAAGATTATATTTGATAAAAAAGAAGAGAGTCTGGAAACAAGAATGACTGAACTATTTAAAGAAGCTGAAGCTTTAATTGCTGAGGGAGTAAATATTTTAATTCTTTCTGACCGAGGAGTAAATGGCAGCAAAGTTGCTGTACCTGCACTTTTAGCAGTAAGCGGACTCCATCATTATTTAATTGGAAAGGGTTTAAGAACAGAAATCAGTCTGGTTTTAGAATCAGGTGAGCCGAAAGAGGTCCACCATTTTTCAGTTTTAATCGGTTATGGACTAGATGCAGTAAATCCATATCTAGCTTTTGCAACTCTGGAAGATTTAGTTAAAAAAGGCCACCTTGAATCCAGCAAAGAAAAGGCTGTACAGAAATATATCAAAGCAGCTGTAAAGGGTGTTGTTAAAGTAATGGCCAAAATGGGAATCTCCACAGTTCAGAGCTATCGAGGAGCCCAGATTTTTGAGGCTATTGGAATTTCTGAAGCAGTTATAGATAAATATTTCTGCCGCACAGCCTCCCGCATCGGTGGAATTGGGATTGAGGAGATTGAAAAAGAGAGCATAATGCGCCATGATAGTGCTTTTAAGGGAGTTAAAGTAGAAAAGGAAACACTTGATCCAGGTGGTAATTTTAGCTGGCGAAAAGATGGAGAAGAACACCTTTATGATCCTGAGACTATTTATTTACTGCAGCGGTCAGTGAGAGAAAATAATTATGAGCTGTTTAAAGAATACAGAGCAAAGATAAATGATCAGAGCACTAAAATGCTGACTCTGCGCGGACTATTAGAACCTGAATATCAGTCAGAACCAATTCCAATCGAAGAGGTTGAGCCGGCAGAAGCAATCATGAAGCGTTTTAAAACAGGAGCGATGTCCTACGGCTCGATCAGTAAGGAAGCACATGAGGCACTGGCGATTGCTATGAATAGGATCGGTGGTAAAAGTAATACGGGTGAAGGTGGAGAAGATCCAGAGCGCTTTACTCCTGATGAAAATGGGAATTTAAGGAGCAGTGCTATTAAACAGGTTGCCTCTGGCCGATTTGGTGTTAATTCTCACTATTTGGTTAATGCTAAAGAAATTCAAATCAAGATGGCCCAAGGAGCAAAACCGGGTGAAGGTGGACAGCTGCCTGGCAAAAAAGTTTATCCCTGGATTGCAGAATGCAGAGGAACAACTCCAGGAGTAGGGCTAATTTCACCCCCACCACACCATGATATTTATTCAATTGAGGATTTAGCTCAGCTGATCCATGATTTAAAAAATGCCAACCGTGAGGCCAGAATTAACGTTAAATTGGTATCTGAAGTAGGAGTTGGTACAGTTGCAGCTGGGGTTGCTAAAGGTAAAGCAGATGTAATTTTAATCAGCGGTTATGATGGTGGAACAGGTGCTTCTCCCCGGACCAGTATCCGCCATGCCGGACTTCCCTGGGAGCTAGGTCTGTCTGAAACTCATCAGACTCTTGTTTTAAATGACCTCAGAGACCGGGTAACTTTAGAGACAGACGGTAAGATAATGACCGGTAAAGATTTAGCAGTGGCAGCAATGTTGGGAGCAGAAGAATTTGGTTTTGCTACAACTCCCCTGGTAGCTTTAGGCTGTGTTATGATGAGGGTCTGCAGCAAGAATACTTGCCCGGTTGGAGTTGCAACTCAGGATCCGGAACTGCGGCAGAGGTTTCAGGGTAAACCTGAGCATGTGGTTAATTTTATGCGCTTTATGGCTGAAGATTTCCGACAGGAGCTGGCAGCCTTAGGTTTCCGCTCTGTAAATGAACTGGTAGGTAGAGTTGATAAACTAAGACAGGATAAAACTAAAGATCATTGGAAGGCCAAGGGTCTTGATTATGCCGCTATTTTATATCAGCCTAAAAATGCAAAAGAAAAAGCTGTTTACTGTCAGCAAAAGCAGGATCACGGACTGGAGAAAAGTCTGGACTCAAGAGAACTGCTGGAAATGACAAAAGAAGCAGTAGAAAATGGCATTCTGCTCGAAAAAGACCTAAAGATTCATAATACAGATCGAGTTGTCGGAACAATTTTGGGTAGTGAAATAACAAAACTTTATGGAGCTGAGGGACTCAAAGAAGATACAATTCAGCTTAACTTCACCGGTTCTGCTGGACAAAGTTTTGCCGCTTATCTGCCTAAAGGAGTAACTTTTAGGCTCAAAGGAGACAGCAACGATTATCTTGGTAAAGGACTATCAGGAGCAAAGGTAATAGTTGAGAAATCAGAAATGTCAAAGTTTAAAGCTGAAGAAAATATTATTATTGGTAATGTGGCCTTCTTTGGTGCAACTTCCGGTAATGCCTATATAGAAGGAAAAGCAGGTGAGCGTTTCTGTGTGAGAAACAGTGGAGTAAATGCTGTTGTCGAAGGTCTTGGAGATCATGGCTGTGAATATATGACCGGTGGAAAAGTTGTAGTTCTCGGTCAGGTTGGCCGTAATTTCGCTGCTGGAATGACAGGTGGAACTGCCTATGTATTTGACTTAGAAGCTGAATTTAAGGATAAAGTGAATGAAGAAATGGTTGAGCTTGACTATTTAACTGAAACGAAAGATGAAATGATAGTTAAAGAAATGATTGAAAAACATTTAAAATATACCGGCAGCGATCTAGCCGCTGAGATTTTGAATAACTGGCAGGAATATAAGTCAAAATTCATTCGGGTAATGCCGCGTGATTACCAGCGGATGATTAGTGCGATTGCTGACTTTGAAGCACAGGGCTTAAACAGAGATGATGCTTTGATGAAGGCTTTTGAGAAAAATGTTCATGATAAAGCTCGAGTCAGCGGTAATTAGGACAGAGGAGGAGATAAAATGGGTAAAGCAACTGGATTTATGGAATATAAGCGGGAAACTCCGAAAGAGCGCCCGCCGAAAGAGCGAATAAAAGACTGGAAAGAATTTAAAAATAAATTTAGCGAAGAAGCTGCTAAAATTCAGGGAGCCCGCTGTATGGAATGTGGAATTCCCTTCTGTCACAGCGGCCTGGAAATTGGAGGTATGGTTTCTGGCTGTCCTGTAAATAATTTGATTCCGGAGTGGAATGATCTAATCTATAAAGATAAATGGGAAGAAGCAGTTAAAAGACTTTTAAAAACCAATAATTTTCCCGAATTTACGGGTAGAGTCTGTCCGGCTCCTTGCGAAGGTTCATGTACAGTGGAGCTGAATGACCCGGCAGTAACCATTAAGGCAAATGAGTATCAGATTATTGAAAAGGCTTTTGCCGAAGGCTGGATCAAACCTGAGCCACCAGAAAAAAGAACAGGAAAATCAGCAGCAGTAGTTGGTTCTGGACCTGCTGGTCTGGCTGCTGCTGATCAGCTAAACAAATTGGGACACAAGGTAACAGTTTATGAGCGTCAGGATAGAATAGGTGGCCTTTTAGTTTACGGTATTCCTAATATGAAGCTTGATAAAGAACTGGTTCTCAAACGTCGGCTTGATATTATGGAGGCTGAAGGAGTAGAATTTATCACAGAGATTGAAATTGGTAAAGATCTTAGTCTGGAAGCGCTTGAAAATAATTTTGATGCTGTAGTACTGACAGGTGGAGCAACTAAGCCTCGAGATCTTGAAGTCCCAGGAAGAGAGGCAGCTGGAGTATATTTTGCTGTAGACTATCTAAAAGCAAATACAAAGCATATTTTGGGTGACCAGAATGAAGATTATATTTCTGCTGAGGATAAAGATGTGATTGTAATTGGTGGTGGAGATACGGGAACTGACTGTGCCGCAACTGCTATTAGACAGGGTGCAAAAAGTGTAAATCAGTTTGAAATAATGCCTAAATCACCATCTGAGCGTCAGGCAGATAACCCCTGGCCTGAATGGCCCAAAACTCTTAAGGTCGATTATGGCCAGGAAGAAGCGATTGAAGTTTTTGGTTCTGATCCGCGAGAGTTTCTAATTATGACAGAAAAAATTATGACAGAAAAAATTGACGGAGAAAAGGTTGTCAGTGGAGTTAAAACTGTTAAAATTAACTGGGAAAGAAATGATGAAAATCGTTTTGTGCCAATAGAAAAACCAGGAACAGAAAAAATCTGGTCTGCTGATCTAATTTTAATAGCAATGGGATTTTTAGGGCCAGAAAAGACTCTGATTGAAAAAGCAGGTATAGACCAGGATCGGCGTTCTAATGTTAATGCTGATTATGGTGATTTTAGAACAAATGTTAAAGGAGTTTTTGCTGCTGGTGATATGCGTAAAGGCCAGAGTCTGGTAGTTAATGCAATTGATGAGGGTCGAAAAGCAGCTCGGGAAGTAGATAAATATTTGCACGTACCGTTTACCAAACCAATTTATGGAAAATATAATTAGCATTTTTTAATTTTATAAAAACTACTTAACTCTCACCACCTATTATGATATAATATATTTAATGACAAAATAATACTTATAGTATTTATCACAACAACTAATCTTGTTAATGGAAACCATTAAGAGATAGGTGGTGTTAACCTTGGAACAGGAGTTTTTAGATAGTATCAGACAGATAATCAGAGAAGAAATATCTTCACTAAAAGGTGATGTATCTTCACTAAAAGGTGATGTATCTTCACTAAAAAATGATGTATCTTCACTAAAAAGTGATGTATCTTCACTAAAAAGTGATGTAGCAGAAATGAAGCCTCAACTAGAAGAAAATACTCAGATGCTTAGGACTTTACTTGCTCGAACTGATAATCATGGAGCAATGTTAGAACAGCTTAATATAAGAGTGTCTAGACTCGAAGGAAATGAGGAGAGATATAAGAAATTAAATAATGATTTTTATTATCACAGCCATAAAGTAGTTGTTGAAATAAAAGAACCAGTATTTGAAATTGACTCAAATGACCATTCTGATTCTTGACAATTTTCTAAAAACACTATATAATAAAACAAATTACAATTATATAATTAAAAGTTATGAGAGGGAGTAAAATAATATTTTATGATTACAGAGAGTCGGAATGCTGAGAACCGATATCTAAAAATTTATTTTTGTAGTCCTTGAACTGCAGTACAGAATAGAGTAAGTACTGTCGGAATTTTTGTTTAAATGCATCCGTTATCATATGCAGAAGTATAAATGATTAATATCAGTAGTACTGAAGAGGCTGTCTAACAGCAAATTTGGGTGGTACCACGTGAGATAACTCTCGTCCCTATTAATAGTTAAACTATTAGTAGGGATGAGAGTTTTTTGATTTTGAGAATGTTAATTAAAATTCATTATTTTAAGAAGGAGTGAGCAGCATGAGTAGTAATGATAAAAAGATGATGAGTGGAGCAGAAATTTTTGTGAGGTCATTAGAGTCAGAAGGTGTAGATACTATATTTGGATATATTGGGGCAAAGGTAATAGATATTTATGACAAATTATATGATTCAAAAATTAGACATATCATGCCACACCACGAGCAGGGAGGAGTTCATGCGGCTGATGGATATGCTCGTTCGAGTGGAAAGACAGGGGTCTGTATTGCGACCTCAGGACCCGGTGCAGCAAATATGGTGACAGCCTTAGCAACTGCAAATATGGATTCAGTTCCCCTTGTTGCTTTCACAGGTCAGGTACCAAATAATATGATCGGTACTGATGGTTTTCAAGAAGCTGATATCAAAGGGGTAACTATGCCAATCACCAAAAATAACTATATTGTTAATGATGTTAAAGATTTAGCCAGAATAATTAAAGAGGCCTTCTATATCGCTTCTACTGGACGTCCTGGACCTGTACTGGTTGATATACCTTCGAATATTTTAAAAGAGGAAGCAGAATTTAATTATCCAAAAGAAGTTGATCTTCCCGGCTATAAACCAACTTATAAAGCAAATAAACTGCAGTTGAAAAGAGCTGCAGAACTAATAAACGATTCCAATCAGCCGATTATCTATGCTGGAGGGGGCTCTATTATCTCGGAAGCAGAAAAAGAAATAGCAGAATTGGCAGCAAGTGCTGAAATACCTGTAACAACCACCTTAAATGGAATTGGGGTTTTTGATGAAAATAATTATTTATCCTTAGGAATGTTAGGAATGCATGGGACAACTGAAGCTAATTTAGCAATTACAAATTCTGATTTAATTATTGCTTTAGGAGCTCGTTTTGATGATCGAGTTACCGGGGAAATAGAAGACTTTGCTGTCAATGCAGATGTTATTCATATTGATATTGATCCTGCAGAAATAGCAAAAATTATAGAAACAAAAATCCCAATTACAGCTGATGTTAAGACCGCTTTAAAAGAATTAATACCGCAAATTAAAAAGGTTAAAAGGCCTGCCTGGATCAAAAAAATTAATAACTGGAAGCAAATTGATCAAAAATCAGATCCTGGAAAAAGTCAAAAATTATTACCATCAGAGATTATAGAAACTCTTTATGAGTTAACAGCTGGAGAGGCAATAATTACTGCTGGTGTAGGTCAGCATCAGATGTGGGCTGCTCAGTATTATAAATATAAAAAACCTAGAACCTTCATCAGTTCAGGTGGTTTGGGAACCATGGGCTATGGTTTTCCAGCTGCAATAGGAGCTAAAATTGCTAATCCAGAAAAAGAGGTTTTTGCACTTGTTGGTGATGGTAGTTTTCAAATGAATATTCAGGAATTAGCAACTGCAGCTAAAAACCATGTAGCAGTAAAAATTATTATTTTCAACAATCAGTATCTTGGAATGGTAAGGCAGTGGCAGGAGCTATTTTATGACAAGCGCTATTCCGCTACCTGTTTAAGAAGACAAAGTGACTGCCCGCCTAAATGTTCCGGCCCTAATTCAGAATGTCCAGAAATGATTCCTGATTTTATTCAGGTAGCAAAAGGTTATGGAATTAAAGGAGAAACTATTACTGAACGAAAAGATATTAAATCAGCAATTGAAAGAACTATTAAGGCTAAAGAAAGCTATATTTTAAACTTTATAATCGAAGAAGAAGAGAATGTGTTTCCTATGGTTTCTGCTGGTGGGAGTTTGGAAGATATGATTTTAAGAAAGGATAATCAGAAAAAATAAATTTAATCTATCTCAATTTATATCAATTATCGTCTTATCACAAAAAATTTAAAAAATATTTTCTAATTTAATTGCATATTTTCTAAAAACAACATACTATTAAAGTAAGAGAAAATATATGGGAAAGGTATAAATTGAGATATTTTAATGATTTAAGCTTTAAAAAAAATTATATTTCTTTTATCTCTTAGTCACTTCATTTTTCTTTGCAAATTTATGGTATAATAGGTATTTTTCTAACTATTTAAGTGTTGCTGATATTACTATGGGGCAGGGAATAAGACCATTCAAAGTTTTATTCAGACAGCTAATTAGCTATTTAGATTTGCTTTTCATTTTTGAAATAGCAATTTTATTGTTTCTCTTATTTTATAGTTCAAATTTCAGGACAGTAAAAATATCAATGGCCAATAATAAAGGATATAGACGTTATATTTTAGCATGCAGAACCAGGAAAAAGAGGATATTGAACAAATAACCGATTCAGAAATTGTTGGAGAAGAAGATTTAAACCAGTACCATCAACTAGAATATATTAAAAATATTATAGTTATTCAACTAGAGTCTTTTGATCAAAAAATAATTAATTACCGCCATAACAATAGAAAAGTAGCTCCTTTTTTAAATAAGCTTAAGGAAAATTCTCTTTATTTTAATAATATTTATGCCCAACATGTTAATGAAAGTTTTGATGCTGAATTTTCTTTTTTGACCTCCCTTTATCCTAGAAATAAGAATTATGCTTTTAAAACTAATGATATGTCAAAGTTTAATTCAATAGTTAAAGTTTTGAAAAAAGAGGCTACCAATTCTTAGCTTTTCATGGTAATAGCGGTGATTTCTTTTATCGAAATAAAGCTTATCCGGAACTAGGTTTTGATAAATTTTACAGTAGAGAAGATTTTGAAATTGAAAATGCCAAAATTGCTGAAGAAAGTTATCTCGGAATTGACGACTACGATTTTTTCGACCAGTCTATTGATTATTTAGAGCAGGCAGCAGAGCCATTTTTTGCTTTTTATATAACGGTAACCAGTCATATGCCATTTGATTTTTATCCAGAAGAATATAGCCAGGAGGAATTTGAGGATTTAGAACCTCCGATTGTAAAAGATTACTTTAATTCAGTTTACTTTACTGATCAGTCAATAAAACATTTTTTTGAAAAACTTAAAGAAAAGATTTATACCAAGGTACTCTTTTTGTCTTTTACTCTAATCATAGTTCTGATATAAAAAAAGAAACATACAGTTCAGCTGGAGAATTTGTTATGGAAAAAAATATTTCAGAAGAAAATGCTCAAGAATAGGGAGGTCCAAGTAATGAACAAATTTATTAAAAAAGCTTCAATTTATATTTTAGTAATGTTATTTGCAGCTGCAGTTATTTTTACAGCTAATTATTATTATGGACAAAAAATAGCAGAAGATGTGGAAATTGAAATCAGAAAAACAGCAGCGGCTAATGACTATCAGCTCCGCAGTTTGGAGGTTGAAAGCAATCCTTTGCTTCAAAAAATAGATATCAGAGATGCTAGTATAACAAAAAGAGATCAATTTAATTTAATTGTTAATCAGGCAGAAATTAGTTTTAACTGGCAGCAAATAATTAATTATATTCGTAATCAGAATTTTGAGTTTAATAAGAATTTAGAGACAAAGATTGCTCAAATTAATTATTCTAATTTAAATAAAAACTATCAAATTAATATAAAAGGTGCAGAACTTCATTACCAGGGTAATCTAACAGAAGAAAATATTTTAGCTATCAAAAATGAAAATGATCTTCAGCTTCTTTTAGAAGATAATCATAATTTAGATTTTACTGCAGCTGAATTAAAGTATAATTTTCCCTATTATAGAAGTTATGGTCTCAGTGAACAGGATTGGAATAGATTGTCGACATTTAGTGATTTTAAATTAAGGGTAGATTATGATCAGGCAAATCAAAACTTAAAACTGGAAGAATTTAATTTAAGCAGCGAATTACTGAAAATAATTTATAATTTTGATTCAATAATTGATTATAATGAGCAAGAGCAGCAAATTTATGTTGAAGAAGCAAAAGGTAATTATGATTTTCATTTAACAGCATCAGATTTGAATTTTTCAGCTAATGCTTTTTATCAGGACCTTGAATTTAACCAATTTGATTTTAATGGAAGCTTTGATTTAACAAATCAGAATAATCGAATTAAGGTAAATCAGCTTGATTTTAATTTGAATTTAAATGAATTGAAACTTGTGCTGGCAGAAATCATGGCTCAACAATTAAATGAAAATAGTTTTGGTATTTTAGCTGAAAATAATCAATTTGAAATTTTAATCAACAAATTTTCTTATCAGCAGCAGTACAGTCATCCTAATGGCAGCAGTCATTCGGAATTAGATTCTTCAATACTGTTGGCTGAATTAGATGCTGAATATAATTATAGTGAAGAAATCCCATATATCAGCAGTGGTGAATTAAGATATAAACCGCAAACTGCTAAAGCTGAACAGCTTAATTCTTTTCTGCAGCTTGTGTTAAGTGAAAGAATAACTAGAAATGAAGATGGTTTTTATCAGCTTAAATTTTGGGGTCCAATAGATTCTTTAAATTTAGAGTAAAGAGCAAAACAGTCTAAATTATTAGAAAGAGCTGTTTCAAATAGGAAAAACAAACAATTATGTGAAATTACTTTACAAACTTTAATTTAGATGCTAAAATATAACTAGTAAATTTAATAACTAACGAGGATGGGTGAAATTCCCTACCGGTGGTAAAGTCCACAAATCCATTAGGATTGATCTGATGAAATGCAGAACCGACAGTAAAGTCTGGAAGGGAGTTAGGTTATGAGTTAATTAATCTAATTTGTTTATTTGTCATTTAATTTATAGATTTTAAATATTCTAAATCTATAGTGCTGAATAAATAGTTATAATTAACTTATATTATAATATTTGATTATTAAAGTCCTTCCAGTTCTGGTCAGTTCTGGAAGGACTTTTTCTAATTTCTGAGGAATTATAAAATTATTGAGTCGGAGCAGTTGAATTTTAGGCTAAAAATTAAACTATAAAAATGGGGGTAGATGATGCAGAAATTTTCTAATATCGATGACAAACACATGAAAAGAGCCTTGGAGTTAGCAAAATTAGGTGAAGGAAAAACTTCACCTAATCCAATGGTTGGAGCAGTAGTAGTTAAAGACGGTGAAATAGTTGGAGAAGGTTATCATCAGGAATATGGTGGCCCACATGCAGAGGTATTTGCACTTGAAGAGGCCGGGGGAAAAGCTGTAGGAGCAGATATTTATGTTACTTTAGAACCCTGCAGTCATTATGGAAAAACACCTCCCTGTGCTCAAAAACTAATTGATACGGGGATAAAAAAAGCAGTAGTAGCAATGGTTGATCCGAATCCAGAAGTTTCCGGACGAGGAATTGAGATGCTCAGAGAAGCTGGTATTAAAGTTGAGCTTGGATTATTAAAAAATGAAGCTCAAAAATTAAATGAAATATTTTTGAAATATATTCAAAGCGATTATCCTTTTGTTTTTTTAAAAAAAGCCCAAACTTTAGATGGCTATATTGCCAGCAAAACTGGTGATTCAAAATGGATAACTAATTCAGCTGCTAGATTAGAAGGCCATAAATTAAGACATCGAATTGATGCAATTATGGTTGGTATTGGAACTGTTTTAGCTGATGATCCTTCATTAACAGCAAGATTAGATACCAGAGAAGGAATAGATCCTCTGCGGATTATTTTAGATCCCGACTTGGAAATACCAACAAATGCCAGGATTATAAATCAAAAGTCAACAGCCAAGACTTTAATTATTACAGCTCAAAATGATGAGCCTGATATTTTAGCAAAAAAAGAAAGATTATTGAAACTGAAACAGGTCGATATTATATCATTTGCAGCTGAAAATAAATATTTTGATCTCAGAGAAATTTTGAAAACCTTAAAGAAAAGAAAAATAAGTAGTTTGTTAGTTGAAGGAGGCGCAAAACTCAGCCATACATTTCTAAAAGAAAATTTGGTTGACAAATTTTATTACTTTATTGCTCCCAAAATTTATGGTGGTAGTGATGGAATAGCATCTTTCTGCGGTAAAGGTCCAAAACTGATGTCAGATACTGTTGAATTAAAAATTTTAGAACAAAAATTATTGGAAGACAATATTTTACTAATTGCTGAAAGAAAATAATTTTTTAAAATAGATTTATGTGGCATCTATTTTTAGGAGGTGGATTTATTGTTTAGCGGGATAATTCAAGAAAAAGGTAATTTTTTAAGAAAATTTAAAGGAAATAATAAATATCAATTGGAAATTAAATCAGAAAAAGTTTTAGAAAATATTAAAACCGGTGACAGTATAGCAGTCAATGGAGTTTGTTTAACTGTGGTGGATTATGGTAGCAATTATTTTAGAGCTGATGTAATGCCTGAAACGCTAAAAGATACCAACCTAGGTGATTTAGAAACTGATTCAGTCCTCAATCTAGAACAATCTTTAAAAGCAAATGATTTTATTGGCGGACATTTTGTAACGGGTCATGTAGATTCTACAGCTGTGGTTAAATCAATTCAAAGAGAAAACAATGCTCAAATAATTAAAATGGAAGTAGACCAAGAAACAGAAAAGTTTATCGTTCAAAAAGGTTCAGTTGCTTTAAACGGTGTCAGTCTGACAGTAATGGGAATTGAAAATGGAATTTTAAAAATATCATTGATTCCTGAAAGCTGGTCTGAAACAAACTTATCACTTTTAAGTGCTGGTGATAGAGTTAATATAGAGACTGATATGTTAGGAAAATATGTTTATAAGATGTTGAATAATTTAAATGGACAGGGAACTAATGAAGTCAAGATTTCTAAAAGTTTTTTAGCCGAAAATGGATTTATTTAATCTCAAATTCAAAAATAATTATTAGAAAGGAGATTTGATATGGATAAAATAGAAGCTGCAGTAGAAGACATAAGAGCTGGGAAAATGGTAGTAGTGGTTGACGATGAGGATAGAGAAAATGAGGGGGACCTTTTGATGGCTGCTGAAAAAGTAGATAAAGAGGCCATTAATTTTATGATTAAAGAAGCAAGGGGTCTTGTTTGTACTCCAATAGAAGAGGTTCTAAGTGAAAAATTAGATTTAAAAATGATGGTAAAAAATAATACAGAAACTCATGGCACAGCTTTTACTGTTTCAGTTGATCATACAGATGTTACAACAGGAATTTCTGCTCAGGAAAGAGCTTTAACAATTCAAAAACTTATTGCTCCTGCTGCAAAAGCAGAGGACTTTATGCGTCCTGGTCATATATTCCCTTTGGTTGCTAAAAAGGGTGGAGTTTTAAGAAGGGCTGGCCATACAGAAGCAGCTGTTGATTTGGCAAGGTTAGCGGGTCTGAAGCCAGCTGGTGTTATCTGTGAGATAATTAAAGAAGATGGAGAAATGGGGAGACTTCCGTTCTTAAAAGAATTTGCCCAAAAACACGATTTGAAATTAATTTCTATTGAAGATTTAATTAATTACCGAAAAGAAAAAGACAAGCTGATTAATTTAGCAGCAGAAGCTAAGCTTCCGACTGATTTTGGTGATTTCAAAATCAAAGTCTTCACTACAAAAATTGATGATAAAGAGCATATCGCTATCATCAAAGGTGAGATAGAAAATAAAGAAGATGTTTTAGTTCGAGTCCACTCACAGTGTATTACTGGTGATATTTTTGGTTCAAAAAGATGTGATTGTGGTGAACAGCTGGCAGCAGCCCTGCAGCTGATAGAGGATGAAGGCAGTGGAGTTGTTTTATACATGCGTCAGGAAGGAAGAGGTATTGGCTTAGTTAATAAAATTAAGGCCTATAAGCTCCAGGATCAAGGAATGGATACTGTGGAAGCTAATGTTGCCTTAGGCTTTGATCCTGATTTAAGAGACTATGGAATTGGAGCTCAGATTTTGAGTGAACTTGGTTTATCTACAATTCGTCTCCTGACAAATAATCCAACTAAAATCATAGGTTTAGAAGGTTATGGACTTAAAGTTACCGAAAGAGTTCCTTTAGAAATTGATCCCAATCATGAGAATGAGTCCTACTTAAAGGTAAAAAAAGATAAGATGGGTCATCTTTTAGATTTTGACCATTAAATCAACAAATTTTCGAATAATTTATAAATATTAAAGAAATAAATTTACAAAAATAATAATTAAGAACTAAGATAATTATAAAAAAATTTAAAAAGGGAGAATGATAAAATGAGAACTATTGAAGGAAAATTAAATGCACAAGGTATAAAAACCGCAGTTGTAGTAGGCCGTTTTAATGAATTTATTTCAGGCAAACTATTAGAAGGGGCAGTAGATGCTTTAAAAAGACACGGAATGGACGAAGCAGATATTGATGTAGTTTGGGTACCCGGTGCTTTTGAAATACCATTAACTGCAAAAAAAATGGCTGTAAAAGAAAAATATGATGGGGTTATTGCCTTAGGTGCAGTAATTAGAGGTGAAACACCACACTTTGATTACGTTTCTGCAGAAGTTTCTAAAGGAGTTGCTAAAGCAGGTCTGGATACCGAAAAACCAGTTATTTTTGGAGTTTTAACAACTGATACAATTGAGCAGGCTATTTCCAGAGCAGGAACTAAATCCGGCAACAAAGGTTATGATGCAGCTGTTTCTATGATCGAAATGGTTAATCTTTTTAAAGAAATAGGCTAAATTAGTTAAACTATTTAAATTAATAATATAATCCCCTGACGGTAACAGATTAAGTCAAAATAATCTGTTTTCTCCGAAAGGGGATTTTTAATTTTTCTTTATTGAATTAAAGCTTAAAATTAGTTATACTAGTAAGTAAATAGTATAAAACGAGGGTAGGTTGGATAATGAAGAAAAAAAGATTTTTTTCTTTCTTAAAAAATGAAGTTAGCAGCATCAGCTTTAATAGTTTAGAAAACAATATGTTTTTTGTTTTTCTAAGCAGTTTTTATATAATTGGTGCAGTATTATTAATTTTAATTAATTCGATAAATATAACAGGATTAAATATTTCGCTTGATACCACCAAAGGATTAATATCACAGCTTCAGATTTTAACACTTTTGTATCTAAGTTTAAATTTTAAAGAAACCGGAATAGCTGCTGCTTTAGCACTAAATGTATTTTCTCAGTCCTCAATGATTGCAATCATGATTATGGAAAATACATTTATTTATATGCCGGGGATAATTGCTTATACAACATTTTTAATTGTAATCTTTTTGATTCATAATTATCAGCAAGAAATTAATTCAAAAGTAGAAGAGTTAGAGACAGAAAAAGAAAAACTGCAGCATTTGGCATATTATGACAGCTTAACGAAAACAGCCAACAGAGAAATGTTAATTAAAGAACTTGATTATTTGTCATCTTTATCTGATGAAAAATCAATCAATTATACCTTAATTTTTATTGATTTCAAAAATTTTAAAAGAATTAATGAATCTTGGGGTTTTGATATTGGTGACTATATTTTGAAGGAAGCTGCCCAAAGGTTGAAGAAAATTGTCCATGATTCCGATTTGATCGGACGTTTGGGTGGAGATGAATTTGCAGTAGTTGTTCATCAGCAGTTAGAAGAGAAACAATTAAATAGATATATCAGGAGCATCAAGAGAGAACTGGAAAAACCATATAAATACAAAAGCAGAGAAGTATTATTGAACAGCAATTTTGGAATTTCAACTTTTCCGCAGGATGGTAAAAACAGTAAGGAGATAATTAGAAGTGCTGATATTGCAATGTATAAAGCTAAAACAAATGTAGATAAAGAAATAGAATTTTTTGCTGAACATATGGAAAAAGAGGTTGTCATGGATGTTCAGCTGGAAGATGTCTTGAAAAAGGCTATTAAAAATGAAGAATTTTATCTTATGTTTCAGCCTCAGTATAAAACAAATGGGAAAGAGCTGCGGGGTTTTGAGGTTCTTTTGCGTCTGCATTCATCAGAATTCGGTACAATCAGTCCTGTTAGATTCATTCCCGAAGCTGAAAAAAGTGGTTTAATAAAAGAAATTGGAGATTGGGTGATTAGAAGCTCAATTCAGAAATTCAATAGTCTTAAAAATCATTTTGAGCAGGAATTGGTTTTATCAATTAATATTTCAGTAGTTCAGCTCACAGATCCTCAATTTTTAGCTCAGGTAGAAGATATCATAGGAAAAGAAAAACCAGAGGGCTTTAAAATTGAATTTGAAATAACAGAATCTCACTTTATTTCTGATCAAGAATATGTAATAGATGTTTTATATAAACTCAAAGATTTAGGAATCAGTATTGCCTTAGATGATTTTGGGACGGGTTATGCTTCTTTAAGTTATCTGCAGCATATTCCAATAGATGTATTGAAGATAGATAAATCTTTTATTGATTTAATATCTCACAACTCAGCCAGAGAAAAAATGATGGTTGCACCTTTAATTGAAATGTCACATCAGTGGGAGGTAAAGGTTATAGCAGAAGGTGTGGAAACAGTTGAACAGCTGCATTATTTGGAAGATCACAGCTGTGATTTTATACAGGGATTTTTATTCAACAAACCCTTAAGTGAACATCAAATTACAAAATCTTTTTAGAAATAATCTATAATTAGCAAAATATTGCAGGTAATTCAAATTAAGCGTCGAATTATATTAATATAATTGGGATCCTTTAGCCCTCTTTTAAGAGAGGAGTTTAAGATGAAATATCTGCGAAAATATTATTTAATATTTTTTATCCTGCTGTTTATTATGATGATCTGGCTTAATTATCAGAGCTATCGCAGAACAGAAAAAATTGTTAGAGAAAATTTTGAGACAGAAATTGAACTAATTAAAAACAATGTTTTTAATTCTTTAGAAAACGCCTTTGCTGCTTATTCTATTTCCGAAATTGTTTTAAATCAGGAGATGGAAGAAAATTCTCAGATATTATTAGCAGAATATGCCGAAAATCAGGATCCTATAAGCTGGAACTTAACTGAATTAAAAGCACAAATGCCTGATTATGAGATCTACATAATTAATGATCAGCTAAAAATTATCAGTACTACTTTAAAGGCAGATTTGGGGATGGATTTTTCACAATACAGAGAGTTTTCTAAATTGCTGTATTCCAGGCTGAAAAGTGGAAGATTTGCAGCTGATAAATTAGATCTTGCCCAGAATACAGGTTTAATTAATAAATATAGTTATCAGGCAACTTCTGACGGCAGATATTTGTTTGAACTGAGCATTGATATCAGCAAACGATTTCCGATACTTGGAGATTTTAATATTTTTGCAAAGGCTGAAGAATTAGTGCATAAATATGAGCAGCTGCGGAGTATTAATTTTTATAAATTTGGCCAGGATAGTAACCGAGTTGGAATCTTAAAAAGCAGCAACCCAGATGAATTGGAGCCTGTGTCTGCACAGGTAAAGGCAGTAATTAAAAAAACAGTCCTAGAAAATAAAATTCAAAATTCAAGTTTTAAAGAAAATGACTATCAAGTTACTGATTTTTATTTACCTTTTTTAGTTAAAGGAAAAGAAACCGATTCCGAGTGGTGGAATTCATTTGTAGTAAGGGTTCGTTACGATAATCAAAATTTACTCAATGAATTAAGTCAGGAACGTAAAAATATTATCTTTAAAATAATCATAGTTCTTATTTCTTTTATTATTTTTTCAATGATAATGCATTATTTTATAAAAAATACGGAAACTATTGCTTATCATGATTGTTTAACCGGTCTCCCAAATCGGCAGGCTTTTCAGGAATATTTTAATCAAAGTAACATTCGAAAAGCAAAAGAAAAAACAGCAATTTTATATTTAGATTTGGATGGATTTAAGGAAATTAATGATAATTATGGTCATGAAATTGGAGATAAACTGCTTCAAATTGTAGCGGGTCGCTTAAAAAATTCAATCAGACCTAAAGATAAAGTATCACGAATTGGCGGAGATGAGTTTACAATTTTATTACCCAACATTAAAAACTCCGAAGATGTTGAGATAATAATAGATAAAATTGAGGATATTATATCAGAACCATATCAAATTGACGGTCATAAAATTAATATTAGCTGCAGTATAGGTTATAGTATAGCAAATAATACTGCAGATTCCTTAAAAAAATTATTAAATAAAGCAGATAAAGCAATGTATGAAATAAAAAGTGAAAAAAATAAAATGGAGTGATTTTAATGTCAGAAATAAAATGGGAAAGATTGTTAAGTGGTACAGATGTGAGAGGTAAGGCAATCTCAAATGAGCAGAAAAAAGCAAATTTAACAGAAGCAGCTGCTTTTGGAATCGGTTTTTCTTTTGTGCAGTGGTTGACTGATACCCTGAATAAGAAAAGTAATCAGCTTAAAATAGCGATCGGCCATGATTCAAGATTAAGTGCTGAGAAATTACAGAATGCTCTTGGCGGAGGAATTAAAATGGCTGATGCTGAGTGTTTAACTGCAGGTCTGGCTTCCACTCCAGCGATGTTTATGTCAACTGTTTTAGAAGAATATCAATATGATGGAGCAATTATGATTACAGCCAGTCATTTACCATTTGATAAAAACGGATTCAAATTTTTTACAAATAAAGGTGGTTTAGAAAAGGAAAATGTAAAGGAAATTCTTAAAATAGCAGCAGCATCAGAAAAAGAATTTTTAGATGAAGCTAAAATAAAAGATAAGAAGTTTAAAATTGAAAATATTGATTTAATTTCAGACTATGCCGCGCATATAAAAACTATTATCCGGCAAAATCTGAAGCCGGAACTTGACCAAAAAAAACCTCTGGCAGGTTCTAAAATAATTGTTGATGCTGGTAATGGAGCCGGAGGGTTTTTTGCTAAAAAAATTCTAGAAGCTTTGGGAGCCGATACAGCAGGTAGTCAATTTTTAGAGCCAGATGGAAACTTTCCCAATCATGCTCCAAATCCGGAAGATAAAGAAGCAATGCATTCAATTCAAAAAGCAGTTCTAAAAAATAATGCGGATTTAGGTATCATTTTTGATACAGATGTTGATCGAGCTGCGGTTGTAGACAGCAGAGGTCAGGAAATTAATAGAAACAAATTAATTGCCCTTGCTTCAACAATAGTTTTAGAAAATAATCCTGGAGCTACTATTGTCACAGATTCCGTTACTTCTGTTGGCTTAAAAGAATTTATTGAGGATAAGTTAGGTGGAATACATCACAGATTTAAAAGAGGATATAAAAATGTGATTAATGAGGCTAAAAGACTTGAAGCAGAAGGAGTTAATGCACCGCTGGCGATAGAAACTTCCGGTCATGCAGCTTTTAAGGAAAACTATTTTCTTGATGATGGTGCTTATTTAATAGCAAAAATTTTAATCAAAATGGCTAATTTAAAAGCAGAGTCAAATCAAAAAATTGGGGATTTAATTGCTGATTTAAAAGAAGCTGAAATTAAAAAAGAATACCGAATGACAATTGACCTGGATAATTTTAAAGATTATGGTCAGGGAATCCTTAGTGATTTAGAAGATTTTGTTAAAGAAAGTGAGAATTGGGAAATTGCACCTAAAAATTATCAGGGGTTAAGAGTAAATTGTGGTGGTAATGATTGGTTTTTATTAAGAATGTCTTTACACGATCCTGTTTTAGTGCTTAATCTCGAGTGTGACAAGGAGCAGGATTTAGAAGAAATATTAGATAGTTTACGAGAATTTTTAACTAATTATAATCAATTAAAATCTATTTTATAATCAGGAGGCTAATAATGAAGTATAGACATTTAGGAAACTCAAATTTAAAAATTTCTGCAGTTGGTTTAGGTACCTGGGCTTATGGTAATGATACCTTTGGTGAGGTAGATGATCAGCAGTCAATTAAGGCAGTTAGAGCAGCTGTTGATTCCGGTATTAATTTGATCGATACAGCTCCAGCCTATGGTGATGGACATGCAGAAAAAGTTGTAGGTAAGGCAATTCAAGGAATTAGAGATAAGGTTGTTATCGCCACAAAATGTGGAACCCACCGGGATGGACCTAAATATGTTCGAGATTTAAGCCCGGAACGAATTAGAACAGAAATTGAAAACTCTTTAAAAAGGTTAGATATTGAGCAGATAGATCTTTATCAGATTCATTGGCCTGATCCAGATACTCCTTTAGAAGAAAGTGTAGAAGAATTATTAAAGCTAAAAAAAGAAGGTAAATTTAAATATCTGGCAGTCTGTAATTTTGGAGTAGAGCTGATGCAGGAAATATCTGAGATGACTGATATAATTTCACTGCAGCCTCAATATTCACTGCTTAAAAGAGACATAGAAAATAAGATTATTCCCTACCTTTTAGATAATAATTTAGGGACCTTAAGCTACGGAACTCTTGGGGGTGGGATTCTAAGCGGTAAGTATCAGGAAAGACCTCAATTTGATGATGAAAAAGACAATCGAGCTGGCTTTTATCCATTTTTTAAAGAAGAAAATTGGGAACAGACTCAGAGCTTAATTACATTATTAAAAGAAATTGCTGCAGAAAATGGACAATCACCGGCTCAAACAGCAATTAACTGGTCGATTAATCGTCCAGGAATTACAACCGCTTTAGTGGGTGCCAAAAATGAAAAACAAGCTAGAGAAAATGCTGAGGCAGCAGATTTCAGCCTAACAAAGACCGAAATGACAGAGTTAACCAAAAAATCTGATGAAGTAATTAAAAACTTGAAAATTTAGATTAAACTGAACTCGATTTAAAAAACAAGATGATGTTCTATACAGAGTAAAAAGATGGCAGAATAGAGTTGAAATAGACAGCTAAAATATATTATTAAAAAGTCCTGCAGCAATATCAAAAGCTTCAGGACTTTTTGTTTTCTATAAATTTTAAAGATATAGCCTATTTAATAGACATAGTTATATTCTTTCGATATAATGAGTTATAGTTATTAAAAACATGACAAATATAATATTTAGTGGAGGTAGAGAGTATGGAGTATATGAGTACTAGAGGTAATTATAAGCAGGTTAATTCAGCTGAAGCAATTAGTTTAGGGATGGTTCCTGAAGGAGGGCTTTTTGTCCCAGCAGAAATACCTAAACTTAATTTAGAAGAAATTACAGTCCGAAAAAATGAGAGCTATCAAAAATTGGCAGCCTGGATATTTAAGAAATATCTAACTGATTTTAGTGAGGATGAAATAGAGTCAGCTGTAAAGGCAGCTTATAATGATCAAAGTTTTCCGGAAGCAGAAAAAACACCACTTGTAAAGCTTGATCAAAATACATATATATTAGAGCTCTGGCATGGTCCAACAGCAGCCTTTAAAGATATGGCTCTGCAGATTTTACCACATCTGCTTGCTGAATCGGCAAAAAAACTTCAAATTGGAAATGAAATAGTAATTCTTGTAGCAACTTCAGGTGACACAGGTAAGGCTGCTCTCGAGGGTTTTAAAGATGTAGAGGGAGTAAAAATCATTGTTTTTTATCCAGAAGCCGGAGTAAGTAGAGTTCAGGAAGACCAGATGAAGACAACTGGTGGAAAAAACACCGAGGTAGTTTCGCTTAAGGGAAACTTTGATGATTGTCAAAATGCAGTTAAGGAAATTTTTGCTGATAAAGAACTAAAGCAGAGGCTGCAGGAAAATAATTATCAATTTTCTTCTGCTAATTCAATTAATTGGGGAAGGCTGCTGCCTCAGATTGTTTATTATTTTAAAGCATATTTAAAACTACTGCAGGATAAAGAAATTGAAGCAGGTGAAAAGATCAATTTTACTGTTCCGACTGGTAACTTTGGTAATATACTTGCCGGCTATTATGCTTATCGAATGGGACTTCCGGTAAATAAGTTCATCTGTGCCTCAAATGATAATAAGGTGTTAACCGACTTTTTAGAAACAGGAATTTATGATATTAACCGTGATTTCAAAAAAACAATCAGCCCCTCAATGGATATTTTAATTTCATCAAATTTAGAGCGCTTTCTTTTTGAAATGAACGGACATGACAGCGGTAAAATTAACGAGTGGTATCAAAAGCTGCAAACAAATAAGAAGTTTAAAATAGATGGGCAGACTTTCACAAAAATCAGAGAAATGTTCAGCGGTAAATTCAGCAGTGAAGATGAAGCAAGAAAAGCCATTAAAAAAACATATCAAAATTATAATTATTTAATTGATCCACATACAGCAGTTGGAGTTGACTCTCTTTTTAAATATCGCAGTGAAAGTGGAGATGAAAGCAAAGCCGTTGTCGATTCTACAGCTAACCCTTATAAGTTTAGTCGGGCTGTTTTAGAATCATTAAAAGATAAAGAAATTAAAAAAGACGAGTACAGAATTATAGAAGAATTAGAAGAAATGACTGCAGCTAAAATCCACCGAGGTCTGGCAGGTCTAGAAAATATGGAGTCCAAACATCAGGAGAGCTGTGGTCAGGACGGTGTAAAAGAAAAATTAGAAGAGCTGCTTAATCTTTAATTTTTTTGCTTCACACTATTTAGTAGAGCGCTCTGGATAGGTCGAAAATATTTAAGTAATGACTGGATAGCTAAAGCTTATATTTTAATTAATCGAAGAAGAAATTATGGTAATTGATGCAGGTTTTAATTAATTTAGAAAGAAATATATGATAGAGAAAGATTTTAACTATAATATTTAAAAATTATAAATAAACAGATTTTGTCTGAGGAGAATCATAATGATTAAAAGACAGGAAATATATTTAAAACTTAAATATTTAAAAAATAGAACTGTACTTTTGATTTCAGCTATTTTTCTATTAATAACTTTTATTACATTCTTTGTTTATCAAAGTGGGGGGACTAGGTTTAGCTATACCTATTTAGTTTATATTCCAATAATTTTAGCTGCCTATTTTTATAATATCAAAGGCGGTCTTTTGGCTGCTTTGATAGGGGGTCTTTTTTTGGGACCTTTGATGCCGCTTAACACGGAAACTATGGTAATGCAGAGCTTTGAAAACTGGTTTTTTAGAATGCTTTTATTTATGATAATTGGTTCTTTTTCAGGCGCTTTATTTTCTTTTTTAGAAAGCCAAATAGAGGAAATAAATAAAATAGCCTATTATTATCAGGAAACGGGATTGGCAAATTTAATCAAAATGAAATCAGATTTAGAAGCTAAAATAGAAAATGATGGGGATTTCTATCTTATAATCATCAACATCAATAATTTTTTAGATATTTATAAACTGATTGGTTTTACAAATTTTTCTAATTATATAAATAAGTTTGTAGAACACATTAGAGACTTTAAAAATATCAAAGATAGTATCTATCAACTTAATGAGAATAAATATGGTTTAACTATTGATAAAAATAAAGTTGATAATTTTGAATTTTTTTTGAAAGAATTTGTTATTTATCTAGAGCAGGCTATTGATTTTAAACATGTCTCAATATTTAATGAAATAACTCTTGGTATTTCAACTTCACCTGAGCAGAGTCAAATTGCTGATGAGCTAATCAATCAATCTTTTTTAGCATTAGAAAAAGCGGCAGAAAAAAGGATCAATTATTGGATTTATGAGGAACAAGAAAAAGATCTTGAGTATTCAGATAGCAATATAGAAATACTGGCCCAGGTCAAGAATTCAATTACTGAAGATAACTTTGAGCTTTATTATCAGCCAAAAATAAATTTAAGAACTAATGAAATTGAGGCTTTTGAAGCTTTAATTAGATGGCACCATCCTGAAAAAGGATTTTTAACCCCTGATAGATTTATTTCTATAGTTGAGCAGAGCAGTTTAATTGAATCACTTACTAACTGGGTGATAAAGGAAGCAGCAGCTGACTTAAATATTTATAAAGAAAAAATTAAAGCCAGTCAAATTAATTTAGCAATCAATATTTCAGCTAGAAATTTACAGCAGCCTGAGTTCACAGATAATTTAATAAAAGTGCTGAGGCAAGAGGGGGTTGACCCCTGTCAGCTTAGGTTAGAAATTACTGAGACGGAATTAATGTTGGATATTAAAGAAAATATTAAAAAGCTGAAGCGTTTAAAAGATCATGGAATTCAAATTTATTTAGATGACTTCGGCAAAGGTTATTCTTCTTTGAAATATTTAAAGGAGCTGCCGGTTGATTTCATAAAAATTGATGGTTATTTTATCCGCTCAATTTCTATTGAAGAGTCTGCTGAAAACATAATTTATTCAATTATAAATATGGCTCATGCTTTAGATTTAAAAGTAGTTGCTGAAGGTGTAGAAAATCAAATTCAGTTAGATTTTTTAAATGATTTAGGTTGTGATTTTGCCCAAGGCTATTATTTTGCCAGGCCAGGCAGTAAAGAAAAGATTATTCACTGGATAAAAAATAATAATTATTATATACTAAAATAATTTAGAGGTGAAAAAATGGAGTTTAGACAGGCAGAAATGAAAGATATTCCTCAGATTATGGAAATTATTCAAGCTGCTCAGCAGTATTTAAAACAGGAAGGAATTGACCAATGGCAGAATAATTATCCTAATCCTGATTCATTAAAAGAGGATATAACAAATAATAATTCTTATTTAATTAAAGATAGAGATAAAATAGTGGCCACAGCTGCAATTATTTTTGGCGATGATCCTACTTATAGCTACATTGAAGGTGGAAAATGGATTAGTAAGGGTAATTATGGAGTTGTTCATCGTGCTGCAGTTGCCGAAACTTATAAGGGCCAGGGTATTATTTCAAAAATATTTGTTCAAACTTATCAACTGGCAGCAGCAGATGGTATCACAAGTATCAGAATTGATACTCACCCAAACAACAAAGCAATGCAGAGGGCAATAGAAAAAGAAGGGTTTAAATATTGTGGTATTATTTATACTGAAGATGACAGCAAAAGGTTTGCTTATGAAAAATTAATTTAATTTTTTTAAAAACTTAAAACTTATTTAGGATTTAGCAGTACTTGAAAATAACTGCTGCAAAAGGAGGGACAAATGAAAGACTTAAAATACTTAAAACTATTGTCAGAACAGTTTCCAAATATACCAGAAGTCAGCACAGAAATTATTAACTTAAAGGCTATTTTAAACCTGCCTAAAAGTACAGAGCATTTTTTGACAGATTTACACGGAGAGGCTGAAGCTTTTAAATACATGTTGAAAACTGCTTCAGGGGTTATTGAATATAAAATAGATCAGATCTTTGGGAATCGGCTAAAAGATACAGAAAAGAGAGAACTTGCTACTTTGATTTTTTATCCCAAAACAAAAATGAAAGAGTTAAATGAAAGAGGTGGAATTCCACCAGAATGGTACAAAGAGGCTTTAGACTATATGGTTCGCATTACTCAGGAGGTCTCTTCGATTTATACCAGATCAAAGGTTAGAAAAGCTCTGCCAGAAAAATTTTCATATATTATTGAAGAGCTGCTGCATATTAAAGAATGTGACCCTAACAAAGAAGCTTATAAAAATAAGATATTAACAACCATAATTGAAATTGGTAGAGCAAAGGATTTTATTGTCGCCCTATCAGAATTAATTCAGAGTTTTGCAGTTGATAAACTTCATATTATTGGCGACATTTATGATCGGGGCCCATCGCCAGATGTAATTATGAATGTTTTAAAATCACACCACAATGTTGATATTCAGTGGGGAAATCACGATATTTTATGGATGGGAGCAGCTCTAGGTCAAAAGTCTCTGGTTGCCACTGCTTTAAGAATTGCACTCCGCTATGGTAATTTAGAATTTTTAGAAGAAAGATATGGAGTTAATATGAGACCACTTTCTAGATTTGCAATGAATTACTATCCGGAGCCTGATCCTGAACTATTTGAACCGCAGCTGATTAATAAAGAATTAGACAAAAATGAAATTAAAATTATGGCTCAGATGCAGAAAGCTATAGCAGTAATCCAATTTAAATTGGAAGGACAGTTAATAAAAAAACACCCAGAATTTAAGATGAATGAAGCTTTATATCTAGAAAAAATTGATTATGATAACTCAATATTAGAACTTGATGGGAAAAAATATCAATTGACTGATACAAACTTTCCAACTATAAAATCAGAAGATCCTTACAGTTTAAGTACCTGGGAAGAGGAAGTTATAGATCAATTGAGTTATTCTTTTAAAAATAATGATAAACTGCAGGAAGACATTAAATTTCTATTTAATAATGGCAGCATGTACAAAAAATATAATGGTAATCTTTTATTTCACGGCTGTGTACCCCTAACAGAAGATGGTGATTTTTCAACTATTGAGGTAAATGGAGGGAAATATCAAGGCAAAAAATTAATGGACTTTTTTGATGATATTGTACGCCGTAGTTATTCAAATAAGGAAGAAGAAGCCGATTTTAAAGACTGGCTCTGGTATCTCTGGCGGGGAGAGCTCTCTCCTTTATTTGGTAAGGATCGGATGACAACATTTTTAAGATACTTTACTGACGAAGATGAGCCTGAGCTATATAAGGAGAATAAAAACCCATATTATCAGGCTCGAGAAAATGAATTTATCTGTAAAAAAATTCTATCTGAGTTCGGTCTGGATACCGAAAAAGGACATATTATTAATGGACATACTCCTGTAGCAGAAAAGATGGGTGAAAGTCCAATTAAAGGTAATGGAAGACTGCTGGTGATTGATGGTGGAATTGCAGCTGCTTATCATGAAAAAACCGGAATTGCCGGCTATACCCTAACTTACAGCAACACTAAAATGCGTTTGATGTCACATGAGCCCTTTATCAGTAAACAGGATGCTCTGCATAAAGACAGCAGGGATACAATTTCAGCAGTAGAAGTATTAAAGTTTGATCGGCCTCAAAAAATTGCTGATACAGATATTGGTGAAAAATTAAGTGAAGATGTAAAGTATTTAATGCAGCTGCTTGAGGCTTATAAAGATGGTATTATTAAAGAAAAATATAACTAAATTTCAGAACCAGAGGGATAAAATCCTCTGGTATTTTTATGTTCATCTACTGGGTACGTGAACATAAATAGATAATCTAATCACCAGCAATGAAAGGCTTTAATATAAAAGACAAAACTGAAGATTATAAATTCTGTCATTTATTACAGCTGCCATAACTATTTTTCTTTTCCTTGCCATTTAAGAGTTAAAAGAGTAAAATTAATTTAGAAATTGAGAAGAGCAAAGAAATAATTCTGCATTTAACTGACATAATTTAATAAGAGCAGCATAACTTTATAACTTATGACTTCTGAATTTTAAAAATTTGCAATTATCAGTTTAAAATTAACACTTTTGGCCAAAAGGAGTAATAATTATGAAAATTAGTTCTAGAACAAAAAAAATAATTAAAATTTTAATTAATAATGTTGATTATATTGTAACTGAACAAATTGCAGAAAAGTTGGATGTAAGCTCCAGAACTATTTTAAGAGAACTCAAAAAAGTAGAAAAGTGGCTTCAAAAAAATAATATTTTACTAGAAAAGAAAAAAGGAACCGGAATTCGTTTGGACTGCAGTCCAGCTGAAAAAAGAAGAATAAAAGAAATTTTAGAATTTGAAAATGTTGATCAACACTATTCACCAGCTGAAAGAAAAATGATTATTTTAGCAGAACTGTTAAAAGATCAGAGGCCAAATAAATTATATGCCTTTACCAGAGTCTGTAATGTTTCTGAGGCAACAATCAGCAATGATCTGGATGAGATTGAAAATTGGCTCAAAGAATATCAGTTAAGACTAATCAGGAAGCCGGGGCTCGGAGTTTATATTAATGGAAGAGAAAGAGATATTAGAAAGGCAAGTATTAACCTTCTTTATCAAAATTTTGATTTAGAAGAAATATTGCTGCTGCTGCAGGATAAGTATTCTGAGAAAGAACAGTCATTAAGAAAAACACTTTCTAAAAATAGGCTTTTAAATTTAATTGGACTGGATACAATTAACCTCTTAGACAACTATATCAAAGAATTAGAAGAAAAAATGAACTACAGACTGGCTGATGACTCCTATGCAGCGTTAATGGTTCACCTGGCAATTGCCTTAAAAAGGATTAAAGATGGAGATCAAATTATAATTGACCAGAAGCTTTTAGAAAAAATTAAGACAAATGATGAATTTTTGATTGCCAGAAATTTGGTTACTTCAATAGCCGATGCTTTTAACGTGGAAATTCCAGAAGCTGAAGTTGCCTATGTCACGATGCATTTAATGGGCAGTAAAGGGCGTGGAGGAATCTATAATGATGAGATATCAATGACCGAAGATTATCATTTAGTTCATATCACAAGAAAAATGATAGAAACTGCTGAAATAGAATTAGGAATTTATTTAGAAGATGATGAGGAATTATTAATTGGTCTTGTTCGACATCTAGAACCAACGATAAATAGAATTAAACTTAATTTAGACATTCGAAATCCACTTTTAGAAGAGATTAAGAAAAAGTACGCAAAGCTTTTTCAAGTATCAAAAAAGTGTGCTGAAATTCTGGCTGAGAAAGAAAAAATTAAAGTGCCTGAATCTGAAGCTGCGTATATAGCAATGCATTTAGGTTCAGCTGTTGAAAGAAAGAGAAAACCTCAGCAAAAGTATAGAGCAGCTGTTGCCTGTACCAGTGGAATTGGCGCTTCAAGGCTTTTAGCTTCAAGATTGAGCAAAGAATTTGAAAATATAGAGATAACTTCCTTAATTTCAACTTTAGACTTTGATAATCAAGAAATTGAAAATATGAACTTAGATTTAATAATTTCAACTGTTGCAATTCCAGAAAGTAAAGTTCCGGTAATTGTCGTTAATCCTCTTTTAAACGAGAAACAGCAGCAGGCAATTAATGACTTTCTTTTAAGCCATCAAGCAAAAAAACAAAATAATAATAAGCAAATTACTTTAAAAGAAAAGTTAGAAATGATCAATAACTATAATCAGGGAATTTTAGAAGTTTTAAATAATTTTCAGCTGCAAAACAATTATGACTATCAAAATATTGAGAAGTTAATTAAAGATGCTGCCCAAATGCTGACACCTTTAGAAGAAAAAAGAAAAGGTATTGAAGCTGATTTAAGTTTAAGGGAAGAAAAGGGGAGCACAGTTTTAAAACATAATCAAATTATGTTATTACACTGTCAGAGCAGTGCGGTTAAAGAATTATATTTTGCGGTAATTAGACCAGAATCAACTTTTAAAATTCAAACTGAAGCTGATAAAAAAACTGAAATTAAGATTGTTATTTTGATGGCAGCTCCACTAAAAGGGAGTATTCAGGGCAGAGAAGTATTGAGTGAAATAAGTCATTTGTTAATTGAAAATCAGGATTTTATAGAGGCTGTAAAAAGTGGAAGTAAAGAAGATATTTATTACGGTTTAGCAGAGCATTTCGATTATTTTTTACAGCAGAAAAGTATGGTGAATTATCACAAGGAGGAAAATTAAATGCAAAAAAGCAGTTTTCAAAATAATGTGCAGAGTTTTGGTAGATTTTTAAGTGGAATGGTAATGCCTAATATCGGTGCCTTTATCGCCTGGGGTTTAATAACTGCCTTTTTCATTCCAACAGGTTGGATTCCAAATGAAGGTCTGGCAAGTCTGGTAGGTCCGATGATTACTTATCTTCTGCCGCTATTAATAGCTTTTTCTGGTGGACGCTTGGTCGCGGGAATAAGAGGTGGAGTAATTGGTGCAGTAGCTACCATGGGAGTAATTGTTGGTTCAGATATTCCAATGTTTATTGGAGCAATGGTCATGGGACCCTTTGGTGGTTGGACAATCAAAAAGGTTGATCAGTTATTTGAAGGTAAAATAAAATCCGGTTTTGAAATGCTGGTTAATAACTTTTCAGCCGGTATAGTTGGTGGATTACTCGCTATCTTAGCCTATCAGATTATTGGACCTATTGTTGGTGGACTAAATGAAGTTTTACGATTGGGAGTAAATGCCTTTGTGAGTCGCGGTTTATTACCTTTAGCTTCAATTTTTATTGAGCCTGCCAAAATATTATTTTTAAATAATGCAATTAATCATGGAGTTTTAGGTCCTTTAGGAATTCAAGAAGCAGCTGAAACTGGGAAGTCAATTTTCTTTATGCTGGAAACAAACCCTGGTCCTGGTTTAGGTATTCTTTTAGCTTACTGGATTTTTGCTAAGGGTATGGTTAAACAATCAGCACCTGGTGCAATAATTATTCACTTTTTTGGAGGAATTCACGAAATATATTTCCCCTATGTTTTAATGAAGCCTTCCCTTTTATTAGCAGTCATTGGTGGAGGTGCAGGTGGAATTTTTACATTTAGATTATTTAGCACAGGTTTAGTAGCAACACCTTCTCCTGGTAGTATCTTTGCTTATCTGGCAATGACACCACGAGGGAATTATCTGGGAGTGTTTGCCGGTATTTTAGTTGCAACAGCAGTATCTTTTCTAATAGCTTCGGCTTTAATTAAAAGATCAGTTGCCAGAGGAGATACAATGGAATTTGAATCAGCTCAGTCTAAGGTGAGAGAACAAAAAGGTAAAGAACTTCATCTGGACAAAAAAACTAAAGAAATGACTGCTGCTGAAGTAGATAAAATTGTTTTTGCCTGTGATGCAGGTATGGGATCTAGTGCAATGGGAGCAGGAAGATTGCGTAAAAAAATTGAAGCTGCTGGTTTAGATATTACAGTTGTTAATAAAGCAGTTAATGAGATTCCCGAAGATGCTCAGATTGTAATTACCCATCAGAATTTAACTGAAAGAGCTAAAAACAAGGCACCACACGCAGAGCATATTTCAATTCAAGATTTTCTGCAGACACCGGTTTACGATCAATTAGTAAATAGACTTAGTGCAGAAGCAGATAATTCAGCAAAAGCAAATAATAGAAAAGAAGAAGCAGCAGAAGCAAAAACTGAGAGCAGTTCTGCTGCAAATAAAGAAATTCTAAAAAAGGAAAATATAAAACTGGGTTTAGAGAGTATTAAAAGAAATGAAGCTATTAAGATGGCAGGTCAACTGCTTGTAGATAGTGGATATGTTGATCAAGATTATGTAGATGCAATGCTGGATCGGGAAAAAGAAATGACAACTTATATCGGCCAGGGAGTTGCAATACCTCATGGAGTAGGAGCTGCCAAGAAAAAGATTAATAAAACAGGGATTTCAATACTTCAGTTTCCAGATGGAGTTGACTTTGAAGGAGAAACAGCTTATCTAGTAATTGCAATTGCAGGAGTTGGTAATGAACACCTTAAAATACTGGCCAACCTCTCAGAATTGATTGAAGAAGATGAGGCAGCGGAGAAACTGAGAACCACAGATGATGTCGATTATATTTACGAAAAATTTACTCTTTAAAATATTTAAAAAAGTAAATAAAATTTTAACAAAGGGTGGTCAACTAATGAAAACAAGAGCAGTACGTATATATGGTGAAAATGATCTTAGATTAGAGGAATTTGAGCTTCCAGAAATTAAAGAGGATGAAATTTTAGCAAGAATTGTTTCTAACAGTATCTGTATGTCGACATATAAAGCGGTAATTCAGGGTGGACGCCACAAAAGAGTTCCCGATGATGTTGCAGAAAACCCTACAATTACTGGGCACGAATTTGCCGGAGAGATAGTTAAGGTAGGTAAAAAATGGCAGAATCAGTTTGAACCAGGAGAAAAATTTGCAGTACAGCCTGCATTAAACTATAAGGGTAGTCCTTATGCTCCAGGTTATTCCTATAAATACTTTGGCGGTAATACAGAATATACAATTATTCCTCAGGAAGTTATGGAATTAGGTTATCTCTTAAAATATGAGGGAGATGGATTTTACGAAGCTTCACTTTCGGAGCCAATGTCCTGTATTGTAGGGGGCTACCATGCAGTTTACCATACAGAAAGCAATAATTACATTCATAAAATGGGAATTGTAGAAGATGGAAAAGTTGCCCTTTTAGGTGCTGCTGGACCAATGGGTTTAGGAGCAATTGATTATGCCCTTCATGCAGATCGCAAACCTTCGGTAGTTGTAGTAACCGATATTAACCAGGATCGACTTGATAGAGCAGCTTCTTTATTTACTCAGACAGAGGCAGAAAAACAGGGTGTTGAACTGCATTTTGTCAACACTGCCGAGATGGATGATGTGCCGGCTGAACTTAAAGAACTGGTTGGAGGAGAAGGTTATGATGATGTTTTTGTCTATGCTCCAGTGAGAGAACTGGCAGAACAGGGAGATCAGATCTTAGGTAAGGACGGCTGTATGAACTTTTTTGCCGGTCCTACAGATAAAGAACTTTCTGCTGAATTTAACCTTTACAACATTCATTATTCTCCAACTCACATTATGGGTTCAACTGGTGGTAATGATGATGATATGCGAGAATCGCTCAAGCTATCAGCTGAAGGAAGGTTAAATCCGGCAACAATGATCACTCATGTTGGAGGACTGGACAGTGCAGCAGATACTATTCAGAATCTACCAAAAATTCCAGGCGGCAAAAAGTTAATCTATACTTCAATTGATATGGAGCTAACAGCTTTAGCAGACTTTGCTAAAAAAGGAGAAGACAATCCTAAATTTGCTGAACTGGCAGAAATCATAGCAGATAATAATGGCCTCTGGTCAGCAGCAGCAGAAAATTATTTACTTGAAAATTTTAGGAAATAGGCAGATAAACTAAAAAAACTATTAGATTTGACGTAACGTTAAAATAAACAGGAGTGAATTAGTATGAAAAAAGCAGATTTTATTTTAGAACATGAGGAAGGATTTCACGCCAGACCTGCCGGTGTTTTTTCAAAGCAGGCAAGTAAATTTAAAGCAGATATTGTACTCTTTAAAAATGGAAATGAAGATAAAGAATATAATCCTAAAAGTATAATTTCGATCATGACAATGGGGGCAACTCAAAACGATAAGATTACAATTCAGGCAGATGGTAATGATGAGGAAGAAGCAGTTAACTCATTACTTGAGCTGGTAAAAAATGATTTTAAATTAGCTAATAAATAATTCTGGTAGCAGTTTTCGTATATTATTTCGGCTTACCGGTTTTAATTTGGTTAATTTAATTATAAAGCTACAGCAGCAATAGATTGAAAGGCCCATCATTTTGGACAGGTGATGGGTCTTTGTCTGTTTATGTGCACCTTCTGGGTATGCCGAACATGAAGACTGAAATTTGTTTAAGCAATTTGACAGTGATATAATAATTTAAAAGCATCTTACAGAGGAGCTGAAATTATGACAGAACTGGCAGAACATTTTAAGCTTGATTTTAAAGCAGCTGCGGCAGAGGAAGCTCAGGCTGCAGCCGACAATTTACGAGTTACAGTTTTAACAGACGGGCTGCTGCGTTTGGAGTACGATCCCGAGCAGGAGTTTGATGACAGACCAACTCAGCTGGTCTGGACCCGGAAGCTGGATGTACCTAATTTTAATCTGGTAAAAGATGAAAATAAGTTAGTTATAGAAACTGAAAAAATAAAACTTAAATATTTACGTGATGGCAGAGAATTATCTAAAGATAATTTAAAGATTAAAATTAAAGCAAATGAAGAAGAATGGTTTTATGGAAAAAAAGATGATCAAAATTTAAAAGGGACTTATCGGACTTTAGATGATGTTGATGGAGAAGTAGAATTAGACAGGGGTCTGCTTTCTAAATCCGGTTGGACTTTAGTTAATGACACTGAGAGCCTTGTTTTTAATAATACCGGCTGGCTTGAAGCTCGCAATATGTCTGCAGGATATCAGGACTTATATTTTATAGCTTATGGTGATCAATATCAGCAGGCATTAAAAGATTTTACTAAAATAACAGGTGAAATTCCCCTACTTCCCCGCTGGGCTTTAGGCAATTGGTGGAGCAGATACTGGGAGTATGCAGATCAAGACTTAAAAGAACTGATGCAGAAGTTTGAGAATAAAGATATTCCACTTTCAGTCTGTATTGTGGATATGGACTGGCATCGCGTAGAAAATGAATATACAAGCGGCTGGACCGGTTATTCCTGGAATAAAAAATTTTTTCCAGAGCCCAAAGAGTTTACAGATTGGCTGCATAATAAGGGTTTAAAAACTGCTCTAAATTTACACCCGGCAGATGGAGTTCAGCCTCACGAAGATCAATATCAAAAGTTTGCAGAATATATGGGAATTGATCCGGAAAGCAAAAAAGGAATAGAATTTGATTTAAGCAAGCTTAATTTTATAAATGGCTATTTTAAACTGCTGCATAATCCATTAGAAGATCGAGATGGTGTTGATTTTTGGTGGATTGACTGGCAGCAGGGCCATGATAGCGGTTTAGAAGGACTTGATCCACTCTGGGGACTTAACCACCTTCATTTTTATGACCTAGCCCGTAATAATGACAAGCGAAAATTTATCTTTTCCCGCTGGGGAGGACTCGGCAGCCACCGCTATCCGATTGGATTTTCTGGTGACACAGTAGTCAGCTGGGATTCTCTCAAGTTTCAGCCCTACTTTACTGCGACTGCATCAAATGTTCTTTACGGCTGGTGGAGTCACGATATAGGTGGTCATTTCTTTGGTACTGAAGATAGAGAACTATATACCAGGTGGCTGCAGTTTGGAGTTTTTTCTCCTATAATGAGGCTTCATTCCACCAAAGATCCATATTTAGACAGAAGTCCCTGGGGTCATGGGGCAGATGTTTTAGAGATTGCAAGAGATTATATGCAGCTCAGACATCAATTAATCCCCTATCTTTATACACACAGCTACCGGGCCAGAGAAAAGTCCATTTCCTTAATTCGCCCAATGTATTATGAATCGCAAAAAGAGGCAGCCTACAGGGTTCCCAATCAATATTATTTTGGCAGTGAACTGATTGCGGCTCCATTTTTAGATCCAGCAGATGAAATGACAGAGCTGTCTCAACAGACTGTCTGGCTGCCTGAGGGAGGATGGTTTAACTATTTTAATGGGGAATATTATCAGGGCAATAAATTCTATAATATTTATGGAGATTTATCAGAATTTCCTTTATTTGCAAAAGCAGGAGCAGTCATTCCTTTAGCTGGAGAGAGCAAATTCGGAGAAACTGGCAATCCAGAAATTTTAGAAATAGAGATCTTTCCAGGTGCAGATAATGAGTTTAAACTTTATGAAGATAATGGAGCAGCAGTGGATGCAGAATTAAAAAAAGCAGAAACGATTTTTAAAAACAGCTGGCAGGAAGATCAGCAGCATTTTGAAATAGAATCTCTAGTTGGCTCAACCGAGGTTTTACCTGCAGAGCGAAGATTGAAACTTAAATTTAGAGCTGTCAACGAGGTAGATTTAGAAATTTTAATAGATCAGAAGCAGGTTAATCAATCTAAGCAAAATCAATTTACTTTAAATTATGACCAGGAGCAGAATACTCTTTTAGTTGAGTTTGATTATGATCCTCAAAAAAAATATGATTTTAAGCTAAAAAACAAAATTGGAATGCTGAAGCAGAGAGATTTACGTCTGGATAAAATAAAAAAAATAATTAAAAACTTTAAACTGCAGACAGTTGTCAAAACTAAGTTAGCTCAAGCTGCAGCAGAGGCAGTAAAAAAAGAAAAGGGAGCAGAATTTTTAGAAAGGTTTGATGCAGTTCTATCTCAATCACAGCTGGAAGCATTAGTTGAAATAATTTATAACTGTGGTTCGGCTCAGATTAAAACTGCAGATTTTGATCAGATAGTTCTTTTTAAAGGTGATTTAAAAGAAATGAGCTATAATCTCTCCTATGCAGTATTAACTGAGAATCCCCATAATCCAATTATGGAAATGAAAAAATCTGCTGTAAAAAATTATGAATTTCTTGATTTAGAAAAATTACAGAACGAAAAATGGAAGTTAAGCCTAAATTATACTGAATTTATCAAAAAGAAATATTCAAATTAAAAGCCCCTACTTTGTCCATTCCAGGATTTCATCTTTTTTTGTCCCATTTTTTTGGCTCCTTTTTTAAGATAGTATGGTTTAAAACTAGTATATATAATTTTTAAAATTTTAGCAAAAATTTAACGGGAGGAGTTATTATCAAAACTATTAAATTAAGATTTTATGGTTATTTAAATAAATTTATTGACCCTGAGCAGAAAAATTTACAGCTGGTAGATCAGCGCTATTATCTGCATCATTATCGAGGGCGGCAAACTATTAAAGATCGCATAGAAAGTTTGGGAATTCCCCACCCGGAGGTTGCTCTGATTTTAAGAAACTCTCAAGCTATAGATTTTTCTTATCTGGTGCAGCCCGGTGATTTCTTTTCAGTTTATCCCCATTTATATAATTTAAAGCTGCCTACAGCTAAATCTCTGCTGCCTAAATACCCAGCTAAACCAAAGTTTATTCTTGATGTTCACTTGGGAAAGCTGGCCCGCTATTTAAGACGCTTTGGTTTTGATACAGCTTATAGAAATGATTATCAGGACCAAGAAATTGTAGAACAGGCAGTCAGAGATAAAAGAATAATTTTAAGCAGAGATTTAGGTCTTTTAATGCGAAAAAAAGTTAAATGGGCCAAATTTATCTGGCATGATGACCCTCAGGTACAGCTTAAAGAAGTTTTTCTAAGATTTAATTTAGATCAATATTATCCGGGTCAAGAAAGCCGCTGTGTTAACTGTAACAGTAAATTAATAGAAATCAAAAAAGAAGAAATTATAGAAAGACTGGAGCCGAAAACGAAAAAATATTTTGAGAAGTTTAAATACTGTCAGCAGTGTGACAAAATCTACTGGAAGGGTTCTCATTTTGAGGAAACGGAAGAACTGCTTGATTAGCTCACTAATGATTAATTAAAAAAGATTAATTTGCTCTGCTCAAACTAAAGATTCCAGCAGATTTATGTTATAATCTATTTAAAGAAAGGAGTGGAGGTGGCTTAAATGGCTGAATATGTTATCGGTGATATTCACGGAGAAATAGATGAGTTAAAAACAATTATTGATAAAATTAATTATGACCAAACTCAGGACAAATTAATCTTTGTGGGAGATTATATTGACCGTGGTGCTAATTCCTATCAGATTTATAAATATATCAAAGAACTAGACAATGGCAAAAATATTTTTTTAAGAGGAAATCACGAGGAAATGATGATCGATGCTGTTTTAAACAATCATAATATTAATCTCTGGTATCAGAATGGAGGCCGAAAAACAGAAGCCAGTTTTCCAAATCAAACAGAGCTAAAAGAAGCTGCTCACTTTTTTGACTCACTTCCTTATTATCATGCAGATCAGGAATATATATTTGTGCACGCAGGGATTAATCCCGCACTGACTTTAGAAGAACAGACAAAACATGATTTGATTTGGATTCGCTATAAATTTTTAGGAGCAAAAAGTGATGATTTCAAAGAAAAAAGAACGATAGTTGCCGGACATACACCGGTTGCAGAAGTTAAATTTGACGAAAATAAGATTTTAGTGGATACCGGATCAGGTAAGGGTGGAATTTTAAGTGCTGTTGATTTAAATACTAAAAAAGTTTACAACACAAGTGATAAAAATCCAATTGCCTCACTTTTATTTTAAGCATAAATTATTGAGCTAAAAATTAATAAAATTTATTTAGAATAATAAATAAATTAAAAAGCGCTGGCCCGAATTTTAAAGGCTCAGCGCTTCAACTTTTTATAATTTCATTTGATCAAGCAAATTCTTTCCAGCCTAGTTACTTCTAAAAGTAAATTTACCTGTATAAGCATAAATAACAGCAATCACTGGGGCCAGAAAAGACAAAAATGTATAAGGAATATAGCTAAAGCCAATATCCATCACATTTTGAATATAGACTGAAACAACTCCCCAGGGTAAAATAGAGCACCCCAGAGTTGATGCGGTTTCCAGAGAACGAGAAAGAACATTAGTATTGATATCCATTTCCTGATAGGCAGGAGCCAGTGTGCGTCCAGGAATAACTATTGAAACAAACATTTCTCCGGTAGCTAAAAGCATAACATAGGCTGAGGTTAAGGAAATTAAAATTAAATCTCTTGGTTTTTTAACTACTTTTAACATTGATTCCAGTAATACTTCCAAAATTCTCGCCTTCTCTAAAATCCCACCCATCGCAGTACCAGCCATAATGATGGCAACTGTACTCATCATATTATTGATTCCACCCTGAGTTAAGAGGTTATCTAAAAGCTCCATTCCTGTATCTGCTTGGTAGCCGTTGGCAGCTGCATTTAAAATTTCTGCAAAGCCCGCCCCCTGTGTTAAAAAGGCAAAAATAGAAGCCGTAATAAAGCTGATCGAAAGTGAGGCAATAGCAGGCATTTTAAATAATGAAAGCAGCAGCATTAAAGCTGGTGGAATTAAAGTCCACAAAGAAATATTAAAATTGCTGCTTAGATTTTCCATAATTATTGAAATTTGATTTAGATCGGCTCCACCATCAAGATAAGAGGCCCCCAGAATAGAATAAAGAATCAAACTGATCAAAGCTGCTGGAGCTGATATGTAAAGCATTGATTTAATATGTTCAAATAAGTCTGTACTGCTCATGGCAGCCGTTAAATTAGTTGAATCCGACATTGGTGAAATTTTATCACCCAACATGGCTCCGGAGACTATTGCCCCAACCGTTATAGCCTTTGGCACTCCAAGTCCCTCAGCAACTCCCAGCAGAACAATTCCCATTGTAGCAATGGTCCCAAAAGAACTTCCAATTAAAATAGAAGTAATAGCTGCCAAAATAAATGCTGCCGGCAAAAAAATACTTGGACTTAAAAAATTTAAGCCGTAGTAGATCATTGTCTGGATAGTCCCAGATAAAATCCAGCTTCCAATTACCATTCCAATTATGATCAAAATCAAAGAGGCTCCAATGGCATTTTTAATCCCTGAAATCATACCTCTTTCAATCTGATGCCAGCTTAAGCCCATAAGAATAGCAAAAACTGCAGCAGTCATTGCACCTAAAACAAGAGCGCTTTCTAAAACTAAAATTGTTCTAATCGAAATTAAAATAACTGCAATAACTGTAGTCAATGCAGTTACAGCACTTTTTAAAGCGGGTTTCTTTATTTCACTTTTTTTCATTTTTTAACCACCTTCATTATATATTTATCATATTAGTTAAATTTTACACTATATTTATGATATCTTTTAAACAGCTTAAAATCAAGGGAGAATTAAATATTATATACGAGTCAAAATTAATTTTGAAACTGTTTTAGATTAAGGAAAAACATACAACAACAATTAATTTTTTTGACAAATATTCGGAAAAATTTCATAATTCATTTAGGTAGATGAATAAAATTAAGGTAGACAGTTAAAATTAAAAGGAGTGGTAATAATGGCAGATGCAATCGGCAGTGATGGTTAAAAGAGTTAAAACCATATAATTTAAAGATTACATATGCAGTGAGGCAGCTTCCTATTTTACACGATATTACTGCAGGAAAAGCTGAAGAACTTGGAATTGGCGAATATGCGGAAATAATTAAGAGCGGCACAACTGCTCCGGGAATGCTGATGGAAGAGTCCTCAGCAGAAGTTTTAGATGTCGGACTTAATGATTTTGTCTTTCTTTACCACTAAAATATAATCCTGAGTAATCTACTTACTATTTAAAATATCTAAAAAATATTATCATATATTGCAGGGCAGGATATTATATCTTTGATATAAATAGGGAGGTAGATTTAATGGATTATTTGTTTGTAACTTCGATTTTATTACTGGCGGTATTTGGTCTAAGTGCCAATGTTCTGGCTCAGGAAGCAATTTTCTATGATCAGCAGATGAATGAGTTAGAAACTGAGACTGCTACTTTTGGTCTCGGCTGTTTCTGGGGCCCTGACGGATCATTTGGTGCTTTAGAAGGAGTAGTTAGAACCCGAGTTGGCTATGCAGGTGGAGAAATGAAAGATCCAAGATATACAAAAATAGGTGACCACACAGAAACTGTTCAGATTGATTATGATCCAGATCAGATTTCTTATCGGGAGCTGGTGGAGATTTTTTTCAACAGCCACAATGCATTTGCTGAAGCCTATTCAAGACAGTATGCTTCATTAATTCTCTATCACAACGAAGATCAGCGGCAAACCGCTGTAGAGGTGAAAGAAAATTTAGAAGCTGAAAGAAATCGTAAAGTCAAAACAATGATTAAAGAATTAGATAGATTTTATTTAGCTGAAAATTATCATCAGAAATTTAGATTACAGCAGAAAACTGAATTTAGAGATCATTACTTTGAAATGATGAAGATTGAGGAATTTATAAATTCTCCAACTATCAGTAAAATAAATGGGTATGTTAGCGGTAAGGGTGAGCGAGATAATATTATTCACAATATTGGTGACTTTGCACTGACATCTGAACTGCAGGAGGAACTTTTAAGAGTGAATGGAATTGATCCGGAAGAATGTATAACTTTCTGTAAAACTGAAGATGCTGATTCGGTTGTGATCAATGAAGAAAAGACCGATGCTGAATTAAGAGAACGTTTAACAGATCTGCAGTATAAGGTAACTCAGCTTGATGCAACTGAGCCTGCATTCAATAATAAATATTGGGATAATAAAGAGCCGGGTATTTATGTTGATGTAGTTTCAGGAGAGCCGCTTTTTTCTTCAACAGATAAATTTGAGTCTGGTTCAGGTTGGCCGAGCTTCACCAAACCCCTGGTTGAAGAAAATATAGTTAAAGTAGAAGATACCTCTTTTTGGATGAGAAGGATCGAGGTTCGAAGCAGAAATGCAGATTCTCACTTAGGACATGTTTTTGAAGATGGTCCTCAACCAACCGGACTCCGCTACTGTATAAATTCAGCCGCTTTAAAATTTATTCCAGCTGAAGACTTAGCTGCAGAGGGTTATGAGGAGTTCGAATATCTTTTTGAGTAAAAACATGCCCCTTCCGGGTACGGGAATATTATCTGGAAAATATTTAAAAACAACTTAAAAAGCAAAAAAGGGTGGATTTAATCCACCCTCATTTTAAGTAGTTGAAACTAACAAATTGAAACTTAAGACTGTAGTTTAATTGAATAATATTTTGAAAATTGACCTATACAAAAATTTGCTTTTCTCAGCTTAAAAAAGGATAAATCATCTGCTTCTAGAATTATAATTATAATAATGTTAACAGTATCAGGACTAAGTTTCATTTTATATCACTAAGTATATTATACGAGGAGGAGCTTTTATGAAATATAATGTAGCTGGAATTGAACTGCAGTTGATTCAGGGAGATATAGCAGCTCAAGAGGATATTGAAGCTGTGGTCAATGCT
>Ga0182240_100015_pt1 | contig 102255 bp, 91 predicted proteins | sample hydfrates4_PW_90_FD_145594 | JGI IMG/M metagenome (GOLD analysis project Ga0182240, IMG submission 145594) | Subsurface microbial communities from deep shales in Texas, USA - hydraulic fracturing test 4_PW_90 | ecosystem: Environmental > Aquatic > Deep subsurface > Shale gas/oil reservoir >...
TAGCCTGAACTTATAGCCTTTTTCTCTTATAATTTTTTTACCTGTCATGCTTTCACCTCCTCACTAATATTATACCATAAACAAAGAGGTTAGACAAACATTTGTTCTTGTTTTTAGAATATTTAATATCTAAATATAATACTTAAAATTCAATACCGTCTTCTCTTTCCTCGGGGCAAGCCCTCGAGGTTTGCGAGCAGACTTTCATTCTATCACCTTTTGTTTGTGATTTATTTCTTCTGTACCAGGTACAAATCGATCGATTTGTACCTGGTACCAATAATTTTTATAAGCTTTCAATAAATTTATCCACTAACTCCGGATCAAACTGGCTTCCGGCACAGAATCTTAGTTCTGATTCTGCTTCTTTTTCAGTCACTGCCTCTTTATAAGGTCGGCCGCTGATCATTACATCATAAGAATCAATAATGGTCAACATTCTTGAGAGAAGTGGTATATCTTCCCCAGCCAGACTTTCTGGATAACCGGAGCCATCCCAGCGCTCATGGTGGTGTAATATCTCATATGAAATATGAGCAAAATCTTCAAAATTAGAAGTAATTCTAAAACCAGTTTCGGTATGTTTTTTAATTATTTCCCATTCCTCTTCATTTAATTTACCAGGTTTATTTAAAATTTCCTCAGAAACTGCAATTTTACCGATATCATGCATCTGGGTCAGAAGATAAAGTCTATCCTGTTCAGAATTTGATAGTCCAACTTTTTCGCCAAATCTTTTTGCCATTTTACTCATCCGCTGGACATGTTCTTCAGTTTCTGAACTCTTTTCTTTTAAAGAAGTCAAAAATGCTGAAAGCACACTGCTGCGGGCACTTTTTCGACTGGAAATTTTATTTTTATACATTCTGTCTTCAGCCTTACTTAAGACAGACATCAAATCCTGATCCGTATCTGTTTTGGAAGCTGTTCCCAGTGAAATCGAAACTGCGAGCTCTCCCTCTTCCTGCTCTATCTGCTGATTAATCCTTTTAATAATTACTTCACTTTCCCTTACAGTAGTCTGAGGAAGCAGTACCACAAATTCATCTCCACCCCAGCGGGCAATTATATCTTCATCCCGACAGGAATTATTGATCATCTCAGCTGCACTTTTAATCAGCTGATCTCCAACCTGATGTCCGTAGGTATCATTGATCAGTTTTAAATTATTTAGATCTCCCATAATTATACTGATTGGCTGCTGGCGGGGAGTGTCCACCCTTTTTATTTCCTCTTCCAGAAAAGCTCGATTATATAATCCAGTCAGTTTATCATGAAATCCAAGATATTTAATTTTCTCTTCACTTTCTCTACGTTCTGTAATATCCCAGCTAAATCCTTCAATCGCAAAGTTTTCATCTTTCTTTTCTTTGCTGACCCGGGCATTCATCTCCAGCCACAAAATATTCTTGTTTTTATCATAGGCCTGATAGACAAAATTATTAATCATTCCTTCTTCTTTTAGCTGACTTATAAATTGCTGGCGCCGTTCCGGATTAACATATAATTCATGGCCCAGATTATTATAATGCATTATAGTTTCCTCAACTGAATCAAATCCCAAAATTTTAGCAAGATGGGGGTTAATCATCTGCACTCTACCATCAGAAGTAGTTTTGAAAATTCCAACGGGAGAGTTTTCAAATAACTGTCTGTATCTCTTTTCACTTATTTTTAATTTTCTTTCCGACTCCTGCCGTCTCTGCTCATTTATAATCTTTTCAATTCCCAGTGAAATATCACCAGTCAGTTCCTTTAATAATTCAATTTCCCTTTGATCAAAATGGTTTTCTTCAGCTGTGCAGAAAGAAAAAACACCCCAGGGTTTACCAAGAGCTCTAAGTAGAAAAAAGGCCCTGGAGCCGCAGTGATTATCCGGCATCGATTCCAGTTCATTTAGATTTTGAGAGCTGTTGATAACTAAACTGTCTTTTCCCTGCTCAATTAATTCTTCTTTAAAATTCAAAACTTGATTTTCCAGCTTTAAATCGTGACTGTCCCCTTTTTTGATATAGCTGCAGTTATTTTCGATAGTTGTCAGTATTTTAATTTTTTCATGACTCGAATTAATTTTCCCAATCCAGATATTTTGATATTTTCCATACTCAGAGGTTATCTGGGCTGCTTCCTGCAGCAAATTGTTGAGAGATTTTTCTCTAACAATCAGCTGATTGACCATACTTAAGGTTCTATAAATTTCATTTAATCTTTTTAATTCATTTTCCGCTTTTTTGCGGCGGGTTATATCTACAGCAGTACTGATTAAAAGTTTACGCCCTTTTTCATCAGTTCCAAGAGGAGCCGTACTAAATTCCCAGATTCTTTTTTCCCCATTTTTAGTCTGAATCTCAAAATCACCAGCTTTTTCCCTGTTATGTGAAAAAGCCTCTTTAATAATTCCCTTCATTTCAGTCTTCCTACCCCGATAAGCCTTATTAATCCAGCTTTCAATATCAGGGATTTCTTCCTTTTTATAGCCGCTAATATTCTCCCAACTGCTGTTAACAGTTATAACTTCTCCATCATCTGAACGAATCATAATTGGAAATGGGGCTTCACTAATAGCTGTAGAGAACATCTTCTCTCTCTGCCTGATTATTTCTCGCATCTGATAATTTTTACTGACATCTCTAAAAACCATTACAGTTCCATAAATATTGTCTTCATCTGTTTTAATGGGAGCAGCACTGTCTGCAATATGATACTCACTACCATCTCTGGCTATCAGTTTTGTATGATTTGCTAGACCAACAATTTTGCCATGTTTTAAGACTTTTTCAACCGGATTTTTCACTTCAACCCCAGTTTTTGAGTTAACAATAGTAAAGATTTCTCTGATATCTTTATTTTTTGCCTCATCTAAAGTCCAGCCGGTTAAATCTTCAGCAATACTATTCAATCTTTTAACCCGACCTTCTTTATCTGTTACGATTAATCCATCACCAATAGAATTAAGAGTTATAGAAAGAAAACGGCGCTGTTCTTTTATTTCTTTTTCCTGTTCTAAATTTTTTAGAATATTGGTGATTTTAGCTGTGATTGAATTAAGTAAATCAAATTCTTCTTTTAAAAATACTGTTCCCTGATCCTGCACTGGGTGTTGTTCTAAATAAACAACCTCAATTTTTCCTACCTCTTTATTATTAATTTTCAGAGGGTTCTGCTGGCTCCATTCTGTTTCTCTAAAATTAGAAGTCTGATATTCATTTCCCTGATAAATAATTCTTGCCTCACAGTCTTTCGAAAACTGGTAAGATGGTGGAATTCCCTGAACAACTTCATTTAATAACTGATCAAGATCCGTCTTTGAACTTTCAGCTGCTTCTGAAATCCTATAAAGCCCTGTCAGCTCTTTAACCCGTTCTCTGAGTTCAAAATTTAATGTTTTTAAACTGGAGGTACTTTTATAAATATAAAATGAGGCAATAATTATTACAGATACTTCAATTAAATACTGCGCTATATCTATCTGGAGATTATATAAATCCTGAATTGCAAGTACAGAAATTGCAAAAATAGTTGAATAAACTGCACCTTTTTTTGCAAAACTCAAACTGCAGTAGATTACAAATAAAATAATAAGTGGTTCTATGACTTCCAGCCTGGCCAGTAAGGCAATCAAAATTATGGCTGCAGCCATAATAAATGCAGCAGCTTTAGACTGTAATATTTCTTTGATTCTAGTAGATTTCTCCAATTTCTGCACCTCCAATTATATTTTAATTATATCACTTATAGGTACCAGGTACAAAAAGGCCTTTTTGTACCTGGTACAAGTAAAATTAATCACAAGTCTATTTCAAGTTTTATTTCTTTATCTAACTCCTTATTAATCTCATTTGATTCAACAAATTTCTTATATAAATTACAATTATTTTCAAAGAAGTTTAAAATATGATCAGTTTCTACCAACTCACTATCTTTTTGTGCTAAATAAATCGGATAACTACTCCTATTATATTCATCTGCATTTTCAACAATGGAGGCTTCAACTGGATTTAAATGAATATATCTACTGACACCAATATTATAAAAATCATCTTCAATAACCTTTGAATGATATCGCCCCTGGAACACATGCCCCTTTAAATCATATTTATAATTAAAATATCTTGCGTAGAATAGATTAATTCGATGCATAATCTTCCAAATTGGATCTTTCTCAGTTTTAATTTGTAAGTGAATATGGTTTGTCATCAAACAATAACTCAGTAATGAATAATTACATTCCTCTTTTATTTTCTTTAGTATTTCTAAATAAAAAGTATAGTCGCGATTATCTCTAAATAGGTGACCCTGTCGATTACCCCTACTGACAATATGATAAATAGCTCCTGGATACCAGACACGATTTTTTCTTGGCATATTGATATCTCCTTCCATTTATTGGATTTAAAGTAATATTATTATATCATCTTTATCCATATAATGGAAGGGATAATTTAAACTTGTGAATTTATTCTTCTGTACCAGGTACAAATGGGTCCATTTGTACCTGGTACCTAACGTTTTAACTCTATAACACTTCTTTTAAAAATTTACCGGTATAAGAATTTTCATTCTGAGCTACCTCTTCTGGAGTACCGGTGGCAACTACCTCTCCACCTTTTTCTCCACCTTCTGGTCCTAAATCAATTAGATAATCTGCCGATTTAATTACATCCAGATTGTGCTCAATCACAATTACTGTATTACCATCTTCACGCAGGCGGTGTAGTACTTCCAACAATTTCTTGATATCAGCAAAATGAAGACCGGTTGTTGGCTCATCCAGCAAATAGAGGGTTTCTCCTGTACTTCTTTTTCCAAGCTCTTTGGAAATTTTAATTCGCTGTGCTTCACCACCGGAAAAGGTAGTGGCTGGCTGACCAAGTCTTATATAGCCGAGACCGACATCATAAAGTGTCTGCAGCCGACGGCGAATTGGTTCTATATTTTCAAAAAACTCGACAGCCTCTTCCACTGTCATATCCAGCACATCAGCAATAGTTTTACCTTTATATTTAATTTCTAAGGTTTCGCGGTTATAACGTTTACCATTACAGACATCACAGGGGACATAAACATCAGGTAAAAAGTGCATCTCTATTTCTTCAATTCCCTGCCCCTTACAGGCTTCACAGCGGCCGCCTTTAACATTGAAACTGAAGCGTCCAATTTCATAGCCGCGCTGTTTAGCCTCCGGAGTGCTGGCAAAAACATCTCTAATATAATTAAAAACTTTTGTATAAGTTACAGCATTAGAGCGAGGAGTTCTGCCAATTGGTGACTGATCAATATTGATTACTTTATCAATCTGATCCATTCCCTGGACTTCATCATGCTCACCCGGATGCAGAGTTGAATCGTGAAGTTCCCGCATCATTTTTCTCTTAAGAGTATTATTAATCAGAGTACTTTTTCCTGAACCGGAAACTCCGGTCACACAGGTAAAGGTGCCTAAAGGAAAGTCCACATCTATACTTTTTAGATTATGCTGCCTGGCACCTTTGATACTGAGCCACTTTTCTCCAGCCGGATACCTGTCTGCAGGTACCTGAATCTTCTTTTTCCCTGATAAATACTGTCCGGTAAGTGAACGCTCTTCCTCTATAATATCAGCCAGAGATCCCTCAGCTACAATTTCTCCACCGTGTTTTCCAGCACCTGGTCCCATATCAATAATATAATCAGCAGACCTAATTGTATCTTCATCATGTTCAACCACGATTACAGTATTTCCTAAATCCCTGATATGCTCTAAGGTACTGATCAGGCGGTTATTATCTCTCTGATGCAGGCCAATGCTCGGCTCATCTAAAATATATAAGACACCCATTAAACCTGAGCCAATCTGAGTTGCTAATCTAATCCGCTGGGCTTCACCACCTGAAAGTGTACCGGCAGATCGGTCCAGGCTTAAATAATCAAGACCAACGTCTAATAAAAAGCGCAGTCTTTCTCTTACTTCTTTCAAAATTTCCTTACCTATCTTAGTCCGGCGGTCATCCAGTTCTACACCTGCTATAAATTCGTGAGCTTCTTTAATTGTAAAGGAACTAAATTTAGCAATAGAAATTCCACCAACTGTTACTGCCAGCACTTCTGGTTTGAGACGCTGACCATGACAGACATGACATGGAATCTCGTTCATATATCTTTCCATCCTCTTATGTGTCCCTGGACTATCAGATTTATCCATTCTTTCCGTTAAATAACCTGTTATTCCCTTAAACCTGGTGGTATGGTCTCTTGTTTTACCATAGCGATTTGTATAGGGAAAGGTAATTTTCTTGTTATCACCATAGAGTAATTTTTCTAAAATCTGATCATCAAGATTCTCAATTTTTGTCTCCAGGCTAAAATCATACTCCTCTGCCATTGCCTCTAAAAGAGCAGGATAGTAGCGGCTGGATGAGCTGGCCCAGGGAATAATTCCTCCATCAGCTATCGATTTTTCTTTATCCAGTATTAAATCAGGATCAAATTCTTTTTTCACTCCCAGACCATCACAGTTATCACAGGCTCCATAGGGGGAGTTAAAGGAAAACATTCTGGGTGACATTTCTTCCAGACTAATATTATGCTCAGGACAGGCAAATTTTTCACTGTAAGTTGTTATCTCACCATCTATCTGATCAATCATTACCAGACCTTCAGCATATTCAAGAGCAGTTTCTACAGAATCAGCCAGCCGCTCTCTAATCCCATCCTTAACTACCAGCCGATCAACAATAATTTCTATATCATGTTTAAAATTCTTATCCAGCTTTTCTGCTTCTTCTAAAAGAATTGTCTCACCATCGACCCGGGCTCTGACAAAACCATCTCTCTGAGCCTGCAGAAAAGTGCGCTCATGCTCACCTTTGCGACCTCGAACAATTGGTGCCAGAATCTGGATTTTAGTCCTCTCCGGCAGTTCCAGTACCTGATCAACAATCTCATCAACTGTCTGAGATTTAATTTCCTTACCACAGATAGGGCAGTGTGGAATCCCTACTCTGGCGTAGAGCAAACGCAGATAATCATGAATTTCGGTTACCGTACCTACAGTTGAACGCGGATTACGGCTGGTTGTTTTTTGATCAATTGAAATTGCAGGAGAAAGACCTTCTATATATTCCACCTTGGGTTTTTCCATCTGGCCCAGAAACTGGCGGGCATAAGCGGAAAGTGATTCTACATACCGGCGCTGGCCTTCTGCATAGATGGTGTCAAATGCCAGTGAAGACTTACCGGAACCACTTAAACCTGTAATTACAATCAGTTTATCTCGTGGTATATCAATATCTACTTTTTTAAGGTTGTGCTCTTCAGCACCCTTTACTATTAAACGTTCTAATCCCATTAAAATTACACCTCTTTATTTAATAGGTACCAGGTACAAGAAATCGTTTTAGGTACCTGGTACCTAAAAATATTTATTATTATTCTTCCAATTTTGATTCTAATTCTTCTATTTCGTCTCTAATCTGAGCAGCAATCTCAAATTCTAAGTTATCTGCTGCTGATTCCATTTCAGCTTCTAAATCTATTATTAAATGCTGAATCTCTTTGCGTGTCATATTATTATAATTTTGAGTATTATCATCAGGATTTTCGTTGTCCTGACTTTTGTCATAATAGCGGCTTTTATCTTCGGAAACTACCATATCCACCGGTTTTACAACATCACGAACTGGTTTAATAATAGTTTCTGGTGTAATGTTATTATCTTTATTATGCTGGATCTGAATTTCTCTTCTTCTTTCAGTTTCATCGATAGCAAACTTCATTGAATCAGTTATTTTATCGGCATACATAATAACCTTACCGCCAACATTACGAGCGGCACGTCCAATAGTCTGAATCAAGGCCCGCTGTGAGCGAAGAAACCCTTCCTTATCAGCATCTAAAATTGCCACCCGAGAAACTTCCGGTAAATCAAGTCCCTCCCGCAAAAGATTAATACCTACCAGTACATCGAACTCTCCCAAACGCAGATCGCGAATAATCTCTGAGCGCTCAATTGTATCAATATCAGAATGAAGGTAGCGGACTCTAATTCCAGCTTCAGCCAGATATTCTGTCAAGTCTTCTGACATCTTCTTAGTCAAAGTTGTTACTAGAACTCTTTCTCCATCTTCAACAACCTGCCGTATTTCTTCCAGCAGATCATCTATTTGGCCTTTAGTTGGTCTAACATCTATTTCAGGATCCACAAGTCCTGTTGGACGAATTATCTGCTCTACTATCTGCTGGCTGTGCTCCCTCTCATAAGGTCCTGGAGTTGCAGAAACATAAACCGTCTGCGGCACAACCTGTTCAAATTCTTCAAAATTAAGCGGCCTGTTATCTAAGGCAGAAGGAAGCCGAAATCCATATTCAACTAATTTTTCCTTACGTGAACGGTCACCGGCAAACATTCCTCCAATTTGAGGAACTGTCATATGTGACTCATCAATAATAACCATAAAATCATCTGGAAAATAATCCAACAGAGCCATCGGTCTGGAGCCGGGTTCACGTCCTGCCAAATGGCGGGCATAGTTTTCAATTCCTGAGCAAAATCCCATCTGCTCCAGCATCTCCAAATCATAACGAGTCCGCTGTTCTAGGCGCTGGGCTTCAACTAGGCGATTTTCTGCCCGCAGTTCTTTTAATCGCTCCTCCAACTCAGACTTAACTGTTTTAATTGCTCTTTCAACCTTAGCTTCCGGAGTAACAAAGTGGCTGGCCGGATAAATTGTCATCTCATCTATTTCAGCCTCTACTTCACCTGTTACCGTATTGATTCTGGTCACTCTATCTATCTCATCACCAAAAAGCTCAACTCTAATTGCTATATCCCGGTAGGCTGGAAAAATATCAATAACATCACCCTTAACTCGAAAGTGGCCGCGAGAAGTATCCATATCATTGCGGCTGTACTGCATAAAAGTTAGGCTCCTGGTAATTTCTTTCCGGTCCATAATTTTACCCACTTCTAAATCTAAGGATAAATTTAGATAATCATCAGGAGAACCAAGGCCATAAATACAGGATACACTTGCTACAATTAAAACATCACGTCGTTCAAAAAGTGAAGTAGTAGCAGAAAGCCTAAGTTTTTCAATTTCGTCATTTACCGATGCATCTTTTTCTATATAGGTATCAGTCTGAGGTACATAAGCTTCAGGCTGATAATAATCATAATAACTCACAAAATATTCAACTGCATTATCTGGGAAAAATTCCTTAAACTCACTGGTCAGCTGAGCTGCCAATGTTTTATTATGGGCAATAACCAGGGTTGGTTTATTTACCTCTTCCACCAGTTTAGCCATTGTAAAAGTTTTACCAGTACCTGTAGCGCCAAGCAGGGTTTGATGGCGATATCCTTTTTTTATTCCTTTAGCTAAATTTTCTATAGCTTCGGGTTGATCACCTTTGGGCTCAAAAGGGGCCTTTAATTTAAATTTACCATCCTTCACTAAATATCCCCTCCATTTTTATTAAAAAAATATTTCTAATTAAAGACATCATCTAAACTTTTTAATATAGTTAAAATTATTATACTCTTAACTTAGAAAAATATCAGTAAAATTTAAGACATTTTTAAATAAGTGAATATATGTTTAATCTGCTATTTAATTATAGCAATAATCATTACTAATTTAAAGTATTTAATTTTAAATCCCTAAAATAGTCTAAAAAAAAAGAGTCCCGTACGGGACTCTTTTCGTAATTCTATCTATTTTACCAATATTTATCTTCATCATAATGATCATAGAGCATTTCTTCATAGCTTTTAGGAAGCACATTTTTTGATTTTTCTTCTTCATATTTTGGTGCTGAAGCTATTTGATCTTTGTCTTTATCTACAAAAATTTCTTTACCATGCCAGCTAATACTGTGAATCCAATCAGGTGAAATTAAAACAGATTTCTTACCCTCAATCTTCTTTCCAGTATCGACTAGAATATATCTTATTATCCAGCTATCTTCTTCTTCAATAAAAAAATCTTCTATATGACCAAAGTTTTCATCTTTAGCGTGAATTTTGTAACCCCTAACTTCTTCCACACTTCTTAAATTTGTTTTAGCTATTTCTGCTTTTTCTTGAGCTTCTTTTTCTTTTTCAAGAACTTTAAAATCAAGCAGCTTTTTGCGTTCACTTATACCAGCATGAATCAGTTCACTATCACTAGAATGAGATTTTTCCCAATAATCAGGCCAACCAAAATAATCAATAATTTCTTGCTCTTTTACTTTCGAAATTGGTTCGTTCTTTTTAATACTTGGAGAATCTTCAAGCTGATCTTTTGTTAACTCAACCATAATTTTTTTGCTGTCATAATCAATATTATCAATGGCATGAGTTGAAATCAAAGTTTCTTCTTGTTTTAACCAGTTCCCCGTATCAAGAACCAAATAACGAACTACAAATTGACTTTGATCAAAGTAAAAATCATCGACTTTACCTAATTTCGCATCTCGCCCGTGGACCTCAAATGATTTAAGAGAATGGAGCTTTCTTAACATTTTGATCACCTCTTATATTTTTTTGACTAAACCAAGTGACAAAAAAACAACTGGATATTTTCGAATTATTTATTTAATAGTTAATTGTTTTATAGCTTTTTTGTCTACTTTTTAATTATACTATTTATAGTCAAAAAATTCAAATTTTATTATTTACTGGACTTGGTATTTATCTAAATGATATCATTCTTTTCTCGTACTTTTTGAACCATTTCAATATCATCTGTGATAATCATATCTATTCCATTTTTTAATAGATCAGCTGCTGCTGAAGGGTAATTCACAGTATAGGCACAGGTTTCTATTCCCATAAAATGTGATTTTTCTATTATTTTTTGATCAAAAGTTAAAAAATGCATATGTAAACTGTTAAAACCCCGTTTAAATACATAATCTGAAGGATTTATCATTTTAGACATTAATAAAGCACCGGTTTTAGCTGCTGGTTGTAATTTTTTTACCTTTTCTAGACTATAGTGATTAAAAGAAGAAATGATAACCTTATCTCTTATTTTAAATTGATCCACAAGCTTTAAAACTTTTTCCTCTAATTTGGGATAGCTAAGATAATTTTTTAATTCAATATTGATAATTTCTAAGCCCTTTACAATTTCCAGCACTTCTTTTAAAGTTGGTATTTTTTCTTCTTTAAAATCGCTGCTGAAAAATTCTCCTACATTCATCTCTTTTAACTCTTTTAATGTATGATTTTTAACCAAACCACTGCCATTCATTGTCCGATCAATAAATTCATCATGAATAACTACAACTTCTCCATCTTTTGTTAACTGCACATCAAATTCTACTCCGTCTGCTCCCAATTCTACCGCTTTTCTAAAAGCAATTAAAGTGTTTTCTGGATATCCAGCCGCTCCACCACGATGACCAATAATTTTTGTTTTCATTATATTCACTTCCCTCTATCATTATTTGCTTAAGTTAATTATAATTTAATTTACTTATATAATATAACTTTTTGGATGCAGCTGCAAATTATATCACATAAATTTAAATTATAAATGATAATAATTTTATTTTTTTAGCAGGTCTTTTTAATTACATAGAGAAATATATTGATGTAAGTAACCTTTTTATATTAAAAATTCAAAATATTATAAAAACGGGGGTAATCAGATTGAATAGTAAGTTTGCTAAAAAATACAGATATTTGGCCTATCTTTTAATTGCTCCATCTATTATTATTGTTACAACCTTTTTAATTTATCCTTCAGCTCAATCACTTTACTTAAGTTTTTTTCGCTCTACTCCTTTTGGCAACAGACAGATTTTTGTGGGAATAGAAAACTTCCAACGCTTGTTAACTTCACCGGCTTACTGGAACAGTTTAACTCGCTCACTTGTTTTTACAGCAATTACAGTCTTTATTTCAATTTCTTCTGCCTTAATTCTGGCAGTAGTTACTAATAAAAAAATTAAAGGTGCAAAAATTTATAAAAGTTTATTGATCTGGCCCTTTGCCTTTTCTTTTGCCTTTGCTGGTATTATCTGGGGGGTTCTGCTGCACCCAAATGTAGGTATCATGTCTTATTATATTAAACTGTTAACTACTCTAGATTTCAACTGGATCAACAATGGTACAGCAGCTTTTACCTTAATAATTATTGCTTCCAGCTGGAGAATGCTCGGTTATAATTTTATCTTTTTCATTGCTGCTCTGCAGAATGTTTCTCCTGAACTTTTAGAAGCAGCTGATATTGATGGTGCCAGTCCGGTTACAAAATTCTGGAAAATAACTTTTCCTTTAATTTCGCCAATTACATTTTTCCTCTTGATTATGAATACTCTACAGGTCTTCTTTTTAACTTTTGGAGTTGTTGATGTATTAACTCAAGGAGGACCAGCTCGAGCCACAGATATAGTTACTTATAAATTATTTAGAGATGCATTTTTGAGTATGAGGACCGGTTATGCATCAGCTCAGTCAATTATCCTCTTTGTTTTTGTAGCAATTATAACAATCATTCAATTTAAATATGCCGGCGAAAAAGTATTTTATCAGTAAAGGGGCGAATTTAGGATGAAACGAAAAAAATCAACTACAATTTTTATTCATCTTTTTTTAATAATTTCTGTAATTTTAGTCTCATTTCCCATAATTTATGCTTTTATGGTCAGTACTTTAAATATAAATGAGGTCTATTCATCTCCACCTAAATTACAATTTGGAGATAATATGCTTAATAACTATCGCGAAGCCTGGCAGCGATCAAATATGGGCAAACTTCTTTTTAACAGTGCTTTTATCTCAATTGTTACTGCAGTTGGGAAGATTATTCTTTCGCTTTCGGCCGCTTTTGCCTTTGTTTATTTTGGCGATTTCCCGGGCAAAAACATTCTCTTTATTCTGATCTTAATTACTCATATGCTGCCTCTGCCAATTCGGATTGTACCGACATATCAATTGATGGATAATTTAGGCTGGCTTGATACCTACTATGCACTAACCATCCCTTTTTTCGCCAGTGCAACCGGAGTGCTTTTATTTAGACAATTTTACATGACAGTTCCAGAGTCACTGCTGGAGGCCAGCTTAATAGATGGCATTACTCCACTGAGATTTCTCTGGTCAATTTTAATCCCACTTTCTAAAAGTAATATAGTTGCTCTCTTTACTATCGAATTTATTTGGGTCTGGAATCAATATTTATGGCCGCTGGTAACTACCAACAGTGCTCAGGTTCGAGTAGTACAAATAGGTTTAAAAATGTTAATTCCTTCAGATGCACAACCGGAGTGGAATGTAATTATGGCAGCTCTGATCATTGGTGTTATCCCACCACTATTAGTTTATTTAACTCTGCAGAAAAGTCTTGTCGAAGGCTTTGCTATGCAGCAGGATAAATAATATATAATTTATAGGGATTGTTATTTATCAAAGGAGGGATAAATAAAAGTAAAGTTAATAAATTAATTTTAAAACTGGGGGTGAGTCCAAAGTCAAACTTGATTAGATCTTAAGTTTATGTCGCTGAATCATTTTTCATCACAAAAAGGAGGTGTAATCTTCATTTATTTAAATAAATGGAGAAAATTTATGCTCAGAAAAACTATTATTATTTTAACTTTAGTCACTCTCTTTGCTTTTAGTGCAGCAATGGTTTCAGCCCAGACAATCGAACTAGAATTTTGGCACGCTATGAGTGGTGGCCGGACAGCTGCAGTAGAAAGAATTGTTGATGGATTTAATGAAGAACATCCTAATATTCATGTGACAGCTCAATTTACAGGTAGTTATGCAGAAACATTAACTCAGGGAATCTCAGCTGTACGTTCAGGAAATCCACCTCACATAATTCAGGTTTACGAAGTTGGTACTCAAACAATGTTAGATAGTGAAGCAATTGTTCCTGTTTATGAAATTGCAGAAGGTGAAATTGACTTCGGCAGTGTTATTCAGCCTATTTTAAACTATTACAGTGTTGACGGAAATCTCTACTCTATGCCTTTTAACTCTTCAACCGCAATGCTTTATTACAACAAAGATGCTTTTGCAGAAGCAGGTATTATGGGAGCTCCCAATACCTGGGCAGATGTAGAAGAAATGGGTCTAAAAATAATTGAAAGCGGAGCAGCTAATCATGGTCTATCTTTTGGCTGGCCTGCCTGGATTTTAGAACAGATGCATGCTTATCATAATGTTCCTTATGCAAATAATATTAATGGACGCGAAGGAAGAGCCAGTGAAGTATATCTTGATAAGAGATTTGCTAAAATGGTCTTAGAAAGCTGGACTGACCTGGTTGAAAAAGATGTTATTGCTTATGGTGGTCGTGAATATTCTGCAAACCAGGATTTCTTAGCTGGCGAGGTTGCAATGTTAATTCAGTCAACTTCTTCTCTAAGCTCTATTATAGAATCTGCTGATTTTGAAGTAGGAACTACTTTCTTACCTCGCTTTGAGGGTTATGGAATTGGTAACTCTGTAATTGGTGGAGCCTCACTCTGGGTAATGCAGGGTCACAGTGATGAGGAATATGAAGCTGTTGTTGAATTCTTTAAATATTTAAGCAGAACTGATGTAACTATTCAGTGGCATAAAGATACCGGTTATTTCCCATCTACAAATGCTGCTGTAAAAACTCTAATGGATAATCGCTGGTTCAGCGATCACCCAAATTATTTAACAGCTTTTCTACAGATATTAAGTGGTGTTCAATCACCTGCAGCTAATGGTGTACTACTTGGTAACTTTGTAGAAATCAGAGACATAGTCGATACTGCCGTAGAAGAAGCATTTACCGGTGTATCCTCTGCGGAAGATGCTCTAAATAAAGCAGATGATCAGGCAGATAGTGTTCTGCAGGATTATACAGAGCTGTTTGGAAATTAGATTTTAAAGACTGTAGAAATATAAATTAGAATTTTAGACCAGGGAGCCTGAGCTGTTATGCCCGGGCTCTCTTCTTATAGTCGTTTTATTGATTTAAAAATATTTTTTACCGCTTGAAAGGAGAAGCTGATGAGTGATTTAAAAGATATAAAATTTTTTATTTTAGATATGGATGGTACAATTTATTTAGAAAACAAAATACTTCCAAGAACTCTTGATTTCTTAGCAAAACTAGAAGCAGCAAACCGGGATTATATTTTATTAACTAACAATTCGTCAAGAAACAAAGATGATTATCAGCAAAAACTTTCAAAAATGAAAATTGATCTTCCACCTGAAAAAATTATTAATTCAGGAGAAACTACAGCTGCTTATCTTGCAGATCAGGGAAGAAAACAAGGGAAAAGAATTTATCTTTTAGGAACAAAATCTTTAAAAAAAGAAATGGAGAAATTTGGTCATCAAATTGTAAATAAAGAAAAAGAGATTCGAAAAAAACCGGAAAAAGTTGATTATGTAGTATTAGGTTTTGATAAAACATTAACTTATAAAAAGCTCTGGGATGCCCATGAACTAATATTATCTGGTGTAAATTATGTGGCGACCCACCCTGATTTAGTCTGCCCGTTAAGAGGAAATAAAACTCAGCCGGACACCGGGGCAATGATAGAATTATTAGCAGCTTCAACTGGTAAAAGACCTTTGATAATCGGTAAGCCATCTAAATTAACAGTAGAATTTATTTTAAAGAGATTTAAGCTTAAGAAATCGGAAGTGGCGATGGTTGGAGATCGTTTGTATACTGATATGAAAATGGCTTATGAGGCCGGCATCACCGGAATTTTAGTCTTAAGTGGAGAAACTAAAAGAGAGGACTTAAAAGATTTAAAAGATAATGAAAAATATTTTAACTATGTTTTTGAAGATGTAGGAGAAATTATAAATCGTTTGTGAAAATAAAAAAGGATAAAAATAGACTGTAATTTAATCTTACAGTTTTGCTTTTATCCTTTTAAACTATTATTTGTGATTAGTCATTCAAATATCTGTGAACCTCACCATCTAAATCATAGATGTAGATGGTTCTTCTAACTACTTCATATAGATTAAAACTCAACCTATATTACTAGGTTAGTTTACAAGATGTTTGGTTTTTAAGTCGCACCAGAGGCACTCCCTATCTAAACAGAACATACAAGCACTGTTTAAGGTTGCCGCCTAAGTTATTAGGATACCCTTAATCTTGACGGATTGGCCACATATCCATTATCTCTCGCCTGTTTAATAGGTCTGAGAATACATTTATTTTTTAGGTATTTGCGAAGAATGTTAAGACTGCCATTCTGATCTGCATTAATTAATAGACCTTGATTAGTTTTAAAGAGACCTCTTTTAATTCTTCTGGATTTATTATAGTTGCTTTTATTTATTTTTTCTAGATCTAGTGCACTACAGCCAGAAGTATAGCTTTCATTAATTTTAACAACTTTTATACCATTTAATTTAGCTTTATATTTAATTAGTTCAACTAATCTCTGAATTGGTATTTGGACAAAAGACTTAAGCTTGCTGCTTTGCTTAATATTTTTTATATCTCCAATTACAATAATAGCTACCTTATTTCCAACTGCTAAATCAACTATTTTCCAACTTGCTTTATGGAGATAATCTCTAATATAATTTCTTCTCTTTAATCTCAGTCTTTTTATCTCGCTGGTATCTTTAATTTTACTGGTACCCAGCTGTTTCATTCTAATACTCTGAAGTCTTGCAATTTTTTTATTATAGTAAGCATTTTTAGATTTAATAGTTTTGCCATTGATAATATAACACTCAGAATTATTTTTAAATGTTAAGGTAGCTAAATTATCAAGCCCCAAATCTACTGCCATCATGTTGGATTTCTTACTTTCTTTTGCTTCTTTAACTTTGTAGATAATTAAAAGATACCATTTTTTAGAGATGTGATCCTGCTTGATCTTTATCTGCTGAACAGCATCTGAATCTACAATGCTTTGAACTGCTTCAGGCAGCTCAAAATTAAGAGCTTTCACATTATATTTAGATTGTATCCTTTTAGATAAGGACAAAAGCAATTTATCATCTCTAATTCTAATAGCTAAGTTGGTAAATATTATTTCGCAGGGATTGCTGTTCAGATGTTTAAAATTTGGCGGTCCTGGCTGACCTTTATATTTTTGAGGATTCTTATTATAATCTTTGAGAGAAGCAAAAAAACTTTTCCAGTCCTGAGCTAACTGTTTTAATGCCTGCTGCCTATTATGAGAATGAAGGTATTCATTATGCCAGTTATTTTTAAACTGTTTTTCTAATTGAGTATAGACAGGTTTTTGCTCTTTATTATTTTTTACTTTATAATTAACTGTATTATATAATTTAGAGCAATGCCAGGCTAATTCCCTAATTATCACTAACTGCTTATGGTTTAATTTAGGCTTAAATTTAAATGATAACCGCATTGATTTTTCACCTCCACTCTACTATAATTATACCATACATATGTTTGTATGTAAAAGAAAAAATGGAGGTTTAATTTTTATGAATAGAGACTTAAATAACAATTATCTAAGTTAGTCAATACATTAAAAACTGTATCTTCAAGACTTATCAAAAAGCAATATGAACAATATTTGAAAAAATATTATTGGAAGTCTGCTTTTTGGTCTAGGAGCTGCTGTATTGTATCTACGGGTGGTGCTACTATTGAGATAATCAAAAAAATATTGAAAATCAAAGTAAATAGCCAAATCATCTCCACCCAATGCATAGCTTGGATGGAGTTTTCTTGGCAGTTTTAGATAAATTGTTGCTTCAGATGCATGTAATTTTCCTATTCGCCAGCAGCTTTTTTATCCTGAAATTCTCTGACAAATATCATATTCTTCATTTCTTCTATAGCCCGATCTAATTGATTGTCACTGCCGTCCTCCTGAGCAGCTTCTAAATCTAATTCAATTTTTGTTTCAGGCTCAATTCCTTTTTCATGAATATAATTACCATCAGGAGTATAGTAACGAGCTGTAGTTAAACTAACTGCTGAGCCATCTTCCAGCGGCACTACTGATTGAACAACTCCTTTACCAAAAGTAGTTGTTCCCATTAATTTACCACGGCCATAATCCTTTACAGCTCCTGCAACTATTTCAGAAGCACTAGCAGAACCTTTATTTATTAAAACAATTAGTGGAATTTGAGTATCAGAATTTATTTCCTGATTAACCTCTAATATTCTTTCAGTCTCATCTTTTTGTTTAACTGACACGACTACTCCCTTATCCAAAAATACTGAAGCAACATCAATTGACTCATTCAGCAGACCTCCAGGATTATTTCTTAAATCTAGAATAATTCCCTTAGCTCCCTGAGCTTTTAAATCAGCAACAGCTTTCTCAACATCTTTACCTACATTTTCAATGAATTGGGCCAGAGAAATATAACCAATTTCTTCCGTTTTCATCTCTGTTTCTACATAAGGAACTTCTATATCCTTACGAGTTATTTTTACATCAAAAAGATCTTCATCACCTCGATCAATAGTTAAAGTGACTTCAGTGCCTTCTTCTCCCCTCATCATATCTACAGCTTTCATCTGTGACATTTCTGTAGTTTCTTTTCCATCAATAGCAGAAATAATATCCCCAGCTCTTAAGCCGGCTTTTTCTCCCGGAGTATTTTTAATAGGAGAAACAATTGTCAATTTGTTATCACGCATTGTAATTACAATACCAATTCCTCCATAGTGACCTTCATACTCCTGCTGCATTTCTTTGTATTCTGATGGAGACATAAAATACGAATAGCGGTCAACTTTATTCAACATGCCGTCAATAGCACCTTCAATTAAAGTCTCAAAATCAACATCTTCAACATAATAATTCTGCAGTAGAAACATTACATCCTGAAAAGCATCTGCTTTAGTATAATCGTCTGCCTGCTGCTTTTCTGAAATCTGTTCCTGAACTGCTCCATTCTGGGCAGCTGCTGCAAAAGTGAAAGAAAATAAAATTAATAAAGTTAAACTTAAAAATACCTTTCTGTTTTTTAATATTTTTCTGATTTTATCCATAAAATCTGCCACCTACTTCCTTAAATTATATTAAACAAAATTAATAAATATTCTTAAACTGTCAAAAATAAATTTCTGGCTTAATGAACTATTTCTGTAAAACCCTCTCCAAGTACCTCGTGCACATTACTAATAATTACAAAAGCATCTTTATCAATATCAGCTACCGCCCTTTTCACTTCTGAAACTTCAGAACGAGAAATAATACAGAGCAGCACCCGCTTTTTTTCTCCTGTATAACCACCCTTAGCTGCAAACTCAGTGGTACTTCTATTTAAATCATCAACAACCATCTGATTAATCTCTTCTGCTCGATCGGAAATAATAAGTAATCCCTTTTTAAAATTCAAACCTTCCTGAATTACATCAATAGTTTTGGAGTTAATAAAGATTGTAACTGCAGCATAAAGAGCCACTTCTAAATTAAAGAAAATACCGGCCAAAGCAACTACAATTCCATCTGCAATTAAAAGTCCTTCCCCTACTGAAATTCCTGTATAATAATTTATTAAAGATGCAATTAAGTCTGTGCCTCCTGTTGTTCCCCTAAAACGGAAAACTAAACCAAGACCGATTCCTCCAATAACTCCTCCATAAATGGAGGCTAAAAGCAAATCATTAGTTAAAGAAGTCATATGTGGCTGCAGCAGATCAGTAAAAAGTGATAGTGATCCAATACCGTAAATTGTTCTGATACCAAAACTCTTCCCCATAATTTTTAGCCCTGCTAAAAAAAGCGGAATATTAATAATCAGCATTGTTAGCCCAATTGGAAATGATGTTAGATAATAAATAACAGTAGCTAAACCGCTAACTCCACCAGCGGCAATTCTATTAGGAACTAAAAATAAAGTTAAAGCCAGAGCAATTAAAAGTGAGCCAGCTGTAATTCCAATATACTCAATTATAGTTTTTTTATTCAATCTTTATACCTCCCTTGTAAGCTTATAGACTTATTTTAGATACTTAGATTTAAGTACTAAAAAAATAAATTTGGGTAGAGCCAGCATTCTGCCAAAGCGAGATGGCTCCTGCAGCAGCCTGTAAAACCATTCTAAAGCTGCTTTCTGCATCCAGAGTGGAGCTCTATTTACCTTTCCTGCTAGAACATCAAAACTTCCACCAACAGTAACCGCTGCCCCTACCTTTAAGTTTTTTAAGTTATTATCCAAAAATCTTTCCTGAAGTGGAACTCCCATGCCCACCAGCAGCAAATCAATATTTTTGGAATTAATATCAGCAATAATTTTCTGTTGATCATCCCGGTTTATATATCCATGGTGATAACCTAAAATATTTAAATTTGGATAATCTTTTTTTAAATTTTCTACTGCTTGATCAACAATTCCAGGCTTACTACCTAAAAAATAAAAATTAATTTCTTCTCCTGCAAATTCTTTAAATAAATTGCTTATCAAATCAAAGCCAGCAACCCTTTCTTCCAGAGGTTGACCTAAAATTTTAGAAGCAATAACAACACCTATTCCGTCTGGAGTTGCTAGATCTGCTGAGTTTAAAATTCTAGCCAGTTCTGAATTTTCAGCTGCCATTGCCAGCATTTCTGAATTTGGAGTAACAATTAAAGAAGGTTGATTGTGATCAGCAATTAGTTCCCTAATTCTTTTTACTGACTGACTCATATTGGCCTGATCAATATGTACATCAAGTATTTTTATCAGCTTCCGCAAGAGTCAACCTCCTCCAAAACAAGCTCAGCAAATTTTTCTGCCTCAGATCTTTTTTTAAGCAAAAATCCCTTAATCTTTTTGCGAAGGGTATATCTTTCAGAAAATATGTATTCTAATTTCTCTACAGCTGTCTCTACTTCTAGAGCCTCCAATTTCATTAATGGAAGATAATCCAGCTCTGACATCAACCCCTCTATTTTAGGATCATAACTTAAAGCCAGCAGAGGTATTTGATTTAAAAGGGCAAAGATTAAACTGTGCAAACGCACCCCAATAAATAAATCCAGCTGTGAAAATTCCTTTAATGCTTTTTCAGGTGCTGCTGGCAGCTCAAAAATTTCGGCTTCAGCTTCTAATCTATTTTTCAGCTGCTTAGATATTCCTTCATCTGATCCCTGGTGCATAGGAAATAGAATAAATTTAATATTTTTAGACTGAGAAAATTTATTTAAAGCAGCAGCAAGCTGATCAATATAATCTACAGACCAGGGTCTGACAGAAATGCCAATTTCTACTTTTCCTTTTATTTTCTGACGGTTGTTGTGCAGGGGATCATAGAGAGCAAATACCGGATCAACAGTTAGTTTAATATCTCTTTTGACTCCAATATCTCTTAAAAGCCTTTTTGATTCCTGATCTCTAACTCCTAACAAATTAAATCTATTTAAGGTCAGAGCAGTTAGCCTTTGGCTCCATTTTTTATTTAAAGGCCCAGCTCCCTGAGCATAATAAATAGTTTTTGTTCCCTGCATTTTAGCTAACCAGGCAAACCCCAAATAATAGGGCACCGAAAAATTACCGGTTACATCCTGCAGCAGACTTCCACCACCACTAATAAAAAGATCAGCTTCTGCCAGTACTGATAATATTTTAATTATTGAGCTGCGGTTAACAGCTTTAACATTATACAGCTTAGCAGTTTCAGCTGGTGAAGCTGATAAAACAGTAATCTTTAAATCCTTATTTTTCTTTTTCAAGAGTGAAGTTATTCCAGCTAAAACAGCCTCATCACCAAGATTATTAAAGCCGTAATAACCAGAAATTACAATATTTTTCATCATTTAGCCCCATAAATTATAATATTTTTGATAAAAGTAATTAAAGCCTTGATAAAATAAAATTAAAATTAAAGCCACTATAAAACTAAGCCAGTAAGAATGAAAGGTTCTTAACAGCGAAATCATAACCGGTGTATGCAGATGAGAAAAGGTGTTAACTGTAGTTATCACTCCAACTGAAGCCAGCATTAAAATCGGATAAAAATAAAGCTCTTTTCTTTTCTTAGCAGCTATATACAAAGAAAAGATAAAAAGAGGATGACCGATCAAAAACTCCTTGAATCTTGGTCTCACATATAATATTTTTTCTAATAAACTGCGGACAGTTAATTCCCAGGCAGGAACCGGAAGCAGCGGGAAATTACCTGTTCTACCAACATAGATAATCGCTATTAAAGCTAAAATTCCAGCAAGAATTAAATGTTTGATTTTAATTACACTTTCTAATATTTTAGGAATTTCCTTTTTTAGATTTTTACTGCCGGGCTGTACAAAATAATAAAGTGAAATAATGATTAAAGGCATCAAAAACGCAACTTTTACTCCTCTAAAATCATTAATCTTAAAAATAAAGTCACTGGTGTTAAGAGCCCCACTGACAAAAACTCCTCCAATTAAGGCTGTTAACACTGCAGCAGTGAAATTAAAGAAAATATACGATAACGATAAGCTTCCCTCTAATTCTTCTGCTCCCTTATCTTTCTCTAATAAAAAAATAATTACAGCTAAAGAAGGGAAAATAACAGCTGCTCCTAGAGCAGTTATCTGTCTTAATAAAATTTCTCGATCAAGCTGCAGTAAAAAGAAAGCAAATCCTGCTGCCAGAAGAAAAAATATATTCATAACTTTTGAATATTTAAAAGTGGTAAAATAATTCAATAATAAAATACCAGCTGCTGTCACTCCTAATAAAATTGCTAAAAGGTCCCAGTTTGAGTTGCTGTAGTAATTAACTACTTCTGAACTGCCTGGGTTATAGCCTTCAGCTTTTAAACTCGTTGAAAGTGAAGCTAAAAGATCTAAATTTCTAGAAGTCAGCTGACTTCCTTTTAGATATGGTTTATGGTAAATCAATTTCACATTTCGTTCTCTCACTGATAACAAGTATCTATTAATTATCTCACGATCATCAGCCTGCTCGACTTCATCCTGCTGCATACTGTGGGTTCGAAGCAGATCATAATCATTTAAAACAGCTAACTTTTCCGCTCCAGACTGTGCAGCAATAAAAGCTTCTATTTTACCAAAGGTTAAATTATAATCCCGCATTAAAGCAGCTGTTTCTTCTATTTTATCTGGATAACCAGTTACTTCTTCTCCATCAAAAATTAAAATTTTAGGCTGTAACAGCTCAAGATTATTTTTCAGAGCAGAAAAGGAATTAACTTTATTATTACTTCTATAAGCAATTTTTAGGCCCAGCTCCTGAGCCTCTGCTGCCTGATTGGAATTATAGCCTAAACTTAAATCTTCAAGGCTTTCATGCCAGTTTGGAAAATAAAGAAGGTCATAATCAGAGGTACTAATCAGCTCAGCTGAATATTCAGCTTTCAGATCGGCCTCTAAATTTTCTAGCTGATCTTTTAAGGAAGCACTAAAAACTGCAAAAATAGCCGAATTATCCAATTGATCAATTTCTATTCCTTCATTTTCCAATCTAGTCTGCAGTTCATTTCCCGCTAAAAATATATCAAAAGCTTCTAACCTTTTTAGACTACCTCTATCCAGAAAATCTTCTAAGCTCTGCTGATATACTGCTAGAGCTGTAATTCCATTATCTTTTAGTTTTTGAAGACTTATTTCCGGAGCCAGCGATTTCAATTCTGCATAACTTTCTCCATCCATAACTATCTCTACACCATAATTTTGATCTACATTATCAACTCTTGCTGTCAAAGTAAAAGCTGCTGCAATAAAAGTTATTAAAATAACTCCAATCAATATTTTCTTCAAGAAATTCACCTTTTCTATAAAATATTTACTGTGTGCTCTTATATTTCAAATATGCCTCTATAAATTCATCTAGATATCCGTCCATAACTTTATCAACATTACCCTCTTCAAAATCAGTTCGGTGATCTTTAATCATATTATAAGGGTGGAAGACATAAGAACGGATCTGACTTCCCCAGGCAATCTCTTTGTGTTCACCACCCAGTTCATCAATTTTTTCGGCCTGTGCTTCTTCCTTTAATTCTAAGAGTTTGGAAGTTAAAATTTTCATTGCTGTTGCCTTGTTTTTATGCTGTGACCGCTCATTTTGACACTGCACCACAACTCCTGTCGGCAGATGAGTAATTCTAACTGCTGAATCAGTTTTATTTACATGCTGACCTCCAGCCCCACTGGCCCGATAGGTATCAATTTTTAAATCATTTTCGTCAATATCAACCTCTAAATCATCGTCTATCTCCGGCATAACATCAACTGAAGCAAAAGATGTATGGCGCCGCCCTGAAGAATCGAAGGGAGAAATTCTAACCAAACGATGGACCCCTTTTTCTCCTTTTAAATAACCATAAGCATAATCACCATTAATCATCATTGTCACACTTTTAATACCAGCTTCTTCACCAGGATTAAAATCTAAGGTCTGCAGTTCATAATCATTTGCTTCTGCCCAACGGCTGTACATTCTAAGCAGCATCTGTGCCCAATCCTGAGACTCTGTTCCACCAGCACCGGGATGAATAGAAAGAATTGCATTATGATCATCATAAGGTTCATTAAGGCGCAGCTTTAATTCCAGTTTTTCCAGCTTTTTTTCAAGTTCTCTTAAGGTGGTTTTTAATTCGGCATCTAAACTCTCAGCTTCTTCTGCAGCCAGCTCAAAATAAATCTCAGCTTCTTCAAATTTTTCTTCCAATTCTTCAATTACCTTTAACCGTTTTTTTATCCTATCAAGTTTCTGTGATTTTTTGCGTGCATTTTTTTTATCATCCCAAAAACCTCCGGCAGCCATTTCTGCTTCTATATCTTTTTTTTCCTTCAGCAGTCTTTCCCGGTCAAAGTAAATCACTCAATTCCTTAAATCTCTGTTCTAATTCAGAAAATTTATCTTTAAAATTCTTATTCACTCCAATCATCTCCCACAACATTTCTTATATTTTTTGCCACTACCACAAGGACAGGGGTCATTGCGTCCAGGTTCTTCCTCTTTAACCACAGTATTTTGGCCGATACTTCCATCACCAGCATTAGATTTATCGCTGCCCTTTGACTGACCTTCTAAAGCTGCTTCCGGTGAAGAATAATTAAACTGGTTCTGATTAATCTGTTCTTTTGTTATTCTTTCACGCTCTTCAACCTCAACCTTAAAGGTGGTTTCAACTATATCTTCTCTAATAGAAGCTGTCAGTTCATTAAACATATCAAAGGATTCAAACTTATATTCTGTCAGAGGGTCTTTTTGTCCATAAGCCCTCAAACCAATACCCTGACGCAGCTCATCCATATTATCAAGGTGGTTCATCCATTTTCGATCAATAACTCTTAAAGATAAGAATTTAATTATCTTATTAAAGCGATCTGAATCCACTTTTTCTCTTTTAGTTTCATAAGATCCTAAAGAGCTTAAGGTTATTTTCTCCTTAATTTCAGCCTTGGTTTTTGTATCTATATCAGCCAGACTTATATCTTTGGCAAGACCTATACCATTGAGGTATTCCAACATACCTTCTAAATCCCATTCATCCGGATGAAGATCTTCTGAAATAAACATTTCCATAACATCATCCAGCAGCTGCTCCAGCATCCCTGCAATTTTTTCTTCCAGCTCATCTGTTGTCAGCAGAGTCTTCCGCTGATCATAAATAACTTCACGCTGTTTATTTAAAATATCATCGTATTCTAAAATTGCCTTTCTGATATCAAAGTTACGTCCCTCAACTTTCTGCTGGGCCCGCTCAATAGAATTAGAAATCAATTTATGCTCAACTGGCTGGTCTTCTTCTACACCCAGTTTGTCTAAAATACCATTAATTTTATCTGAACCAAAAAGCCTCAATAAATCATCTTCTAAGGATACATAAAACTGAGATGATCCAGGATCTCCCTGGCGTCCAGCACGACCTCTCAGCTGATTGTCAATTCTCCGACTCTCATGTCGCTCTGTACCTAAAACATGTAAACCTCCCAGTTCTACTACTCCATTACCTAATACAATATCTGTACCACGTCCTGCCATATTAGTAGCAATTGTTACACTTTTTTTCTGACCAGCATCTTTAATAATGTCAGCTTCTCGCTCATGATTTTTAGCATTTAAAACCTCATGTGGCACCTTAACTTTTTTCAGCTCTCGGCTCAGCATCTCAGAATTTTCTATATCAGCCGTACCAACAAGTACCGGCTGGCCTTTGTCATATCTCGCCTTGATCTCTTTAATTACAGCTTTATATTTAGCTTCTTTGTTGGTGAACACTAAATCAGCCATATCATCTCTAATCATCGGTTCATTGGTAGGTACTACCACTACCGGCATATCATAGATTTTGATAAATTCTTCTTCCTCAGTTTCTGCAGTACCTGTCATTCCAGCCAACTTATTATACATCCTAAAGAAGTTCTGCAGTGTAATTTTAGCAAAAGTTTGGCTTCCCTTCTGCACTTCTACTCCTTCTTTAGCCTCAATTGCCTGATGTAAGCCTTCACTATAGCGGCGGCCTTCCATAACTCGTCCTGTAAACTCATCAACAATTTTAACTGCCCCATCTTTAACTATATAATCTCTATCCTTTTTCATTAAAGTATGAGCCTTTAAAGCCTGATTAAGCTGATGATTAAGTTTAAAGTTTTCTTCTGAATAAAGATTATCAACATTTAATTTCTTTTCAGCTTTTTTGACACCCGCTTCAGTTAGAGTTACAAGTTTGTTTTTTTCATCAATCTCATAATCCTCGTCTTTTTTAAGATTGGGAATAACTCGATTGAATTTACGGTAATCTGAACTTTTCTCCTGAACAGGTCCCGAAATGATTAGTGGTGTCCGGGCCTCATCAATTAAAATACTGTCAACCTCATCTAAAATTGCATAGTGATGCTCGCGCTGCACTAAATCTTCTTCTTTATACGCCATATTATCCCGCAGATAATCAAAACCAAACTCATTATTTGTACCATAGGTAATATCACAGTTATAAGCTTCACGCCTTTCAGCAGGAGACATACCGCTTAAAATTACACCAACTGACATTCCTAAAAAACGATAGATCTGGCCCATCCATTCACTATCTCTTTCGGCCAGATAATCATTAACTGTAACTACATGTACCCCCTTGCCTGTAAGAGCATTTAAATACACAGGTAAAGTCGCAGCCAGAGTTTTACCTTCTCCAGTTTTCATTTCAGCTATTTTACCCTGGTGGAGTACAATCCCCCCCACAAGCTGAACATCATAATGACGAAACCCAGCCTCAGTTGCCCTTTGGGAAGCCTCGCGAACCACAGCAAAAGCCTCTGGCAGCAGCTGGTCCAATGTTTCACCTGCCTGATGTCTTTCTTTAAATTCTTCAGTTTTAGCTTTTAATTCCTGGTCACTCATCACCTGCATTTTAGGTTCCAGAGAATTAATTTCTTCCACAATTGGTTCTAATTTTTCTAATTCTTTTTCATTTGCATCTTTAAATAAGTTCTTGAGGAACTTAAACATTTATCTTCCTCCCTAAATTTAAGTCGCTTTTATCTTTAGCTTTTATCTTTAAATGATTTTAAAATGATTTTACTTTTTAAGAATTTTTAAGAATTTATTCTGTCTATTTTCAGTTTCTCAATCAAAGTAATTATATCATCTTAATCCCTAAAACTCAATCAAAGCAGCCGCCCTCATGATTAGAATTTAATTAGTTTTATCTTTTTAGTCCAAAATATCAAAAAAGGATGCCCAATTACGAGCATCCTTGTAAAAACAATATTATTTAATTAGACTAACCAAAGGTTGGTTCAATTAAACCATAATGTCCATCTTTACGCTTATAAACAACATTAGTTTCTTCAGTATCAGCATTATGGAAAACAAAGAAGTCATGATCCAAAAGATCCATCTGCATACAAGCCTCTTCAACATTCATCGGCTTCATTGGGAAACGCTTAGTTCTTACAATTTGAGGCTCAAAAACATCTGTATCGATGTTTTCCTCATCATCACCCAGTTTATGGTTCATTACCTGTTCTTTACGCTTTTCTTTATATTCCTCTTTATATTCCTGCTTTTTCTCGATATATCTATCATGAATCTTAGTTTTATATTTTCTAACCTGGCGCTCAAGTTTATCCATTACACCATCAATAGAAGCATACATATCACCAGAAGCTTCTTCCCCTCTAAGAATTAAACCCTTAACAAAGGCAGTTACTTCAACAATATGTCTTTCTTTCTCTACTTCCATGGAGATCTGAACTTCCATCGGTTCTCCATTGAAATACCTCTCTAGCTTCTGTACCTTCTCCTCTGCGTGCCTCTTTAGAGCCGGGGTAACATCAATGTTTTTACCATAGGTCATAATTTTCATGAAGCTCACTCCTCTCATACAACTATTATTATTATATTTTACTTCTGTATAGTATATTATTCTACAAATCAGATATAATTCCTGCTTTAAAAACTAATTATTAAAAATCTTAATTAAATTTTAATCTCTGCAGCAGCTTTTGCTATAAAATCCCTGTATTTTAAATTTAATCTATTTTTACCGGCACAGAGGCGGTTGTCAGCACATAAACATTAGCCGCTTTCATTTCTTCTAAAACAAAATGAGAGATTTCAGAAGCTGTTGTACCCGTTGTAATAATATCATCAATAATTAAAATATTCTTATCTTTAAAAATTGTTGGATCTATATCTTCTTTGAGTTCAAAAGCACCTTCCAGCTCTAATTTTCTTGCTTTTTTAGTTAAGGTATAGAGGGGCAGTGAATTTTTAACCCTTAAAAGTACATCTTTATATTCAATTTTATTTTTTTTTGAAAGAGCCTGGGCCAATCTTGCTGCCTGATTATAACCGCGATAATTTTTGCGCTCACCGTGCATCGGTACCGGAATCATATAATCTATATTCTGGTCCCTAAAATATTCTTCATAATAAAGAAATAACATATGGGAAAAAGGTTCGGCTAAATCCGGGCGATGTCCATACTTGTATTCCAATAAAACCTCACGTGCATAACCTGAATAAGCAAAAACACTGCGGGCAAAATTATACGGTGGTCGCTCCTCTTTACACTCAGGACAGTGCTGACCATCAATTAAAGCTGCAGGCACTACTTCTCGACCACAGACAGGACAGGACTCTGTAATAAATGAAAAACGAGAAAGACAGCGATCACAAACCCCTTCAATTTCGGAATGATCATACCTACGGCCACAGGCAAGACAAACCGGCTTTTCAGGATAGATTAGGTCTTTTAAAATATCAAGTACTTTCAATTTTAATTAACAACTCCTTTAAGGTTGTAATGTTCACGGAGCTCATCAACTTTTTTGCGGGCTCTCTGCAGGGCATTATCAACAGTTTTAACATTAATATCAAGCTCATCAGATATTTCCTGATAAGACTGATTGTCTAAGTAGAGCATAAATACATTCCATTCTAAATCTGTTAATTCCTCTGAAAGTTCACCCACAATTGTAATTAATGTTTCCTGACAGATAAACTTTCTTTCCAGGTCTTCTCCCTCATCTGGTAAAATCTCATTAAAAGTTCTTCCTGTCTCATTCCCATAATCCAGGCTTTTATCAAGAGAAGCAGATGTATTAAGCGGCATATGTTTTTGCCTATTTGCCTTCTTAATTGCAGAAACCAACTGTCGGTGAACACAAAGTTGTGAAAAACCTCTGAAAGAAGCACCTTTGTCCTCTCTAAAGTCTCTTATAGCCTTATATAAGCCAACTCTCCCCTCCTGGATTACATCATCTCGATCCAACCCTTTGATAAAAAAGAATCTGGCCTTGGCATAAACTATATCCATATTTTGATCTATTAAATATTCAATTGCAAAGTCATTTCCAGCCTGGGCCATTTCTATAATCTCTTCTTCTTCTTTCTCTTTAAACAAGAGTATCCCCCCATCCTGATACTAGTTTTTCCCTCAAAAACTCAGCAAATCCTGAAGTGAAATTCCCAATTCTAGCATTGTCACTCCTAAAAGCAAGAGGGTCAGCAGTATAAGAATATGCAGCTGATTATTTTTCATCCTTACTCAGCCTTATCTTTTTTATAATATTAGTTGTCGATTTACCTTTAACTTCAGTAATCAAAACTATTTTACCACCGTAACTGTAAACAGTTTCTGCTTCAGGTAAATCTGCAATTCTATAATCTCCACCCTTAACATAAATTTGAGGCTTAATTGCTGCCAATACAGCCCTACAGTCTATTTCTGAAAAAAGAACTAAATAATCAACCATTTCTAGAGCAGACAGCATCTCCAATCTTTCATTTTCCGGAACAAAGGGCCTATTTTTACCTTTTAATTCCCTCACAGAACTATCACTATTAACAGCCAGCACTAACTTATCTCCTAAAGCAGCTGCCTTTTTTAAATAGCGGATATGTCCCACATGTAAAATATCAAAACAACCGTTGGTAAAAACAATTAATTCCCCAGCCTCTTTTTTGGCTTCAATTTCGGTTTTAAGTTCAGTTAATTCCATAATTTTAGCCGGCATTTTTATTCACTTCCTTGATTAATTCTTCAGCGGTTACTACAGCAACTCCACTTTTGCGGACAACAATTCCAGCAGCTAAATTTGCAATTCTAATTGCAGTTCTTACCGGTGCACCTGCAGCAAGAGCTAAAATTAAAGTACCAACTACTGTATCACCAGCTCCAGTTACATCAAAAACTTCTGAGAAATTAGCTGCCGGAATATGGTCTATCTGATCTCCGGGAGCAAAAAGAGTCATTCCATCTCCACCCTGAGTTATTAATAAATATTCCAATTTAAGCTCTTTCCTCATTTCTATACCAGCTTTTTCGACCTCTGCTTGTGTTTTTAGCTTTGAACCATAAATTTCAGATGCCTCTTCTAAGTTTGGAGTAGCAATCACTGAGCCCTTAAATTGAGGCAGTTGATAACGGCTGTCTACTGCAGAATACTTGCCTGCAGCTGCAGCAGTTTCTACAAACTTTGGCGTGGTCTTTTGATTAAAAATACCATTGCCATAATCAGAAAATAAGACCGCATCACTGACAGCAATGTTTTTTTCCAGATAGCTGCTCAGCTTTTGACTCAATTCTTCACTAATATCAAAACTTTTTACCTTATCTACCCTAACAACCTGCTGTCTTACTATCTGCTCTCCCCCAGCCAAAATTCTAGTTTTCTCAGCTGTAGGACGGGTCTCATCTTTAAAAATACCCTTAGTTATAATATTACGCTGATCTAATTCTTTTTTTAGGGCTTCTGCAGCCAGATCATCTCCAACTACACCCAGCAGATCAACTTCTGCTCCTAAACTAGCAATATTTGCAGCGGCATTAGCACCCCCACCTGGCAGTACTTTTTCCTGCTGATGTTTTAAGATTAAAACTGGAGCCTCTCGCGAAAGTCTTTCTGGATCAGCTATGATAAATTTATCTGCAATTAAATCTCCTAAAACCATAATTTTTTTATTTTTAAATTTTTTAATATATTTTACAAGTTCTTCTGCCTGATAATTATCCATATTATCCCCCTAGAGCTTAACTTTTAGAAGTTTTCTTCCCTCATAACTATTACTCCATTAGAAATTAATCTTTTTTCACTGGGATTATTCATCGTAAAACCTCGAATAACCATTCTTGCTGAGCCACCACCATCCAAATTAACAGCATCAACAGCACCCAAATCTTTAAGGGTTTGAGCTACTTCTGCTAAAGTCATTCCAACACTGAAGTTATTCTGTCGGCCATCAATAGTTAAAAGCAAAAGATGATTATCTCCAGTTAAGGCTACAGCTGTTCTCGGAGCTCTTCCATTAAGAATGTCATTTTGAAACCCTTCCTCCTGGCCGGTAATTTTGAGCTCTCCTGCTTCTAAAAGTCGAGGACCCCCACCAACCGCATGTATTATATTCTTTTCACTTAAATCAGGAGTGAAATTATAATTTAAAGTAATCTCCTTATTCTTTAATTCAGAAATCCTATTTCTGATATCTGTTCTTTGAGTGGGGAATCTAATTACAAATCCATCAGGTGGAATCGCTGTCTGGACCCCAGCTTCACTTTCCACACCCAAAATTTTATCATCTCTGACTACAATATCATAATGCTGATTATCTAAAGCCGGCATTCTGGGCCCATAAAAATAGTTAAACAAAATTATTTCTTCTGCTTTAACTTCTTTATTAACCCCATCCAACTTTACCTTAAAATCAAGATTATTAACCAGCAGCTCCCCCTGCCAGTCAACCTGAGCAAAAGAAATATTGTTCTCTTGATCTATTAAAATAGAACTTCTGTTATATAGCGGTTCACTCACCAACTCTCCGTTTATATAGAGCAGTCCAAGCGGCCTACCACTATAATGGAAATAACCTCCATTAACACCAGCTAAAGCCTGATGTTCTTTAATTAAATCAGCTAAATCTTCTCGTCCGGGAACAGTGCTCTGTGCTAAAACTGGCTTCAATTTTAGGCTCTCATTATTTAAATCATAGTCGATAATTGTAATCACTCTTGGACCAGACCAGCTCATCTGTCTAATTTCTTTTAGATGCAGACCTTGAGTTATCCTAGCTGAAAATTTTTCTTCACTATCTATTAAATCATTTAAATTAGCTATATTCGATCTTTCATAATAATAATTAATTATCTCCTGATAACTGTATTCAGCCTGGGCCAAAGCCACAGTTCCAGTTTTAGGTTTGTTAATTTTTCTTAAAGAAAAATCATGGTTATAAAAAAACTCATTATCTTTGATTAAAACTTCGTCTGCAGCAGCTGCAGCAGCTTCTTTAAAGAGGGGGCTTAACGAGCTAAAATCTATATAACCTAATTTTTCAAGTTTTGCTCCCTGTGTTTCGAGCTGGTATAAAATTGTAGTTCTATAAACTACAGCCTGAGCCTTTAAAGCATCCATAGGAGCTGCAGGGCTGAAGTAGTTCTGAAGTAAATGAGCGGTCAATTCTTCAATATCAGTTTTGTAAGAAAATAATACTGAATTAGCTAACGGACCAAACTGATAGCTGCCCCTCATTTCTTTAGAATTTGCTTTAAATTCACCCTTAATTTCAAAAACATAAGCCTCTCTTAGTTTTTTGCCGTCCTGATTATATAAAATTAATCCTTTACTATCTGAACTGTTATTTTCACTGCTTTCTGTTTCAAATTCTGCTTGTTCTTTTGACTCAGTTTCTACTTTATCTGGAGCTGTCTGCTGTTCTTTTCCTTTGATTTCAATTTCTCGCGGCCAACCCTTATAACCTTCAGCTTCAATTTCTTTCTGAAGTTTTTCAGCTTGAGCCCGCTCTGGATAAAGACCTGCAATAACCTTAAACAGCTGATCTTCTTCGATAATTCTTAACTCAGCTTCGATCTCCGCTGCTGCTTCTTTTTTATAAGCTGCAGCTTTTTCCTCAGTTGAACTGGCCATGATTTGAATTCCCCAGCCTGGATTGAGCACAACTGGAACAGTTGGAAACTCAGTGCTGGTTTGATTTTCTACAGCAGTTTGTTCTTCTGTTGACAGCTCAATTTTATTTTGGCTGATTATATATTTCTTTCCTGGTTCTAAACTCAACTCGCCACTACCTGCAGCAGCTAAAACTGTATCGTTACCTGCAGTTATTTCTATTTTTTCTGCAGGAGCAAAAATCGGGATAGTTATTATTCTCTCGCTTTTAACAAAGTCAACTAAATTGGCCTGAAAAAATTCCGCAGAGATAGGAACACTTAAACTTAAGAGTACAACTAAAGTAAATAAAATTGTATATAAAATTTTTCTGAATTTCTTCAAAATTTTCATCTCCATTAATAAAAGAATTAAATTTTTTCCTTACTTATATATATTTAATCTCAAAAGCCTAAATCCTGCCTAAAAAACATTTATTTAGCTATTTTTTTACTAAAAGCTATTTGTGTTATACTATATTTAGCAGAACCTGAAATTAATCATTTAAAATCGATCAAATAAATTTGTTAAGAAAGGATTTGAATATGAAAAATAATAAAATAAAAATAACTGTAATCGATGGTTATCTAGATGAACCTTCCTGTCTGGGAGTCCCTCCCTATATCTCTCCCCACATTCGTTACCTCTGGGGAGCACTTTTGGAAGCTGGGATTAGCCCTGTCAATTTAAATTATATCACAATTGACCAGCTGCGTCAGAACCAAAATGATGAATTAGAAAAAATGGAGGCGCTGGATATTGTTATTTTGGTTGCCGGAACTACAGTCCCCGGCCATTATCTAGGCGGCCAACCAGCTTCAGCAGCTGAAATTAAAGAAATTGGCGAAAAAATATTTTATCCAACTAAAGTTTTAGCTGGACCGATTACATTGATTAAAAAAATGAGAGAAAAATTTGAAGCTGACTATGATATTTTGACTGCTGAAATTGCAGCCTTAGACCTTTACCAGCGTCTGCAGTCAGCAGAAATATCTGCAGCTGAAAGAAACGATTATATCAATAAATTTGCAGTTACAGGGGCTCAGGTTGTTAAAAAACACCCTAACTATCCCCATCTGATAGCAGAACTGGAAACTTTTAGGGGCTGTCCAAGAGCAAGCCACTGCAGCTTCTGCAGTGAAAGACTAAAAAAATTAACCTACAGTCGGCAGCCTGAAGCAGTCAGTTCTGAAGTTAAAGCATTGGCTGCAGCTGGTCTGCACCACTACAGACTTGGCAGCCAAACCGATCTGCTTCTTTATGGTGCACAGAGAAAAAGTAATGATTTTAAGCTAAATCCAGCTCAGATCAGAGAACTTTATCGGGGAATTAGAAAGGCAGATCCCGAACTTAAGGTTCTGCATATGGACAATATGAATCCTGCTGAAATAGCAAGAAATCCCGATCAGGCCGCCGAAATAATTGAAATAATCACTAAATACAATACCACAGGTGATACTGCAGCTTTTGGTCTGGAATCTGCTGACCCCCTGGTACTTAAAAAAAATAATATTGATAGTACAGCTGAAGAAAATTACTTTGCTATTAAATTAATGAATGAAATTGGCGGCAAACGCAAAGATGGTGTTCCTAAACTGCTGCCGGGATTAAACTTTCTCCATGGGTTAATTGGCGAAAGAAAAGAAACCCTAAACTATAACTATGAATTTCTAAAAAAACTGCTGCAGGATGATTTAATGCTCAGGCGAATCAATATTCGCCAGGTTGTAAGACTGGGCAGTTATCCCGAAGTTAAATACAGCCTGGGTGAATTTAAAAAATACAAAGAAAAAATAAATCAGAAAATTAATCAGCAGATGCTGAAAAGAGTCTTCCCCACTGGAGTTATTTTAAAAGATCTTTATTCAGAAAAAAAGAAAGGAAGCCTAAATTACTGCAGACAGCTGGGAACTTATCCAATTTTAACAGCAGTTATTGACCAAAATGATGATTTTTTTGAACAGGTCAAAGTAATTGATCACGGCTATCGATCAATTACTGCACTCAAATGGCCAAAAAAGGTCAGCGAGTACAGCAAAAAGGAATTGGAATCAATTCCGGGTATTGGCAGCAAAAGAGCTTCCCGCATTATTTTTAAAAAACCTGAAACACAATCTGAACTAACACAGCTCTTAGGAGCTAATTTCGAATCTAAAATATTTGAGCAGTTTTTTAAATTCTAAAAATTTATCAGACTTAAAACCATAAAAAACTAATATGATTGGCTAGATCTATTGCTAATTAAAGCTCTTTGGCTATTCCCTTGAGATATTCTCTGAATTCAGGTCCCAAATCCTCACGGGCCAGGGCCAGCTCTACCGTTGTTTTCAGAAAGCCCATCTTATTACCAATATCATAGCGTTTACCTTCAAAGTCATAACCATAAACTGCGCGTTTGTCCAATAAGGTTTTTAAAGCATCAGTCAGCTGAATCTCGCCCCCCTTACCCGGAGGTGTATTTTCTAATATCTCAAAAATATCAGGTGTAATAATATAGCGGCCTAAAATAGCCAGTTCAGATGGTGCTTCAGCCAGAGCTGGCTTTTCTATTAGATCCTCCACCTTATAAATATCGCCCTCTTTTTGACTGAAATCTACAATTCCATATTTATTAACATCTTTTTTAGCAACAGTTTGACACCCTAAAATTGCTGTTTCTTTTTCTTCATAAACCTCAATCATCTGTTTAATTACCGGCTCTTTAGAATGAATAATATCATCACCTAATAAAACAGCAAAGGGTTCATCTCCAACAAAAGTTTTTGCACAGTAGATGGCATGACCCAATCCTTTTTGTTCTTTCTGCCTGACAGCATGAATAGTAATCATTTGCGATATATCCCGCACTTCCTGCAGCAGTTCAGTTTTCCCCTGTTTTTCTAAGACCAGTTCTAAGGCCTGAGATTTGTCGAAATGATCTTCAATACTCTGTTTATTTTTTGAGGTAATTATTAATATATCTTCAATTCCTGCTGCTACTGCCTCTTCGACCATATACTGAATTGCAGGCTTGTCAACAATTGGCAGCATTTCTTTAGGCTGAGCTTTAGTTGCAGGTAATAATCTGGTTCCCCAACCTGCCGCTGGGATTACTGCTTTTTTAATTTTCATTATACCACTCCTAACATTTTTATTATCAATTCTATTATAACATTTTTTTAAATAAATGTTAAAAAAGAGAGGCCGCAGAGCCTCTCTTTAATTAAGCATAAATATTCAACTGATATTTTCAAAATTTAATTTTTAAATTAAACATTCTCCATTATTTCGTCCATCTGAGCTATAACTTTTTCTTTAAACTCAGCCAGTTTTCTTTCAGCAGCAGCCTGATCTTTATCTTTTACTGCAAAATAAAACTTTAACTTTGGCTCAGTTCCAGATGGTCTAATTGTTAGTTTAGAATTGCCTTCAAGCACATACTGCAGCACATTAGATTTAGGCAGTTTGAGCTCTTCTTCTCTATCTTCCTTAAGATAAGAAATCTTAGATTCCTTATAATCTCTGGCAATCTCGACATTATAGCCCGCAATTTGTTCCGGGCTCTTTTCTCTTAAGTGAGCGATAGTTTTAGTTATAATCTCCTGACCTTCCTTACCCTCAAGTCTGATTGAGTGAAGGTCCTCTAAATAATAACCATATTCAGCTCTCAACTCGGCCAGTCTGTCAAGGAGAGTCATTCCTTTTTCCTTATACTTCAAGGCCATAATAGCAGCCAGACCAGCTGCAACAGCAGCATCTTTATCTCTGGCATATTTGCCAATTAAATAACCTAAACTTTCTTCAAATCCTAAAATAAATTCTTTATCCCCTGTTTCTTCAAACTCGGTCATTTTTTCTCCAATGAATTTAAATCCGGTTAAAACATCCTGAACTTCTACTCCATAATCAGCTGCAATATCAGCAACCATGTCTGTAGATACTATAGATTTAACAATTACCCCATTATCTCCTAAAGTACCTGCTTCTTTTTTGGTTTGTAAAAGATAATCTGCAAATAAAACTCCTGCTTCATTCCCGTTTAAGAACTGATAATTACCAGCAGCATCTTTAACAGCAGGTGCCATTCGATCACAGTCAGGATCAGTAGCAATAATTAAATCTGCATCTTTTTCCTCAGCCAGTTTTAAAGCCAGTTCAAAGGCATCTCGATCTTCAGGATTAGGACTATCTACAGTTGAAAAATCGGAATCTCCATCTGCCTGCTCTTTTACAACATGCAGGTTAGAAAAACCTAAATCACTTAAAAGCTGTGGTACAACTGTACTTCCTGTTCCATGTAAGGGTGTATAAACAACTGAGAGGTCACTACCTTTTTCAGCAGCAAGCCCAGTTTCTGGTAAAACTCCTCTTAAAGTTTTCTGATAACTTGCATCAACTTCACTACCAATATAATTTAGAAGTCCCTGGTTAACTGCTTCCATTTCGGCCATTGTTTTAACAATAGAAAAATCATCTATTTCTTCAATTTCTGCAATAATATCTCTTGCCTGCTCAGGTACAACCTGACCCCCATCTTCCCAGTACAGCTTGTAGCCGTTGTATTCGGGTGGGTTGTGGCTGGCAGTAATAACTATTCCACCAATAGCATCTAGTTCTCTTACTGCAAAAGAAAGCTCTGGAGTTGCTCTCATTCCGGTAAATAAATATGTTTTAATTCCATTAGCGGCCAAAACTAAAGCTGCCTCTAAAGAGAATTCTGGTGAATTATGTCTAGAATCATAAGCAATAACAATTCCTTTATCCTTCCCATTATCACTATAATTGATTATATAATTTGCTAGTCCCTGGGTAGCTTTACGAACTACATACTTATTAATTCTGTTGGTTCCAGCCCCCATTTTACCTCTCATTCCACCGGTACCAAATTCTAAATTTTTATAAAAACGATCTTCAATTTCTGTTTCGTTATCCTTAATAGCTTCTAATTCTTTTTTGGTTTCTTCATCAAAATAATCACTTACAAGCCAATCACGATATTTAGACATATAATTCAAAATTGATCAACTCCTTTGTTGATTAACACTGCTAAATTATTATTCTACTCATTGAAAATATTATATCACAAATAATTTTTTTTATAAAGTTTTTGTAGAAATCAAATCAGCCCGTGCATTTAATTATACAATTTAACAATCACAGCGATTTTAAAAAATCATTAAAAAATTTGAGATATTTTAGAGTTTATATTTGAAGTTCATTGAAATTTTACGTCCATCTTTATTAGATCGGCTCGAGTCATTATCATTTCGCTGCCAGTCATACTGTATTTTACTGTTTAACTCTAAATTCTGACTCAGCTTCCAGCCCCATTTTAAAGCTATTCGCTCGCGCTGATAGTCAGAATCAGGGCTCAGCTGATATTGAGTCCACTGCTTTTGTAAGATTAGCTCATAATCATGAATTTTATTTCTTTTATACTGCAGAGTGTACTGCAGTCGAGCCAGTTGATAATCCTTATAATCATATTTTTCTTCTAGATAATCTTTATCTCTAACCAATACTTTAAATCTATTTCTCAATTTATCGTTTAAATAGAATGTATAATTAGCTTCTGTTTCTAAGTTAAGGCTGTTGTAGCTCTGGCTCTGCTCATAAATTTTCTCCTGACGCTGAACTTTCAAGTAGTAGTATTCGCCAACTGCCAGCTTTTGTCTGTATTTCAGCCACTGTTTATCATAGCGGTAATAGTCTAAAGGATCATCATTTTCCCAATTACCAGGGTCACTATAAAGTCGATCACCTTTTTCAATACTGCCGCTGATTTCAGGCTGGTACTTTTTAGCCACTGCTGTCGAAGTCGAAATTGAAAGAGTTAAAATAGCTAAAACTAAAAGAAAACTCATGCCTAACTTAATTGTGTTCTTTTTCACAAAAATCACCCTTTCTTTTTTGAGTTCCCGACTTATAAAGAATATCCTTTATTTTTTAGTGATTTTTATGAAATATTTTTAATTATTTCCATAAATGTTAAATTTCAAAGCCAAAACTGATGCTTTGATCTATAAACTCATAGTTAAGATAAAGGTTGTAACAGTCTTCTTTTTGAGTTAATCTTAAATTAATTTCATCCCAGTCTTCTAAATCCAAATCATAATCTGCATTAACCGAAATACTATAAGATGACTGTTTTAAATCACGGTCAATATTTAAACTCAAAGCAGGTTTGATTAATCTATCCTGATCTTCCCTATCATCTGGCAGCGGACTTTTACCCCAGGGATAATTTTTTTCAAAAAAGAGAGAAGAATTTAGTCCTACTTTTTGATTTAAACGTTTATTATATCTGAAGCCCGTATTTAAAGTGGTATAATAATAATTATAATCATAAGAACTGCGGTAATGATCCAAGCGATAACTATAACCTAAGTGATAAGAAAGTCCCGCTCCTAAGGGATAAGCAAAGTTGTAGCGCAAATTAACTCTTTCTTTATTCAGCTCTACCCCGCCATTTTCTACCCGGCCAGTACCAAGAGTTGTTCTAACCCCCATTAGCGGTGGTAAATTGAGAGTTAAGTAGGGATAATAGTTATAGCTTTCTCCATCAATATATTTCAGATTCCAGTTGATTGAGTGCTGATTGTAAGACATTATGTATCTTTCCTTAACCCTTTTCCAATCGAAATTATACTCCTGTCTGAAGCTGGTATTTAAACCATTATCAAAGTAGTAGTGCCCTGCAAATAGATATCTCTCATTATCTTCATCTTCAGCCATTAAATCTTGCCCAATACCGGCCTCTAAAGCATATTTGCCGGCATTATATTCTAAGGAACTAAAAAATTCTTCCTCATGATCGTCTAGTTCCTCATCATCAAGGTCATAATTATATAAATAGTCATAGCGGTTCTTAAAGGTCAGCCGGTCTGTCAGTTTGTAATTATTAGTAAAACGGCGGAGCTCATATCGATCATAATCTCTACCCTCTGTTAAATAGTAAATTTCCCCACTGCTGCGCTGACTCAGCTGATAAGGATAATTAAGTTCTGCTGTAATTCCCCGGTCACTATCATAACCGAACTTAGGCATTGGATATGTACTTTTTAAAGGTTTTTCTTCGTCATCAGGATCATATGTAGCCGAATAATAAGGCAGATAAAAAACTGGTATTTTCCAGAGATAAGGAACTATATGAAAAATGTCAAGAGTTCCATCTTCGTTAATTTTAACTTCCTTAGCTTTATAATGATAGTGTGGATCCTCTCTGATACAGGGAGTAAAAGCAGCAGACTCAATTTCAGCTTTTATCGGAGTAACCGAAAGTATTTTTAAAGTTTTTCCGGAAAAATTTAGTTCACCCAAACTTCCCTCTGCTCCATAGAGTTTTCCTTCTTCGCTTTCATAATTATAAGTTAAGCTGTCTCCATAAATGTCATTTTTATCAGAGTGAATTACCACTTTTTCTGATGATTTAACAGTTTTTGTGTTTGTATCAACTGTCATTTTATTTGATTCCACCACAAAGTCAGAAGATTTAAAAGAAGCATTACCTTCAAAAATTACGATACCTGCTGCTTCCATAAATGTTATTTGATCAGCAGTCAAAATATAGTTATCTCCTGGCTTCTCTGCAGCTGAGACTGCTGTAGAAAAAGCCAAAGCATAAATTAGGCAGAAAAAAAATATTAAAATTAATTTATTTTTTAAGATATTATTTAGCACAATAATTCTCCTAATTAATTTTTAAAACCTGCCCGAGTTAAACAGCTCAAGGCAGGTTAATAATTAAAGATTTATTTGACAACTATTCCATATAGTTCTTTAACTTCAGTTACCTGAATATACATTTCAGAACCCGCAGGTATTTCTTCCTCTTTACCTTCTACAAAATAACCGGCAACTACTCCTGGTAAACCAAGGATAGCTGTACCTAAGACACTAGCTCCAATTGCAAGCTTTTGACTTTCATTCTTTTCCTGGGCTTCTTGCTGAATGGCTACAGCCAAATCGGTACCATCTATTGTTTCCAGCTGTGGGAAACCTATTTTAATATCCCCATCCTTACCCATCCGACCAGCTTCTTCTATTTCCGTAATTTCTAATTGACCTCTAGTACCCTTAGGAATAATTAAAGTGTTTTTAACTTTAATATCTTCCAAAACTTTGTAGGAAACTTTTTCTCCCCGGCGGGCAGTATTAGAATTAATTTTATCTAATAATTCGACCCTGATTAATTGCTTATTTCTAGTTTCTACCTTCTGAATCGGCATTTCCTGGCCCTTAATGGTTAATTTATACAGTTCCTCAATCCTAGCTTTGATCGGACCTTTGTTTACTTCACCCTTTACCATTTTTTCCAGTCCATCTAATCTCTGAATTAGATTTCCCCCTGCAAGTTCTCCTTTAATTGACCATTCAATGGTGTTGTATAAAAATAACAGTGAAGGAGATTTTTCAGTAGTAACTAAAATGTCATCAATTAATTTGTCTGTCCGCTCTAATATTGAACCTGACTGATTAGTCTTATAAACCGTCTTTTCTACATCATCAACTCTAGTTAAGATTGGTTTTTCAGAAACAGATCCGTAAAGAATTTTTTCAATTTCTCCCAGCTCAGCCAACGGAATGATCCCTGCTGCCTGAACAGAGCTAAATTTCAAAAAAGGTGTGAAAACTAAAACTGCTAGTACAAAAATACTGATTATCTTTCTGATTTTTAATGACAAAGAACTACACCATCCTTATATATTTATTTAAAAGTTTATTTCAAAAGAAGCTCTAACTTTCTGTTCAGCTTCTTCCTCGCCTTCAGCTTCTATTCTCTCATAACCAAAATTCAACCCATAATTTTCACTAATGTTAACTCCCAAACCTAAATCCCAGGCAGTCTTTTGCTGATTTAAATCATTAGCTAATCGATTTAAATCTAGTAATTTGTAAGAAGCACTAAAGGTTGCTAAGTTATTAAAATCAAAATCAAAACCGGTTACTCTTTGAGTAATATCATCTGCAGTGTCAACCTGATAACGAGCTCTAATTGAAGAACCTTTCGGGTAACTATATTCTACTCCAAAAACTGTTGATTCTCCCGCAATCTCCCAGTCCTCATCATAATAACTTCCAAATTCATTATTATCTATAAAATCAGCTGATAAAGTAAATCGGTTGTTAGTTCTGTAAGCTACACCAAGACTGCGGCTGCTCTCCAATTCGTTTTGATAAACCTTACGCACATTGTTATTGGCTGCAGCAGGATTATCATTTTCTGGACTGAAATCTTCAGCAGCACTTCCATCACTAATAATATTATTTTTAGAAACAGAATCACTACCATCATCAGCTGTTGACGGCTCTTCAGCAGCGGCAGTTTTACTGCGAACATCCCACCATTCTTCATTTAAGATGGAATAACCTGCTCTAAGTAAAGTTCTGGAGTTAAGAGCATATTCTAATTGAAAATCAGCTGCTGTTTCCAATTTTTCATCTTCTGCTTTAGAATAATCTGCATCAAAGGTTAAGTCATTTAAAATATTTAACTGCTGCGAATTATTAAGTGTTGACTCTGTTAATGAGAAATTCTCACTCTCAAAAGTTAATTGATCTATTTCCTGATCTTCTGCACTGTCAAACTGTGAGGCAATACCAAGCAGTTCCTCTCTTGCAGATCGAGAAAAATTCTTCTCCTGAGACAGGTTAAGATCTTCTAAACTTGTCGCTTCAGTATTTAATTGATCATTTTCTTGAGCAAAAACATTAAATGAAACTAAGAGCAGAAAAACAATTAGTAATGCAATTATTTTTTTCATCTCTACCTGCCTCCTTTCTAAATCTATTTACACACTTTAAGTATAACAGATATTTATAGAATAATCCAGATAGTTGAAAAAATATTTCAGATTGTACTTTTCAAATATTATACAAGAGAAATTAACTATGTTATAATTAAAGGAAATATAAAAAAGGAGTGATCAAATGGCGGTTGAAGTCTCTTTGATAGCTGCACTTTCAGCGGGATTACTTTCCTTTTTCTCACCCTGCATTTTACCCCTAATCCCTACTTATTTATCATATCTATTGGGTGATTATGCTAAAACTAAGAAAAAAGAAAGAAATTTATCTTTAATTATTAGCTCAATCAGTTTTATTTTAGGCTTCACAGTTATTTTTGTACTGCTTGGTTTATCAGCAACTTTTTTAGGAAAGTTTTTAATTCAAAACCAAAATTTTTTAACAACAGTTGGCGGAATTATAATAATTATTTTTGGGCTTCATCTAACCGGTATTTTTGAAATAAATTATTTTTATCGAGAAAAAAAATTAGAACTTCCACCCTATCTAAATGGTAATTTCAAAGCTTTTGTGATGGGAATTGTTCTGGCTTTAGGTTGGACACCCTGTATTGGTCCTATTCTAAGTTCAATCTTAATTGCAGCCAGCAGCAGAGCTAATATAGCTGAAGGTGGAGTGCTCTTGTTTTTTTATGCAGTTGGACTGGCAGTACCATTCTTTTTAACAGCAGTCTTTATGGATTATTTTTTGCCAAAATTGAAGACTTTTAATAAGTATTTACCTGTAGTAAATAAAATAACTGGGATACTTTTAATTATATTTGGTTTAATGATGGCCACAGGTTATTTGGAAGTATTAAATAGAATGCTATTATAATTAAATTTAAGTACAAAAGTCCTTAAAGCAGAATTAAAATCTCTGCCTTAAGGGCTTTTCTCAATACTATACAAATTTATCTAATTTAGAAACTATAAGTTACACCAACACCATATGAAAATCCGTTACTGTAAATATTTCCGTCATCTTCATCATCTATTTCCATATAGAGATAATCCAGATTAGCATTAAAATCCCAGTTCTCTGCAAAAGGTTTTTCATATCCTACACCAAGACGATAACTTACTGCATCAAGATCGAAATCTTTATCATCTGGCGTTACTTTCGCACCACTTGCATTAATTGCTTGAAAAATTGCTCCTTCAAAATCTTTATTTTTAGTACCTTTATAAAACCCAATACCACCACCAACTGTCCACCTATCATTAAATTGATAATCAGCTAGAGCAGTTATTCCATGTAATTTAACATCAATTTTAGCTTCTTGTTTTTGCCAAACAAAGAGGATTCTCGGCTAAAGCCAGAAAGTAATAGTCTAAAAAAGTAATAATTGTAATAAATAACTAAAATATTGAACTTTGAAAACTTCATACTGAAATCAACTATTTCTATAAGAAATTAAGCTAAAAATGGGCGCACTTCTCCCCGGGACCTGTAAGCTATTTTTTAAATAGCTTTAAAATAATTCAGTATAATGGATTTATTTATGCTGCTCTGTAATTAAACCAGGTAGTAATCCAGTTTTTTGGAGCTATAGCTGATTCTTTAAGCCAGGCATTAGCATGCATGGCCGCATCCCGCATAATTATCCTGATCAGCCAGCGAGATTTGGAGCGGACATTATCATTTTCCAGTTCATAATCTGTTTTTACCCGGCTGTTGCGTCTTTCAGAAGAAGTTCTTTTCTTCATCGTATTTTTCCATTTATGTGAACCGCGTGGGGTTGTGGTAAATATGCGATTATCCCACTCGGGTTTGGTATGAACAGTACGTCCATAGTCAGAGTCTGTACAGTTAAAGATGGGACAATTAAAGCTTTTACGAGTAACATGGGGGCATCGCCATTTATGGCGGTGAAGTTTTTTATCAGGACCCCAGTTAGCCATCAAAAAACCACCCTTACAGATGGGAACACCATCTTCATTAACAGCTACAGGTGGATCATATTTAAAATTACCTTTGTTTGTTTGATTGAGGTCAATAAAAGCCTCAATATCCCAGTGATCAAGCAGATCATAGGTGGCATAATTATCATGGGCGCTATCTAAAATATCTTTACCAAAATTAAATTCAGAATAAAGATTTATCATTCCAAAGAGAGCAGTAGTATGGGATACGCTGTCATGTCTTGCAGCCTGATTGAGTACAGAATAAACAGGCAGGTCATAGGGGCTGTCAGCAGCTGTAAAGGTGTAGTTGCTGTAGCCATAGACATATCTACCACGATAGCTGTCCCAGCCCCAGTTAGCAGTGGGATCACTGAAGCGGCGAGGACAGCTGCAGTTAAAGATCCCATTTTGACGGCAGTCACAGTCTCTGGTGCCCATTGGTGAAGCACCGGTTGCTAAAACCATGCCGTCACCGGAAACAGCCAGGTTAGCAGTATCTCCAAGGAGGCCTCTTTCAGCAGAGGGTAGGACAAAACATTCTTTGAATATCTGCTGAAGATATTTATCAGCTCTTTCGGGCTGAGGTTTATCTTCGTCTCTAAGGATACGGTCAACCAGCCTCTGGACCACACCCTGGTGTTTTGGCGGCTGTTTCTGGTTCTTTTTCAGTTTCTTTTTGGGCTTTGAAAGAGGCTTATGCATTTTAGTGCAGCGTTCAACTCGTTTACCTGAATCAAAATCACAGAGTCTGTCTTCAAAATCATAAAAAGTACCGACTCCAGGCACATTACCGGGATAAAAACCGGAGATGATAGCCCAGAATGGTTCGCTTTTTAGCCTTTTAACCCAGCGGGTAATGGAGCCACCATCACCATACTGGCACATCAGCCAGTAGGAGCGGAAAAGGCAGACAGGATCCCATGGTTTTTCACCACGGGGATGATAGGTAGGAAGCAGAATATCTCGAACTGGAACAAGGTCGGTCAAAAAAGTCTTAAAGATAATGGAAGCATTCAAAAAGACAGTTCTAAAGAAGTGATCATTGGCGTAATAGGCATTAAGCAGGAAGAATAAATGATTTTGAAACTCTTTGTGGGAACGTTCTGTTTTAAACATAAATAACACCATCCTGATTTAGTATTTAGGGTAAAAATATGTCCCTATATTTAATTATGGATGGCCGGAAAAATGACAAAAATGAAAAAGTCAAGTCTCAAAATCGAGGTTTAAAGATACTGGAGTTGTCTGGAGTTAATATATCTAAATAAAAGTATATTAATCGCAGTTTTTATTCCGTTTAAGATGCTTAATGATAAAGGGAAATATTGGTTTCAGGTTGGGGTGAAAAATTTTGAAAGGCGCTATTAAGCCTTATCAATCAAGGGCTTATTTAGCCGAAAATCTTAACAAAATCAGCAGGAGTGTTTCCAGCAATTACAGCTTCTGCTTCCCCTTCAACTGTTCCAAAAATATACTCATATCTGAGTTCTCCAGTCCATTTATCATTTATTTCTTTTCTAGCACCCAAATATAACATCGGCACTCTATCTATATTATCTACCTCTTCTTCATTTCTTGTTGGAATTACAGATCCCGATTCATTTTTGAATCCATTTTCAAATGAATAATTCAGATCATCTATTACATCATTCCAAACATCTAAAGTTGTTTCTGTAATTGCCAGTCCACCAACTGCTTCCCATTCAGATGCTGCTGCATTACCTGCTGCAAGCCCTACTATCATTAAAGCCATCATTAATACTATAATTTTATTCTTCACTTTTTAAATTCCTCCTCCATATTTTGTTATTTTTTTCTTAAGACATAAAAAACCCGAGGGAATAAATCCCCCGGGTTGTTTTTTTATCTATCTTTTTATCTATCTTTTAGCTGTAAGCTATATTTAGAAGCTAATTGATAGAGATGTTGTGATAAAGCTACCATCGATATCAGCATCGCCAGCAGTTCTATCAGTATCAGGGTTGTTGACACCAGCAATATCATAAGCATCTGCTTCATTATCTAACTGTTCAACATCACCAGTAATATACATTACCTCTGTCAGCCAGCTGATATTCTCGGCTAACTTGTGATCAAGACCGGCATTAAGATAGGTATACTCCATATCTCTGTCCCAGATACCTTCATTATCATAAAGGTCTGCCTGTTTGTTAACTACACGGGCACTTACAGTAGTTTTTTCTGTCCAGGGAAACTCTGTTCCCAGTTCAACTACTGTTGCATCATCATCCATCTCATCAGTATAATAGTCATTTTCTATATAAGAAACCTTGAAGTGATTGGTAAATTTACCGTAAACATTATTCCAGCCTACACCATATTCCATCTTATCCTCATTACCAATTTCTGTCAAGTCCGCAAGTATGTCTGTATTATCTGCTTCATGTTCAACCATCATTACATCAAAATCAAGACTATTATTATCATTTACTACATAGGAAGTACCCAGTGTATATTTATCAAAATCATAGTCTTCCTCTAGATCTGATTGAACACCAGTATAATAATCTGCACCACCGTTGAATTCATCACCAACAGTCTGGTATCCACCGCGGAAGCTCCAGATATCACTCAATTTATAATCTGCATTAATCTGGAATAGACTGTCATCAGTATCAGCTTCATTTAACTCATTATAAACAGCTTCTCCACTTACAGTCAGAGCATCAGTTAGAGCAGATTGAACTGCTACTGCAACATCAGTAACTCTTTCATCTTTAGCATCAATGCTGCCCTGATAGACTTTACCTGTTACCTGAGTTTTACCAAAATCTTTGGTAGCAGCTACACCATAATATTCATTATCACTGCTGTAATCATTTTTATATGGAAGAGTTGTATCATTATCGTCATTATTACTAGCACCTTCATCAAAACCGATAGCAAAGGCTTTAAGATCCAGACCATAAACAGGACCGGTAAATTCTACACCTTCAGCATCTTCTACATCAAAGAAGTATGCATTCTCATCTACATCATAATCGTCCATATCTCCAATTTTAAGCATCCAGTTATCTTTGGAAATATCTAAGCGGCCTGTATCCATAGTTATATCTTTACCATCACCCTGGTCACCAAGCACAGACTCATAACCATCATAGTTATAACCTTCGTAATCAGAAAAACCATTGGTAATAGTATCAACAACAAAATCCAGATTGATTCCGCTGACCTCAGCATTTACAACAAAGTCAAATTCCTGGTAAAATGCCTGTTCAGCTGGAAAATCATCATAGTCTCCACCATCATTATAATAATTATTATATTGAGTATTATCAGAAAGAGAACCACCAACTCGTGGTAAATCAATGTCCAGTACGTCACCATCAGCTAGAGCTTCAGCTGTTGCACTTTTTTCACCCTTATCACCATAGTCACCAGCCTGGAAAACAGCAGTAACTTTACCACTAAATTCAATGTTATCTTTTGGCATATCTGTTTCTAAAGCATTTACTTTAGCTTCTAATTCGTCCATATCTTTACCTAAAGCATCTACGTCTGCACCTAGAACTTTAAGTTCAGATCTTAGTTCGAATGTTAAAGCATCAACGATATCTGCTACTTCTTCAGCTTGAGCATCGCTTAATGTTTCATTAGTGTTCTTTTCCATTAAGGACTTAACGATAGCAGTTACGTCTTCAGCTTGACCTGTAGTTAGACCTTGACCCATAGCTTCCATTTCATCAACAATGTTATCTAGAGCACGGCTAACCATAACAGCCATTTCGTAACGAGTCATTGACTGTTCACCTTTAAATTCGCCATCTGGATATCCTTCAACGATACCAGCAGCAACCAACTTGTTAATAGCATTATATGACCAGTGATCAGAAGGTACATCTGAGAAAGAAGCACCAAATGCTGGCATAGCTAACGCTACGACTAACATTAAAGCAATTGTAATTGTAAGTCTCTTCATTATTAAAATCCCCCTTGATTGTTTGTAATCTTTCTTTTTTCATATATAAGTTCTAATATAACCTATACAATCATAGAGGACATCCGAGCGAGTTTCCTAGTTTCCTCTTCATCTGTCCAATCGATGTAAATATAAGTATTATAGAACTCTTATAACTCTACAGCTCCGCAGCTTCGGGGGCACCTCCTTTCCGCCACATTTTAGCTTTGAGTTGATAAGCATTATTAAATTATCAATTTGCAAATTAAATTATAACAGCAAATTTATATACCTGTCAAATTTAATTTTTATAAACTTTATCTTCAACCCCTATTGTAAAGGTTTTATTGCTTTTTGTCAAGTTTTTCGAGATATTTTTCGCCAATGATTAGGGCTGCATAGTCATCTAGAGGCTTTTTTAGCTTCCAGCTGACAATCTTCCTGAGCAGCTTCTCATAATTAGACATTGGTTTTTCCTGCAGGTAACGGGCCTGAGCCTCTTCTGTAGTAAATTCTTCTTCCACTAAAGAAATTTTACTCTGCTTAAAATTATTCTTAACCATCTTTATTATTTTTTCAGCTCCGGTCCCATTGCCAACTATAATCTCTGCTATCTGATAGTGTTTAAATATTTCCTTTAAATGGTCAATTAATTCATCTATTTTAACAATAGTTTTTTCTTTTTCCTGAGCTTGATAATCTAAAACAGCTGTGCCGACTTTATCACTACCGGGATCTAAAGCAAGTAAATACTTATCCATCATTATTCTGCTCCTCAGCTTTAACTTCTTCCAGTTCAAACTTAAGATTATCGCTCAGTCGATCTTCACGCCAGATATTGGCAGCTGCATAGACATTAACTTTAACCTCAGCTTCACTGGATCTAACTCTGTTTACAAGCTCATAAAACTGACTGAAGTTAATTGAGCCAACCTGACCTGAATTATCAGGTAGTAAGCCCTGATTAACTGCTTTTTCATTAACGTCCTGCAGTAAAGCTTCTAATTCAGTTTCTATTTCTTCACTGCTCTGAGCAGAGCTAATAACCCGGCTGCTGATTAACGCATCTTTTTTGAAGACAACAAAATCTTCGTAGAGCTGAAAGTTTGCATAAAGCCAGTCATTTTTAGGAACATTAACCCGAGAAATTAAAGAAACAATGACTCTGCTTCCCTGATCCATATTGTAAATAATTCTAGCTGCATTTAGTATATCCTCTGTCTGTAGGCGTAAAGCCATTCCTGTTTCCTCATTAACCTGAATATCTTGTTCCATTGCAACCTGATTTGCTTCCTGCAGATATCTATTTAAAGCAGAAATAGTTTCCTGCTCACTGCGGCCGCCTTCCAGAACATCACTGTAGATAACATCACCTTTCTGATAGACCATATCCTCACCCATATAATAGATCACACCGGCCTGCAGCTGATTTGCAACCTCTCTTAAATCATCATAGTCAGCTTCTAAGTCTGCAATTTGATTTTCCAGTTCAGATACCTGGGCCTCCAAATCATTTCGCTGAGAGCTCAGTTCATTAACTCGGCTCTGCAGCTCATTTCGATTTTTGGTCAGCTGCTGCAGCTCATTTTCTACCTCCTGCAGCTCCTGATCCTTAACTGCCAGTTCCGCTTCTTTTTCAGCGATTTCATTTTCCTTAGCCTTGATTTCTGCTTCCCTGCTTTCAATTTCCTGCTGCAGTTTAGATAATTCTTTGTCTCTTGCTGCCAGTTTTTGATCTCTTTCCGATAACTGCTTGTCTCTTTCTGCAAGCTGCTGGTCCAATCTTTCTAATCTATTTAAAACATCATTGATATTAAATAAAGCATTTCTCAGCTCAGAATAAACTCCAAGCAGAATAGTAATCGAAAGAACAGCGATTAAAACACCAGTTAAAATTGTAATAATAATTGATGAATAACGGGGGCGGAGACCAAATAGCGAAACCCTCTTTTTACCCATTTTCATTCCAATTTTATCACCAATAAAGGCTATTAAACCACTTAAGATAACTAATGAAATTATAATGACAAATGCGTTAATAATCTCCACCTCCTCTCCTATTGTGTTATTCTAAATTATTGTCTGGCTGTTTTAATAAGCAGTCCAATTCCCACAATAAAGATAACTATATTCTGCAGCCAGGCACCAAACCAGGGTTGAATACTGCCCTGACTGCCTAAGGCATCACCGACTGTCATTAAAACATAATAAATAAAAATGATGATAATTGAGATTCCAAAACCTGTAGCTGAACCGGCAGAGCGCTGGGGTTTAATTCCAAGCGGTGCTGCCAGCAGAGCAAAGATAAAGCTGGCCAAAGGAATAGAAAAACGGTGGTGCAGCTCAACTCTCTCCTCATAAGCCGTACTACCCTGCTTCTCTTTTAAGGCTATATATTCATTTAACTCCCGAATATTCATTTCATCTATATCCTTACCCAATTTTCCAGTCTGAGAGGGAGAATGAATTTCCTCCCGTGAACGATAAGTGCTGAATTTCAGGGCCGGCTGTCTGTTTTCTTGATCTAAAAAATAGACCGTACCATTATAGAAATGCCAGCCATCACTTAACCATTCAGCACTTTCTGCCTCCAGCACCGAATCGGGCCTGCCGTCTTCAAAACTCTGGATAACTACATCTTTCATTACTCCATTATCTCCATTAAAACTGTGAGCATAGAGCATGTAATCAGGGCGGCGGGTGCTGCTGTCCATTGGTGTTAAAAACAAATCGTACTGAGTTTCCGGCCGCTGCTCTCCGTGGCGGGCCCGATACATTATCTGTTCCACCTGATAATTGGCATTGGGAACTAGAAATTCTGAAATACCGATGGTCACCCCACTGGTCACAAGCCCCATAATTAAAGCAGGTAAAACCAGAGAAATAATACTGATCCCTCCAGCTCTCATTGCTGTAATCTCACTGTCACCCGAAAGCCGGTTATAGGCCATAATAGTTCCCAGAAGTGAAGCCATGGGGAAGGTAAGCACTATAATTTCTGGCAGACTTAAAAAGAAGAGCCTGATTAAAGTAAAAACATCTACTCCCCATTCAGTATAAAATTCTGTCAGCTCAAAAATTAAATCAGTCCCGATAAAAATACCGGTAAAAGCTGCTACGCCAAAGAAAAATGGTGCAATCAATTCTTTATAGATATATTTATTAATGGTTTTCAAAAAAGATGCACCTCACTAAATTTTGAATTTGTCACCCAAATAAAACTTGCGAGCCTGTTCGTTTTCTGCAATTTCTTCTGCACTCCCTGATAAAAGAATTTTACCTTCGTGCATAATATAGGCTCTATCTGTGATTGATAAAGTTTCGCGAACACTGTGATCAGTTATTAAAACTCCCAGACCTCTATTTTTTAAATATTTAATAATCTCCTGGATATCATTAACCGCAATTGGATCAACCCCGGCAAATGGTTCATCAAGTAAGATAAAAGCAGGATCTGCTGCCAGAGCTCTGGCAATTTCAACCCTTCTTCTTTCTCCACCTGAAAGCTGAAAACCTTTACGATTTCTTAAATTTTCTATATGAAATTCAGCTAAAAGTTCAGTAATAATTGATTCCATTTCCTGATTGCTTAAATCTCTATACTCTAAAATTGCTTTTAAATTTTCGCCAACTGTTAACTTGCGGAAGATAGAAGCTTCCTGTGGTAAATAGCCGATACCGAGTCGGGCTCTTTTGTAAACCGGAAACTGAGAAATATTATGCTGGTCAAAATAAATTTCGCCTCCATCAGGATTAATTAAACCCAGAATCATATAGAAGGTTGTTGTTTTACCAGCACCATTGGGGCCCAAAAGGCCAACAATTTCTCCTCTTTCTACCTGCAGATCGACTTCGTTAACTACTCTTTCTTTATTATATTCTTTGATTAAAGCCTCTGCTCTAATTGTCATTCTCTGCTGCCTCCGAATTCTCATCAGTAGAGCTTTCTGATTCTTCTTCTCGCGGCAGAGTTACCCGCGCCTGTCCCTGCAGCTTAACCTCTTCTGTCTTTTGATTTATATCTGCAGCATCAGCTGTAAAGCTTTCACCATTTCTTTCTCCTTTAACATTTCCTTCTAAATGCATAAACTTTCGCTCTGTATAATATGTCAGCTGATCAGCCTCAGCCCAAAAATCTTGATATTCTAGATAAACATTACCCTGCACTTCTATTCTATTTTCAGCCTGATAAAAATCGATTTTATCAGCTTCTATATAAGAAGTAGGGCCGGTGATTTGAGCTTCACCGATTAAGTGAATAATTTCCTGCTCTAAGTTACCTGTTAGTTCAACTGACTGTCCTTCATACTGGCGGTAAAAGAACTCCACATTATTTCTGAATTCAATTTCACCATTATAGCGGCGGTAAATAGCCTCATCTTCTGCTGTAATCCGAAGTTCATCGTAGATCAGCTCCACATTATCTTTGGCAATTATTACCTGACCGGCTTCAGTCTGCTGCAGGTCCAGCTGGTCACCATTCAGTTCTCTGGCTGCATCTGCTCCAGCAGGTACAATTAAAAATATTATTAATAAAATAAGAAAAATTTTTTTATTCATTATTAGGCTCCTCTGTTTTAGAATCCTCCGGCAGCTCATCAAAAATTATTTTTGCTCTTTCCGGGCTGCTTTTTTTGGATAACTCAAGGTCATTTAAATTAAGATTAGAATTAAAAGCCTCAGCAAATGATTTGAATTCACTGCCCGTAATTTTAACCGAGCCTCTACCTTCCAGGTAGTTTTGCTGCATATCATAATCCAGCTCATCTGCCAGAATATGATATTCTTCACTAGCTAAAACAACATTATCTCTAATTTCTAAATACTTGAGTTCAGTGTAGTAAGTACCAAAATCACCATCTAAGGTATAAAGCAGTTTTCCACTTTCAGTAGAATAAACCTCGCCTTTAATAGGTTTTAATTCCATCCGGCTTTCACTCTTAAAATTATCTACCTCTTCACTGATCAGCTTTAACCGCTGATTTTTTTGGTCATTATAAACTGTAAAGTTAACACCTTTTAATTTTTCTTCGGCAGAATTATCTGCTGGTGGAGCTGCTTCGGGAACAACACCAACTTCATCCAGGCTGAAATAAAAAGCCAAGGCTATAATGATAAAAATAAAGAGCACTAAAAAAATACTTTTTTTATCCACTATTTTTTAGCCCTCCTTCTTTTAGCAGTAATTCTGCTGTTTTATTTACTGCACCACCACCGCCAAGTTTTTCTCGGACGATCTGCAGTTTATTTTTTATTTTATTTAATTGGTTTTGATCGTTTAACCACTCTAAAGCAATTTCTACAATCTTTGCTGCTTCAAAATCATTCTGCAGTAATTCTGGAACAATCTGACTGCCGTAAATAATATTTGGCAGACCAACAAATTCAATCTTAAAAACATACTTAGCCAGAAAATAAGAGGTCCAGGCTGCCTGATAACAGATAATCTGCGGTGTATTTAAAATTGCAGATTCAAGTGCAGTAGTCCCGGAAGCTGTAATTATAAATTCCGCTGCCTTCATAATCTTATAATTACTTTCACCTATTATCTGAGCTTTAATTTGACTCTGATCAACAAAAGACTGTAGATATTCCTCTTTAATTCCATCAGCAGCTGAAACTAAGAATTTGAGATCGTCCTTTTCTTTCTTTAGTTCAGAAGCTGCTTTCAGCATCTCAGGTAATAATGATTCTATTTCTCCGCGGCGGCTGCCGGGGAAAAGACCAATCAACCGTTCTGAATCAGAAAGTTTAAATTCTTTTCTCAGTTCTTCGGGTTCAGCCTCAACTGAAACCATATCTAAAAGTGGGTGACCGACAAAGCTCACATCTGCACCCGCTTCTGCGTAGACTTCCCTTTCCATCGGAAAAACAGCCGCAATTTTAGTCCCATAAGAAGCCATCTTAGCTGCTCTTTTTTTATTATAAACCCAGGCAGATGGAGGAAAATAATTAACCGCTTTAACCCCAGCCTGACTGCAGGCTTTAGCTAATTTCATATTAAAAGCAGAATAATCTACCAAAAAAACTAGATCCGGCTTTCTTTCTCGAAGCAGTTCTTTCATCTTAGATAAATGCTTAAAATGCTGCCTTAGATTTTTGAGAGCCTCAATATAGCCAATCGTACTAATTTCAGTTGGGTCAATTAAAATTTCCGCTCCCATTTCTTTTAAGGCAGTAGATCCCATCCCAAAAATTTCAACTTCCGGATATTTTCCTTTTACTTTTTTCAGCACTGCAGCAGCATGCATATCACCAGATATTTCTCCTGCAGAAACCATTATTTTCAGCAAGGTAGAATCAATTCTCCTTTATTAAATTCTGCTGCCGCCACAATTAAATCATTAGCAGCTGCTTTTTGACAGAACTCTTCTTTATTTAAAATAAATGTTTTATTTGCTTCAATAATTAGAGCTTTAGCCTGAGCTTCGATCAGATTATCCAGAGTTTTTAAGCCAACAGTTGGCAGGTCAAAACGAATATCCTGCTCTTTCTTACTACATTTAGCCATCACAACACCCGGTCCACCATATTTGGCAGCTCTTTTGATCGCTGCATCAGTTCCTTCTATTGCCTCTAAAGCCATTACTGCCCCCTCTTTAACCAGAGCAGTTTGACCAATATCAAAACGGCCTAAATTATAAGCAACCTCAAAGGCAAATTTCATTTCTTTTTTTATTTGGGAATCAGGTTCACCTGCTAAAATACCTGCTTCAGCTAAGTGATCTTCCAGTAAATAAGTTTGAGGCAAAAGTTTAATATCTCGTTTTATAAATTCTTCGGCCAGAGCTAATAAAATTGTATCATCGTTATAATCAGGCAGCTCAGTCAATATCTGCTGTAGAACCTGATCAGGATTAAAATTATCAAACAAATGAGCCTTCTGCACTTTACCCAGCCAGATAATCTCCTCAATCTTATTTTCTTCTATAATTTTTATGATTTCTGCAAATTGAGTTAAATTAACAGTATACTCTTCCACAGACAGCTCAGAAAAATCGGCTGTAATTTCTTCTGCTATTTTTAAAATTATAAAATCTTCTCCTACCGCCTGAGCCCTTGCGGCCCAGAGATCTGGTAAATCACCCCAGCCTGCAATTAAAGCTTTTTTAGTCATTTATTTTCACCTACCGGCAAATTCCGCGGCTGGCATTGCGTAAAAAACGCAGGAAATGCTCAATTTCTTCACTGGCATCTAATTCCTGGTCCATTTTTTCTATTGCTTCATCAATATTTAATTTAGATCTATAAAGAGTTTTATAAGCTCTTTTAATTTCTCTTCTTTTTTCAGGGGTCACGCCATTTCTTCTCAAGCCAACTACATTAATTCCATTGACTCCAGCTGGATGACCGTCTACTAAAATATAAGGAGGTACATCTTTTACAACCTTAGAATGGGCACCAACCATGCTCATCTTACCGATGCGGACAAATTGGTGGACTCCAACCATACCTGCAATAACTGTATGATCTTCAATTACTACATGACCTGCTAAGTTTGTCGCATTAGACATTACAATATGACTGCCCAATTGACAGTCATGTGCTACATGACAGTAGGCCATAATTAAATTATCATTACCAATTCTTGTCTCCCCACCACCATCAGCAGTCCCCCGGTGAATAGTTACATTTTCTCTTATTGTATTATTATCTCCAATAAAGAGATAACTCTTTTCTCCGTCAAACTTTAAGTCCTGAGGTTCAAATCCTATAGATGCCCCATGGAATATTTCATTATTCTTGCCAATAGTGGTCCAACCTTTGATTACAACGTGAGGACCAACTACTGTTCCTTCTCCTATTTCAACATTTTCCTCAATAATAGCATAAGGACCAATTTCTACATTTTTCCCAATTTTAGCTCCAGGAGCAACAATTGCTGTTTTATGAATATTGCTCATGTGGAGCACTTTCCCCTTTTTTTCTGCTGCCAAGACTATCATTCCCCTTCCTAGGTCTCCGAACTATATTTTTTCAAAAGTAAACATCATTTCGGCTTCTGCAGCAAGATCATCGCCCACATAAGCTTCACCACGAACTTTGGCAATCTTTTTGCGTAATCTTACTATTTCAACCTTTATTCTTAGTTGATCACCTGGCTTAACAGGTGTTCTAAATTTTGCCTTATCTATGCTGGTAAAGATTGGAAGTTTCCCTTCCATTTCTTCAGAGCTATAATAGATTAAAATGCCCGAAACCTGGGCCATAGCCTCTACAATTAGAACTCCCGGCATAATTGGATGTTCTGGATAGTGTCCCAGAAAAAACTCCTCATTAATAGTAACATTTTTGATTCCTACAATAGATTCTTTCTTCTTTATTTCCTCAATTTTATCAACTAATAATAAAGGATAACGATGTGGGAGTATCGATCTTATTACACTGATATCAATTATTTCGTTTACCTCATTCAAATTAATTTTCCTCCTCAAGCATTTTTTCTCGGATTTTTTCTGCTAATTTTACATGGAGCCTGTGGCCTGATTTAACGGCCATAATGTGACCCCTGATCCTACCATTTAAAAACATGTCTCCAACAACATCCAAAATCTTATGCCTTACAAATTCATTTTCAAATCTAAGTGAATTAACTGTTTTCGTTTCTTCTATTAAAATTGCATTATCAAGACTTCCACCCAGGGCTAATCCCTGTTCGTGCAGTTTTTCTATCTCAAAAGCAAAACCAAATGTTCTAGCCTTAGAAATTTCCTCAGCAAAATTCATTTTTGCAGCATCAAATTCAAAGTAGCTGCTGCCAATTACAGGATGATCATAATCTAAAGTATATGAAATTTTAAAACCATCATAAGGGAAAATAGCTATATATGAATCTTCTTCTCTAGCAAAAATTGTTTCCTCTATTTGGTAGACTTTTCTTTTAGCCTGCTGTTTTTTTAAACCACTTTTGATCATTTCCTGGTAATATGGAAAAGCACTGCCATCAATTACCGGTATTTCCGGACCAGATACCTCAATTTCTAAATTATCAATCCCACTACCCCAGATTGCCGCCATAAGATGTTCTATCGTGCTTATTTTAGCTTCTTTTATTTCTTTACTTCCAATTGTAGTATTTCTGATTAAGTTAACAACTGAAGCTGGTTCAGCTGATATCTTTATTTTTTTATCTAAATCTGCACGGTAAAATACTATACCAGTATTTTCAGCTGCAGGTATCAGTCTAATTTCTGCATCCTTACCAGAATGCAGGGAAATTCCCTGAACAACAATTTCTTTTTTTAGCGTCTGCTGTACTTCATTTTCTATATACAAATCCGTCATCCTTTCTTTCTAATGCCTTTCAATAGTCTATTATATATTTCCTGACAGTAGAATTCAAGAATTATTTATTTTTCTAATTCAGAAAGTCTTTTTTCCAGTTCTTTAATTCGCTCAATATATTTGGGCAAACGCCTTAAATAAGCCTGTTCCTTAAGCGCATCACGGTGAAGTTGAGCTGGAGCGCCAGAAATGAAATCACCCTCATTAGTTCTGGAAGTGACCATTGCTCTAGCGGCAGCAATAGTATTATCAGCCAGATTAATATGACCAACAACTCCTACCTGACCACCTAAGGTAACTCTGCGGCCTAATTTCGTGCTGCCTGCAATTCCAGATTGAGCTACAAGTAAAGATTCCTCTCCTACTTCAACATTATGACCGATTTGAATTAAATTATCAAGTTTTGTTCCCTTTTTAATAATTGTGGGGCCGCTTGCACCTCTATCAATAGTTACATTGGCTCCAATTTCTACTTCTGATTCAATGATGACATTACCCTGCTGGGGAATCTTATGATGTCCACTCTTATCTGTAGCAAAGCCAAAGCCGTCAGAACCAATTACAGCACCGGATTGGATAATAACATGATCTTTAATAATAGTATCTCTTTCTATTATTACTCCTGGATGAAGCAGACAATTTTCGTCAATTTCAACATCCGGTCCTATAATTACTCCTGGGGCAATAATACTGTTGTCACCGATTTTAACATTTTCTGCAATCACAACTCCCGGGTGAATAGAAAGTCCCTTACCCAATTGACAGCTTGGATCAATTACTGCTCTTTTAGAAATTTTTCCATTTTCATAAGGACGAGATGTTAAAATGTCAGCAATCTTAGCATAAACTCGACGTGGATGATCTGTTAATAAAAATGTTTTTGTAGCTTTTAAATCAGATTCCATCTCTTCACAAATTTTATAACTGCTGACAATCACTGCAGCTTTAGATTTTAAAGCTTCACTTAAATACTCTTTCTGATCAGCAAAAGTGACAGAGCTGTTTATACTTTCAGCAACCCCACATGCATTATCTACAACAATTTCCTGATCACCTTTAACCTCGGAGTTTGTCATCTCTGCTAATTTAGATATTTTATATTTATTTTCTTTTACGTTTTCTGCTATCAATGTAATATGTCCTCCCCAATTTTTAGATAAAATTAATTTTCAGCATCAATTTTTTGAGCCAATTGGCTGCTTATATTTTTACCACCCTTATAAATAAGATGTTTTGTAACCACACTGCTGTAATTATTTGCGGCCGCATATTCTGCTGCAGATTCTTTAATTACTGACATCATCTCAGCTTCAACAGCCTCTTTTTTTATATCCTGAGCTGCTAGTTGACTGAGGTATTCACTTTCTGCAATCAAAGCTTCGATTTCAACCACCGCTACCTCTGATTCAACTTCCAAATAAAAGGGAAGTGTTAGTGTAATAATTACAATAAAAATTGCTGCTGCTTTTCGATAATATTCCATTTGCTTTAACCCCTATTTTTTATTCTTAATAATATTTTCTGCTTTTAGCAATCAGCTGATCCATTGCTGCCGCTTTTGCTTTTCTTTTAGAGCTTAGTTCTGCCTTAATTTCCTGTCTGTAGGCTGCTACTTTTTCTTCAATTTCAGCCTCTCTTGCCGCAATTAATTCCTGATGTCTGTTTTCAAGCTGCTGTCTGTATTCAGCATATTCACGGTTGAAATCCATAATTAAAGTTCTAGTTTCAGCAGAAATATCTTCATTTAAAACACTATTTTTTTCTGCCAACAGCTGATTCTGCTGCTGCAGCACCTGCTTCAGCTCAGACTGATATTTTTCTTTTTCACTTTCATTACTAGCTAGAACCTCAACTGCAATCCTTAAATTAATTATTTTTAAATAATTATCTCTAATTTTCTGCTGACTGTAATCAGAATATTTTTCTCGAATATTTCTTCTAACAGTCTGTAGTTTATCTGAGAGCTTGGCTTCTAGCTCCTGCCTTTTCTGCTGCAGCAGTTCTTCACTTTCATTATTCAAACGCATTTTTAGTTCGGTTAAAAGCAGCTCTTCCTTTTCCTGTAAACCATTGATTCTGTCTAAATGATTACTTGTTAAAACGATTAGAACTGCTCCTTTAGCTGCTTCCATAATTTGAAAACTCCGATTTTTGAGTTCTGTCTCAAAGTTCTCCTGCTTAGAAAGATCTAAAAGCAAACTGCCATTTTTATTCTCTGAAAAAACCTCAATTTTCTTCAAGTCAGCTATGCTTTCTCGCTCAAAACTGTAAATCGGATAACTATCTTTGGTCTCTGGTATAAAAACAAAAACAAAGAGGAAGGCAAAAAACAGGGCCAGCAAAATGGCATATAAAAATTTAAGTGAAATTAGATGATAATCTTTTGCATCCAGCATTAAGCCCCCTCCTTTAAATTTCTAAGTTTGCTTTTTACCAATTGGCTTTTAGTTCAGCCAGTACATCATCAGTTAAATTATAGCCGCCATAAAGCACGTCTTCTTCTTCTAGTACAAACTTAACCCTTTTTGCTGCGGCTGTTTCGATAATGATTGTTTCTACTTCGTTTAAAACTGAAGCCAGCAATTCAGCTTCTAAGTTCTCGAGCTCTTTTTGGTATGACTGCAGGAGCTCTTTCTGTTCTGCTCCAGTTAGTTCTTCACCTTTCTGCTCAAGCTGCTGTTGGTATTCTGCCGCCTTTTGATTCAGCTTTTTTTCAGCTGCTGTTTTGGCAGGATGCTCAGCAAAAACCCTTTTTAAATTTACATAAGCTACACTATCAACGCTTTCATCCTGCTTTAAAAAGTCCAAAAGAAAGATTGATGTTAAGATAACAAGCAGCAGTAAAATTACTGCTAACTGAAACTTGCGATCACTCCATTCCATTACTATCTGCCTCCAAAAATTATTTTATCACTCTGCTGGATTGATTACTGCCAAGTTTATTTAGTTAAATTATAATCTACCTAAAATGTATTTCCGATACTGAAATGCAGCTGACCATCAGAATCTTCATTCCAACCATAATCAAGTCTCAGCTGACCGACAGGTGTATTCATCCGAACTCCTAATCCATAACCATAGTATAAATCATTTAGAGAGATGCTGTCTCTTTCTTCCCAGACATTACCAGCATCTGTAAATAAAACTCCAGTAAAACTATCATTAAATGGTATTCTATATTCTACATTAAATAATAAGAGATCGTTATTATAACGGTCTTCAAAGTCAAAGTCACTTCGGTCATAACCTCTGAGGGTATCTGATCCACCAAGGTCATATTCTTCGTTTTCCAGACCTCCAGAATCAGTACGTGGGTCACTTAAACCCACTTTCATTCTCAGAGCCCAGGCATGATCGCTAAAACCAGGGAAGTATCTTCTGGTATCCCATTGAATTTTAGTGAAATCCATATTTCCACCCAAAAAGTCGCCAGCATTTTCGAAGCTAACATTATTTATCGAACCTGAGGTCGGGTGAAATCTATTATTTGAAGTATCGCGATTAAAAGAAAGAGTTATCGAGCGCAGTTTATTATCAGAAAAAGTATTTCCCTCTACAACATCATTATAATTGAGATTTGTTTCGTCCCAAGTCTCTTCTGTGTCTTCAATTCTATATCTTAAAGAAGTTCTCCAATCATTAGGCAGTGGATGGCCTAAACTAATACTGCCACCTTTACTTTTTTTAATGTAATCTAAGTCTTCAAAAGTTGTTCTATCTGTTTCTCGATCATAGATGCTGAAACCAAAGGAAAAATCACTGTCCCAGAGATAAGGTTCATAAAAATTAAGTGAATAAGTTGTAGTATCACCAAACTGCCATTTAACCCCTATATTTTGACCATTACCAAAAAGGTTCTTTTCGCTGACATCTACAAAACCTATCAAGCCATCACTGGAGCTATAACCTCCACCAAACTTTAAGTTACCTGTTTTCCCTTCTTCTAAATTAATAACTAAATTTACTGTGTTTCCTTCTGTACCTACTCGCTCTAAAGTTGGATTAAGGTTAACAAAATAACCCAAACGGCTTAAGTTCTGAAAACCTTTTTGAATCTTGTTGATATTAACAACATCACCGGCTGTAATCGGAATTTCTCTTAAGATAACCTTATCGTCAGTTTTAGTGTTACCCTTAATTTTTACATCGGCTAAATAACCTGGGCTAATATCTATTGTTAATACTCCTTCTTCAGAAATATTGACATCCTTAAACCGTGCTAATATATAGCCGTCATTCTGCATTTTTTCCTGCAGGGATTTAAGATTTTTATTCATTTTTTTTACATTTAAAACAGCACCTAATTCCAGATCCAAAATCTCGATAATTTTATCTCGACTGTAAATAGGCTCATTACCCGATATCTCTATTTCTTCTAAAACCGGGTTTTCTACAACTTCAAAAATAACATTAAGTCCTCCCTGGTAATTTTCAAAAACAATATTCACATCTGAAAAATAACCAAGCTCAAAGATAGACTGCATATCTGCTCTTAAAGATTCTTGGTCAGTTTGATCTCCAACCTCTGTTGTAACAGCAGTCAAAATTTCAAAATCACTGACATATTGATTCCCATCAACTGTAATTTTAGTCACCTCATCAATAGGAATATTTTGCGCTGCAGTTATTCCTGTAAAAAATAACAGAGCAGCTAAAACAATTATTGCACCCAAAAACAACTTCTTCCGCATTTTTTTCCTCCTAAAATTCAATTTCATTTTCTAAAGTTATCTGATATTCATCTTCACCTAAATAACTTCCTTTTAAGGTCGTAATCTCATTTAATCTATATTGAAAAGATATCTCGTTATTTCTTTCTTCCTCACCAAAAAATGCTGCATACTCAAGATAAAAGCGCTGACTGAGATTTTTACCGAGATAAATTGCAACTTCTCTTTCTGTACCATACTGCAGGGTATCAATTTCTATTCTATCTAATGATAAAACTGTTTTAAAGTCGGATTCAATACCGGAAATTAAATTTTCCTGCAGAAATCCACTAGCAATTCTAATTAGTTCCTGTAAGATTATCTGCTGGATTCCAATGTTTTCACCGCCAATTATTGCCGAACCCAGAGCGCCTCTACTTGAAAGAAGGTTTAAAATTTCTTCTTCTGTCATTTCGGGATTCGAACTAAAACTAATCCGCATATTGTTTGCCGGTCCATTAAGGATTATATTAATTTCTCTACCACCAGCATAAGTTGTCGCATTAACCAGTAGGTTAGGAATATCTCCCTCATCAACCGGTGTAAATGTGATTTCTGCACTATTTAAAGTAAAGCGAGAATTATAGTAAGTAAATCTACCTTCACTACTTCTAAGTCTGCCTTCCATCATCAACCGATTTTCACGGCGGTGGTTAAAGTCAAGGTGCAAATCACCATTTTGAACTAAAATATCCATGTTATTATTTTTTACCCTTACATTGTTTCCCGGAACAAGTTTTAAATCAATACGCGGGATGAACGTATTGCCTCCAGCTCCATCAGCTTCAGCTCCAGTTTTTCCTCCCCCAGCAGGCCATTTAAAAGGAATGCCAATTATAAAATCAAATATCTGCAGTTCTCCTGCCAAGAGTGGATCCTGAAGAGAACCACTAAAGCTTAACTGACTGTCAAAGTTTCCAGTTAAAGATCCATAGTCAAAGTATAAATCCTGACCGGTTAGAGTTAGATCCCAAAAATTATCTGAATCTAAGAGATTAAAAGCACCTCCGATTTCAAATCTTCCCTCTCCAAATTGACCGTTTACATTTTGCAGCAGAGCTTTTTCATTCTGGAAATTAATCTCAGCCTCAAAATTCTTTATTGGGGACCAGATTCCAACTTCCAGAGTCTCTCCCCGTGCTGCTAATTCTCCGCTAAACTGCAGATCATCAATGTTTCCTTCAGCCCTTAAGTTACCATTTAGATGGCCATCACTGGAAATCTCTTCGCCAAAGAAAGATAAAATAAAGGCCAGAGGTAGTGACTGCAGATCGGAAGTCAAACTCAGCTGCTTGTCATTTAAAGAATAACTACCATCTAGAGTTAGATTCCCACCCTCACTAAAGTTAACAGTTTCGGAGGCAGAAAATCTTCTGCGGTTTTCAACTAAAATATCACCTGTTATTGATTCTATAATAGTTTCATTGATTTCAATATTGGTCAGAGTATGGCTCAAGTTTAAAACTGGTGTCATTAAACCACCACTTATATTACCACTAAGATCAAGATCTGATTGTAAATCTAAATTAAAACCATACTGATCAACTGCAACTGCAAGTGGTAATTCTGAGCCGCTGAAATTTAAAGCTATCTCTTTTCCTATTTCACCATTTATAGCAAAACTACTTTGAGCTGATTGTCCCAAATAAGCTGCAATATCTAAGAAAATATTATATTCACTGCCGTTTGTTTCAATCTCGCTTTCTCCCTTTAAAATTACTTCCTGGGCAAAAGGATAAAAGGTTAAATATTTTTGAAAAAATTCTTCAGTTGGTACCTCAAGCAGTTTAAAGTTAAGCTTTGATTGAGGTACTGTATTAAAATCAAAGGCCTCACCTGTTATTTGATAGCTGCCTGAAGCAAAACTAAAGTTAAATTGATTAATATCAAGCTGATCAGCCTGGAAACTATATTCAAAATTGTTTTCTTGAATATCTAATTCAAAACCATCAAAATATAAAGCTTCAGATCCAAGCTTGAAATTGAGACTTAATGCTTCTAAAGGACCATTTAAGCTTCCATTTAAATTTAAGCTTCCTGTAATTTTTTCAGTCAGGTTGGGATAACTATTTAAATAACTCTGAATTTCCAAACCTGTTAATTGATAGTTCAAATCAAAACCTGCTGCCGGATTATAAATTCCATCAGCTTTAAAATTTAAATTTTGATATTTAAAAGAAAAATTTTCAATCTTAAAATTTCCATTTTCCTTTTTAATATTACTGCTTAAATTTGAGAGTTCAAATTCCCGATCACCAAAGGTAAATGCAGGATTTGAAGTGTTGATACTAAAATCTAAATCATAATCTCTAAGAGGACCGCTTAAATCAGCATTTAACTGCAGCTGTCCTGTTAAAGGGATCTCAGTTCCTGCCGCAGCCGCTATATCTTGAAAATATAAGTTTTCACTTCTAATATTAAAGTCTACTGCTGCTGTTCCTGTGAGATCAGTAATTTTACCCTTTGCCCGCAGCAGCGCCTGACTAACGGAAGCTTTTGCTTCAGCTAATTCCAGTTTATCATCGGCATAATCAGCCCTCATTTTAATATCTTTTAGAACATAGTTTTGATAGCGAAGTTCGTCCATCTCCAAATCTAAACTAAAAGTCGGGTTGCTGAAACTATCAGCCAGATGGCCTTCTATATAATTAATTGTTGGATTAATCTCAGTCAAATAATTAAGATTTAAGTCAAAAAGCTGATTCAAAAAAGCAGGCTCAATATTTTTAGCAGCATAACGAAGATCAAAGTTTTCTGCTGCAAAATCTATTTCTCCTAACAAATCCAAATATGCAAAATCACTAATCAATTTTAAGGAATCAAAGAATAATTTCTGATCAGTATACCAAAACTTACTTTCCAGCTGAATTTCGCTCTCTTCTTCGACAAAGCTGAAGTCGAAGTCAAGATCACCTGCAGCAGAAATCCCACTTTCATGGTTATAATAACCGGCAATATCTAAAATAAAATCAAGACTGTCATCTTCAATTTTTCGCAGTTGATTTAAATAATCAGCAGCCAAATTGTATTCTTCAAGTAGAGAAATCAGGTTATTAGAAATTTTCATTTCTGCGGCTTCCGCACTTAAAAGATAATTGCCATCCTGCAGGTTATAGCTTGCCTGAAGATTAAGTTTTGAATTGTTTGCCAGCTCAAATTCAGCTTTTTCAACAAATATTTCTTTATCAACTAATTTTACAATTAAATGTGAGTTTTGAAGCTCAGCATATTTGCTTACTACATTTTCGGCAGTTATATCTGCCTGAGCTCGTTTAAGCTGCTGCTGATCTCCTTCAACTTTTAGAGCAAAGCTTATATTCCCCGAGCTAAGCTCCGGTTTTAATAAATCATAGTTATAATTAAAGTTAGCGGCTGCTAATTCGAGCTGGTACTGATAGTTCTGATCCAGTTTGAAAGAAAAATCAACCAGATTACCGTCAAGCAAAAAACTGTTATCTGCTGCTGCCAAATTAAATTCGGGACCTGACAGGACCAGCTTTAAGTCATTAAAGCTTAAATTAAAGTTTTCACTTTGATTTTGACGCTGATAAAAAGCAGTCATTTTTAATTCAGAAAAGTCAATTTCTGATTTATAATTTAAAATTTTATTTTTAGCAAATTTAATTTCACCTTTAGCAGAAAAAAGTCCAGTTAAAGTATTTAAGTCAATGTTAAAACCTTCAAAATTATAATTTTTTTGCTCTAATAGATTGACCATTGAATTAACGGCCAAGTTATCAGTCTTAAAATATAAATCAGCACTTTCGCTTTCTCGTTTCAGCTGCAGCTCAAGTTTTTCTGCTTCAAAATCATTTAATTTAAAATTATTATAACTTAACTGATCTATCAAAATAGAAGTTGACAAATTCAAAACATAATCTTTAGAACTCTGAGCAGCAGCCCCAAGATTCAAATTGGAAAGCTCTAAATCATAATCTTCATTTTTTATAGTTAATTTTGAATTAACTAGATTGACATTAATATCTCCCAAAAATTTTGGTAAATCAAAACTAGCAAGCTTAAATTCTCCCGCTTCCGAATTTTGATTATTTAAGTTAGCTGACTGACTTCCTTTCTCAACAGCTGAAAAATCTCCAGTCAGGATGATTTCTGCATTTTTAGCTTCTAAAAATGAAATTTTGATTAAGTTATCAAAATCGCTAAAATTAAAATTATAATCAAGATTAAGCTGCTCTATTTTTACAAGATTTCCATTTTGATCTGCAAAAGAAAATGATTCAAGCCGGAGCCGATTTAGAGGCCATAAAGAAACAGAGCTGAAAGAAATTTCACCTGAAAATCTCTCTTCCAGAAAAGCAATAATATCATTTTTGAAATATTGGGGTAAACCGCTTAACAGACTTAAAAAATAAGCTGCAATCAGCATTAAAATCAAAACCCCCAAAAGATATTTTATTTGCTTATTCATTTAAAAACCTCCACAAAGCCCTGACTTTAATTAATGCTCTACTGTTTGTTTTTTGTTTTGCCTTGAGCTTGAGCCGAATCCGATTCAGATGACTCAGCTTCTGAGTCTGCAGCAGTTTCTGTTTCTGCTGGATTTAGAATTTCTAAATCAAGGTTCAAGCTTCCTTCTAAAACATACTCTGTAGCAAAAGTTTCTTTAATTTCATTTTCGGCGGCAGGTAAATCCTGATTGTTTTTATTATCAGGATCCTGCTCTTTTGATTCTTCTCCCTGCTTCTTTTTATCTGAATTTTTAACAGGTGCTTCTGCACTGCTTTCTTGATAAACAGGGGCTGCATAAGAAGGATAAAGTTGTAATATTAGATCATTATTATCGGGTGACTCAAGATAAGCGTTTAAAATTGATTCAAAACTTTTATGACCGGATATTTCAGCTTCATTTAATCCACCCTGACTTTGTGTGGGAGCAGTGTTTTCAGGCCGCATTGTTTCTCCTGTATACCCACCGTCAATAAATAGAGTCGCTATTCCCGGCTCCACATCTTCTGGAACCTTCATAGTCAATGTTTTAGTTTCAGTTCCATTTCGATAACGGTGTAAAATTACTTCTACTTCTAATTCATCTCCAGGATAAATTTCCTCATTTAAAACCTTTGCCTCCTGAATTAAAGCAACACTGTCTTTTTTCTGAAAATCTAATTCTAAGCGAATATCTATTAGATTAATTTCTTTAAATGGATTTGTTAAGATTAAATCCAAAAGTTGTGAGAAATCAGAGAGTGCCATACTGCCGATATCATTTTGGCTGTAGTACATATCAGTTGATTCTATCTGCAGCTGTGGTAAACCTCTCCCCATAATCTTAACCCTTGATTCAGCTGAGCCAGGGCCAATTCTATCCAAAGCAGAGTCAACCGCCTGCAGAGCAGAGTTATTAGCAAGTGATGAAAATAAATATTCATCATTGATAATCTGTAAGCTAACTTCTTTCAGCAGTTCTCCATTTTCAGAAATATTGATATAGAGTGGGGTAATATGCGGATAACTATTCATCCTGCCCGCAATTCCCGCTCCTCTATCCTGGGTTACTGAACCCAATAATCTGTGATAGGGGGAACCTAATTTAAATGGCTGTTCTGAACTTGGTATTACAGCACTAATATTAGCCCTACTTAAAAGATAATTAACATTACCTCTATTTGTAAATGGATGACCAAAGGCTAAAAAGTTCCCCTGGTCAATATAAGTCAGGGTACCTATAGAAGCAACACTGATATCACCTCGAACCAGCTGGACAGCAATTGCTTCCCCTGGTTTGGGCTCTCTATAACTTTTATCCTCTTCTTTTATTCCTGAAGATGGTACAACCTTTAAATTAAGTTCTGATAAAGTTTTTTCTAATCTATCCAGAGCTCTGCCTTTGATCCCACTGACCATTATTGGACTTGAACTTCTGATTAAATTTTTATCTGGGGTAAATTTATCGATATCAATTTCTAAATCACTAAGATTATCATTTCTAGCTTTTACATCATTTTTATCTAAAAGTTTAAGCATTCTTTCAATCGGAGTCACCAGGCCATAACGATGACTGCTGTTATTCCAACCATAACCAATTGCTCCAATTAGCCGGTCTTCAATGTAAATCGGGCTGCCGCTCATTCCAGCAGCAATACCTCCAAATTCTTCTGCTTTATCACCAGTTAATTTAATTAAAATTAGATCTTCATCTAAACTGCGGTTATCCAGTACATCAATAACTTCAATTTCAAATTTTTCTATTTCATTGCCAGAAAAAACCGTCTTCCCATAACCTGTCATTCCTGCCTCTACTTCTTCTAAAGACATAATATCTTCTGCAGCAAGTACTGGGGCATTAAGAAAAACTAATACTATTAAAATATATAATAAAACTCTTCTTCTGTTTTTATTCAACTTTGATCACTCTCCAGTAACTTTTAGGAAAAAATGCCTTGATTCCCTGTACTTAAAACATTTGAAATTTTATCTAATTCACTTAAAGCTTGTCCTGTACCTTCAGCAACACAGGTTAAGGGATCATCACTGACAAAAACCCCAACTTCTGTTCGGCTGCTAATAAAACTTTCTATTCCTTTTAGCAAAGAACCCCCTCCTGTTAAAATAATTCCTTTTTCAACAATATCAGCCGAGAGTTCTGGCGGAGTTTGCTCAAGTACTCTTCGAGCTGCCTGGGCAATATTATCCAGAAGCTCCTTAAAAGCTTTAGTTGTTTCTTCAGCCGATAATTCTATATGTTTTGGTAAACCAGTCATTAAATCTCTCCCTTTAACTTCGTATGTGGCTGAATATCCTGGGCCAGCACTGCCAATATTTATTTTTATTTCTTCAGCTGTGGATTCTCCAATAACTAAATTATAGTTTTCTCGAACATAACGAACTAAGGCAGCATCAAACTTATCGCCACCAACTCTAATTGATTCGCCAACAACAATTCCACCTAACGAAAGAACAGCAATTTCAGTAGTTCCACCACCGATATCAATCACCATATTTCCTTCAGCTTTTTCAATTTGGAGACCAGCTCCAATTGCGGCTGCTACTGGCTCTTCAATTAGATAAGCCTTGCGAGCTCCAACCTGTACTGCTGCATCCAAAACAGCTCTACTTTCTACACCAGTTACACCAACCGGGATACAGACCATTATCTGTGGTTTGATAAACCTACTTTTAACACCCACTTTTTCCAAAAAACTTTTAAGCATCATTTCTGCTATTTCAAAATCTGCTATTACCCCATCTTTTAGAGGTCGTACTACTTTTATGTTTGCAGGAGTTCGACCTAACATTCTACGCGCCTCTTCTCCTACAGCAATTACTTTATTTGACTTGGAATCCAAAGCCACAAAGGAAGGCTCCTGCAGAACAATTCCTTTACCGCTTTCGTAAATAATTACTGTTGCTGTTCCAAGATCAATTGCAATTTTTTTGCTAAATTTATTTAGAAAACTCAATAGATTACTCCTTCCATAATACTTATTCTGCTGCTTCTATATTATTTCCCATTCTTACACCTCATTATAGACTATTAATCTTAAAATAAAATTAAAATAATATAATTATTTGGTTAAGATCAAAATAACTAATCTGTTGTACCTTCTCCTGCTAATCTATTTTACCTTCTCCTGATTGAATCACTGCATATTTTGTTAACAATGGACCAAAAACTTCAGTCATTGCCGCTGTAAGCAGTAAAGTATTAAAAATCAATAGTCCAACCTTAGTATCCTGTACATACTGTTTCTGAACTGAATAGGCTAAAGCAATCGCTACTCCACTTTGAGGTAAAAGTCCAAAACCAATAAATTTTTGGACTGCTTCAGGAGCTCCAGAGATTCTCGCCGCCAGGGTTGACCCCCCCACCTTACCGATGATACGCGCAATTAAATAAGTAAAAGCTATCAGCAGAAAACTGAGGGAACCCATCTCTGAAAATCGAATTTCTGTACCAGCAATTATAAAAAACATTGCATAAAGAGGTACTGTTAGTGTGTCCATCTCTTCAGAAATTTCCAAATTCTTTTTGGCAAAATTACGGACTGCAAAACCAACTGACATATTTGCTATCAATGCTGATAAGCCAAAGAAAATAGACACAGCAGAACTTAAAGTAATGGAAGTAACAATAGTTAATATTTTGCGAGTTTTTTCATTAAATTTAGTTAGCAAATATTGGGTAATATAGCCAAAAAACAGCCCTAAAATTATGGCTCCAAAAATTTCAATTAAAGGTAAAACAATGATCTCTGATAATTTAATTGCTCCTTCTCCTCTATACTGTGAATAAGCAATTGGGTTAATTAATGAAAAGATTATTAAAGCAAAGGCATCATCAAGACCTACAACAGCCATAATTGTTGAAGTTAGCGGACCTTCAGCATTATATTCTTTTAAAACCATTACAGTTGCAGCTGGTGCAGTAGCAGAAGCAATTGCTCCAAATAAAAGTGCCATATAAAGAGGACGACCAATAAAATACAATGCTGCTGTAACAACTACAAAGGCTAAAACAGATTCCATTATTGCAATTGAAAATATACTTTTCCCCAGCCTTTTTAGTGTTTTGATTGAAAGTTCACTACCAATTGTAAAAGCAATAAATGCCAGAGCAATATTTGTAACATAATCTAAATTAGACAGAACAAAAGTATACATGTTAACTGTTTCCGAATCTATTACTGAAAAAATAGAAATAATATCTGGACTTAATAGGATACCCAAAAATACATAACCAACTACTATTGGAATTCTATATTTTTTGGCCAGTAAAACTACTAAAAATGCAAATAATAAAAATGAAGCAATTAAATAAAGTTCTTTATTAGCAATATTATTTAACACCAGCCATTGTTCAACATCATGTGCAGAAAAATTAATTAATTCATTCATAAAATACACCTCATTTTATCCAATACTCTAATATAATTATTGAGTTATCAATAACCTTAGCAAACAAAGCTATATTGCAGACACAACTGTCCAGACATAACTACTTAGAATGATTTTCTGCTTCGTCTAATAAATAGTGCAGCAGGTTAGATCTTTCTATAAAGCCGCGCAAAAAACCTTCATCGTTAATAACAAAAAGTAGTGATTCTTTGTTATTTAACATAATGTCAGCAATTTTTTTCATATCACTATTTTCTTTAACTGCATCACGATTGCGGGCCATATATTTTTCAACGTTTTCATCCTTAACATATTTTAAATTCTCTACAGCCTCATTCACCTCATAAAATAGGCGGCTGCTGTCTAAAAAACCAAAACTCTCGGGAATTATGTTCTTGAGAATGTTATTACTATAAATAGTTCCTACAAACTGATTTTGATGATCAACCACTGGTAACACTGATTGTTCTGATCTGTACATCAAAATTATTGCTTTGCGAATACTATCATCTGGAGTTACCGAATTCATTGTTCTAATCATATAATCTTTTACTAGACTCAACTTTTACACCTCCAGCTTATTAACTTCTAATCTATCTAAACAATCATTATAATCTTTTCTTTCATTTAAATAAACCTCTTTATTCTCTGCTATCCACAAAGCAGCAGCTCCCCCTCTTAAATTAGCTTCAATAAAATCAAATCTATCTGTTTTAAAAGCATAATCTAAATAGGCGGTATTATAGGCATCACTTGCTCCCAACCAGTTAATGATGCAGTACCCTTTTGGTGAAAGCTGATAAACATCACCATTTTTATCAAAGAGTATACGGTCACAGTGGAAGGGAATCATAACTCTTTTGGCTCCCATTTCCTGCATTTTTTTTCCTGCTTTGATATAATCTTTTTTCTCTTCCATCTCCATATCTAAAATAGTTTTATGATGTTTGAAATATGGTGCTACAACATCCGGTTCTGACTCCAAAGCCAACTTTAAAGCTTCACCACTAGCCTGCAGAAAAACATGTTTATCTTTACCTTTAGCAATTTTAATTAAACGCTGGTAAATATCAAAGTCTACACCCTCAGGGACTGAACCAGCGATTAAAATACAGTCACTTTCAGAAATTGACCTTTTAAAACGAACTATCAGCTCGTCAACCTCTTCTTTTTCAACTTCAAAAGTATAATCATTATACTGAGTATAGGTTGCAGGATCTTTACCAATTATTTTTACATTATTTCTAATTTCACTTTCGGTGTAAATATAATTACTGATAATATCATGCTTTTGAACCATTTTTTCAAAAAACAAACCCTGCTTACCGCCAACAAAACCAATGTTTTGGACATCACTATAACCCAGTTCTTTAAAATTAATTGCACTAATTAAGCCTTTTCCACCTGGATAAATTTTTAGATCTTCTTCATTATAAATAAACTGGTTTTTCATAACTTCATTTTTTTCAACAAAGTACTCGCGATCAATTGCAGGATTTAACGTTACCGTTGTAATCATTTTATTCACCACCTTGTTTTATTGAAGAACCAAAGTCAATTTCAAAACAGAAAACCGCTGAAATATCAGCGGCAGGTTTTATTTACTCAGATACTTTATTTATTGAAGCTCCAACTCCCCTGAGCCTCTCTTCTATATTTTCATAACCTCGCTCGACATGATAGATATCTTTAACTTCTGTTTGACCTTCAGCAGCCAATCCAGCCAGAATAAGTGCAGCTCCTGCCCTCAAATCTGTCGCTCTTACTTCAGCACCGGCTAGGCGACCAGGTTTTATGAGAGCACTGTGGCCATCAATTTTAATATCGGCTCCCATTCTTTTTAATTCATCTACATGCATAAAACGATTTTCCCAGACTGTTTCAATAATTAAACTTGTTTCATCAGCTTGGGTTAATAAAGCCATCATTTGAGACTGCATATCTGTAGGGAACCCAGGATAGGGCAGAGTCTTAACATCAACAGCTTTTAATTTTTCATCTGCTTTAACTTTAACCCCTGCAATATCTTCTTCAACAGTAATTCCCATCTCATGCATTTTTGCAATTAGCGGTTTAACATGTTCAGTTAAAACATTGCGGACATAAACATCTCCACCGGTGATAGCAGATGCAATCATATATGTACCTGCTTCAATTCTATCAGGTATAATTCGATGCTCAACTCCATGCATCTCATCTACACCCTCAATTTTTATGATATCTGTACCTACACCTTTAATGTTAGCTCCCATTACAGTTAGGAAGTTTGCTAAATCTACAATCTCAGGTTCTCGAGCTGCATTTTCAATTATTGTTTTACCATCAGCCCGGCTGGCAGCAATCATAATATTAATTGTTGCTCCAACACTTGGATAGTCCAAATAGATTTCTGCTCCGGTTAACTTATCCGCTTTAACATCTACAACTCCATGGTCAAGATTAACTTCTGCTCCTAAAGCTCTAAAACCTTTAAGGTGAAGATCAATTGGGCGATTGCCGATGTTGCAGCCCCCAGGCAGTGTTGTTCTTGCATGTCCTGATTTAGCAAGCATCACTCCCAAAATATAATATGATGCTCTCAATTTTCTAGCAAGTTCATGATCAGCCTCTGTTTTAGAAACTAATCTGGGATCAATTTCTATCCGATTTTTATCTCTTATTACTTTTGCACCCATATCTTCAATTATACTACATAAATTTGTAACATCTCTCAGTCTTGGGATATCTTCTAATACTACCTCAGAATCAGCAAGTAGTGATGCAGCTATAATTGGTAGTGCTGCGTTTTTAGATCCCCCAACTTTAATTTCTCCTTTAAGTGGATTCAAACCTTGAATTATATACTTGTCCACCTCTAAAAGCCCCTTTCTAAAATTATACCTTTAAAGGCCGCGTCAATCAAACCTTATCATTTTCTTATCATCTTACTGATGATAATTATTTTTTCCTGCAGCCTATACAGCTTGTACCAGTTATTTTATCTAAAATGCCGGCTTTTTTATAATTGATTTTTTCCTCCGGCGCTTTTTCCATTAATTCATTCCAACAATCACTGCAGAGCAAAGAGCCTGCATTCTCTATAATGTTATCAGATACGCCCTTCTTTTGCAACTTTTCTTCTCGCTCCGGAATTGCACCAAATTGCTGAGATACCGCATCTTTTCCAACTACTTCCAAAGATACATTTCCACGGAATTCAGGAGAGTTTTTTCTATTAAATCTTACTCCCTCTTTACGAGCCCATTTTATATAATCTGAGATATGTTTTTTGTCAATATCTCCTCTAATAATTAACTTAGCTGCTTCTTTATTTTTTAAGGCTTCTTTAATCTCAGGGTATAATGCCTTTTCTTTAACCTGTTTATCAGTTAAATAGGTAATTACTCTTTCTTCAAATTCTCCCAGAAATCTATTTTTTTCGCTTTTTTTGATTTCCTTTGAACCAAAAGCACCCTCACGGGCAGTTTTTTCGAGTTTGCTTTCTCCATTATTGTTTTTCATTAATTCTACCCTCCTTATTTTATTTTAACATTTTAAGTTCAGGATGTACACCTTCCGTTTACCGTTCCAATAAATGGTATTAATTGTTTTGGTTTTAATAATCCTTCTTAAAAACAAAAAGGACCCCGAGGGGCCCTTTTTGTGTTTTGTTCTAATTCAGCGCTTTCAAATAGCCTGACCAAAATCAGGTTATTTAGCTGCTAAATATAATTTTATATTATTTTTCATAAATTAGTCGCGTACCCGGAAGGTGCACGGTGATTATAGACGGTCATAACCATGATCTTGGTGTCCAGCTGCTTTTAGTCGGGCTAGTGCACGATCATAGGATGCTTCTGCACGAGCAAAATCGATATTATCACGCTCTTTTTCCAATCTCTCTTCTGCTCGTTCTTTTGCAGATTTCGCACGGTCAATATCAATCTGATCTGGTAATTCTGCTGTTCGAACAACTAAATTAATTTTATCAGGCTGAACTTCCATAAAACCCTCACTGATTGCAATCTGACTTTCTTCACCATCTTTTACAACTCTAACAACTCCAATTTTCATTGCAGTCACTAAAGGAGCATGTTTAGGCCAAATACCAATCAAACCGTCAATTGCAGGTGCTTCTAATTTATCAATTTTTTCACTGTAAACCAATTTTTGCGGTGTTACTACTTCAAACTGAATTTTTGGTGCAGCAGCCATTGGCTACTCACCTTCTTCCAGCTGTTTAGCTTTTTCTACTGCGTCTTCGATAGTCCCTACCATATAGAATGCTTCTTCAGGTAGATCATCATAACGCCCTTCTAAAATTCCTTTGAATCCGCGAATTGTGTCGTCCAGCTCAACATACTGACCTGGAGTTCCTGTAAACTGCTCAGCAACAAAGAATGGCTGAGATAGGAATCTCTCAATTCTACGGGCTCTATTTACAACTATCTTATCTTCTTCAGATAATTCGTCCATACCTAAAATGGCGATAATATCCTGTAAATCTTTGTATTCCTGTAAAATTTCCTGTACCTCACGAGCTACATTGTAATGCTCTTCCCCCAGGATTCTGGGATCGAGGATATTTGAGGTTGAATCAAGTGGGTCAACAGCAGGATAAATTCCTTTTTCCACAATGTCTCTGGAGAGTACTGTTGTAGCATCTAAATGAGCAAATGTGGTTGCAGGAGCAGGGTCAGTCAGGTCATCTGCAGGTACATATACTGCCTGAACAGATGTGATTGAACCTTTCTTTGTTGAAGTGATTCTCTCCTGTAAAGTACCAACATCATAAGCAAGTGTCGGCTGATAACCTACCGCTGAAGGCATTCTACCTAAAAGAGCAGATACCTCAGAACCAGCCTGAATAAAGCGGAAGATATTATCAATAAATAATAATACATCCTGACCGGCTTCATCACGGAAATACTCGGCCATTGTTAGACCTGTTAAACCTACACGCATCCGGGCTCCAGGTGGTTCATTCATCTGACCAAAAACCATGGCAACCTTATCTAAAATATCGGCTTCCTGGAATTCCAGCCAGAGGTCATTACCCTCTCTGGTTCTTTCTCCTACACCGGAAAATACTGAATAACCACCATGCTCTGTCGCTATGTTATTAATTAATTCCTGGATAAGTACTGTTTTACCTACACCAGCACCACCAAAGAGTCCTACCTTACCACCACGAGTATATGGTGCTAAAAGGTCAATTACTTTAATTCCAGTTTCGAAAAGTTCTGTTGTCGATTCCTGTTCTTCAAATTTAGGTGCAGGACGGTGAATAGGCATTCTTTCATCGGTTTCTACCTCACCTCGATTATCAATTGTCTCACCTAAAACATTAAAAACTCTACCCAATACAGCTTCACCTACAGGTGTACTGATTGGAGCTCCCTGATCTACAGCTTTCATTCCTCTTACTAAGCCATCTGTTGATGACATAGCAACTGAACGCACCCGATCATCACCGAGCTGCTGCATTACTTCACAGGTTAAATTTATATCTTTTTCTTCATTTTCAATTTTAACCGCATATTTAACCTTTGGTAATTTACCATCCGGAAATTCCATATCAACTACCGGACCAATAACCTGAACTACTCTACCAATGTTCTGGTCACTCACACAAATTCCTCCTTTATAAAACTTTATTTAAGTGCCTCTGCTCCACCAACAATTTCTGTGATTTCTTTGGTGATTTCTGCTTGGCGGGCTCTATTATATTTCAAGGTCAATTTATCTATCATTTCATTTGCATTTTCTGTAGCAGAATCCATTGCTGTCATTCGAGCACCAAATTCACTAGCTTTTGATTCCAGCAGGGCTGAATAAATAACATTAATTAGATATTGTGGTAAAATATTATCAAAAACTTCAGCAGGAGAAGGTTCAAATATATAATCTACATATTTTTTACTTTTCACTTCTTCTTCTGCAGTTTCTGCATCAATTTGTTCTGCTTTTTCTTTTTCAGCTCTAGAATCCTCTTCAACTTCGCTAAACTTTTCTACAGGCAAAAGCTGCATTGTTTTTACTGTCTGACTAATCGCAGAATTGAAATGAGTATATATCATAGACACTTTATTAACATCTTCTGCTTTAAAATGATGAATAATCTCATCAGCAAGATTGTTAGCAAAACCATAACCTGGATAATCATCTAACTGTACGTACTCAGCCATAATATCAGTTTCACGACGTCTGAAATAATCGCGGGCCTTACGACCTAGTACCATTAAAGAAACTTCTTTTTCCTTTTCTACAATTTCTTCAGCTATATCAATTACCTTGTGGTTATAAGCTCCACAAAGACCTCTATCACCTGTAATAACAATTACTAAATGCCTGCCGCCTTCTCTCTCTGCTAAAAGCGGATGAGATGCTTCTCTAGTTCTTGTAAAAACACCTCTCAAAACTTCTACTGTTTTATTGAAAAAAGGTCTGGCATCTTCGGCTCTATCCTGAGCATTTTTCAACTTAGCGGCAGCAACCATTTTCATGGCTCTGGTAATTTTTTGAGTATTTTTAACACTCCCTATCCGCCGCTGAATATCTCGCATATTCTGCATTGTTATTTCACCTCAGCTTCCTCTGCTTCGGTATCAGACTCATTAGAATCACTAGATTCAGCTGCAGTTTCTCCAGCATCATCAGATTCATCAGTGTCCAAATCTACAATAGTATTTTTTTGAACCTGGAACATCTCTTTAAACTCTTTTACCATTTCATCTAATTTTTCTTTAAGTTCATCAGATAATTTTCCACTTTCTACAATTTCTTCTTTTACTTCAACATAATTACTGTCTACAAAGTTAAGATATTCTTCTTCAAAACGCTGTAGATTATCAACCGGAAGATCATCTAAATAACCATTGGTTACAGTATAAATTATAATAACTTGTTCTTCTACCGGCATTGGTGAATATTGATTCTGTTTTAGAATCTCTACAATTCTTTCACCACGAGCCAGCTTCTGCTGAGTTGACTTATCAAGGTCAGATCCAAACTGTGAAAAAGCCTCAAGTTCACGATACTGAGATAAGTCAAGACGCAGTGTACCAGCAACATCCTTCATCGCTTTAATCTGAGCATTACCACCAACACGAGATACAGAAATACCTACGTTAACAGCAGGTCTTACACCTGAGAAAAATAACTCACTCTCTAGATAAATCTGTCCATCAGTAATTGAAATTACGTTGGTAGGAATGTAAGCAGAAACATCTCCGGCCTGGGTTTCAATGATCGGCAGAGCTGTTAAAGAACCGCCACCTAAATTATCATTCAACTTAGCCGCACGTTCTAATAAACGTGAGTGGAGGTAGAAAACATCTCCCGGATAGGCTTCACGTCCAGGTGGTCTTCTTAAAAGAAGTGACATGGCACGGTAAGCTACCGCATGTTTGGAAAGATCATCATAAATAACTAATACATCTTTATCATCTTCGTACATGAAATGCTCACCCATGGCACAACCGGCATAAGGAGCGATATATCTAATTGGAGCCGGCTCACTTGCTGTAGCAGAAACTACAATAGTGTAGTCCATTGCTCCCTCTTCTCTTAATCTTTCTGTAAGCTGGGCTACGGTTGAGTTTTTCTGACCAATAGCAACATAAATACAGATTACATCATTATCTTTCTGATTAATAATTGTATCAATACCAATCGCTGTTTTACCAGTCTGACGGTCACCAATAATTAATTCACGCTGGCCTCTACCAATTGGTGTCATTGCATCAATTGATTTTAAACCGGTCTGTAACGGAACTTCTACAGGTTGACGCTCAACAACACCAGGAGCCTCAGATTCTACAGGACGATATATATCACTGTCAATAGTCCCTTTTCCATCAAGTGGCTGGCCTAGTGGATTTACTACTCGACCTAAGAGAGCATCTCCAACAGGAACCTCAACCACACGTCCGGTACGTTTTACATCATCACCTTCTGCAACTAATGTCTCGTCACCGAGTAAAACAACCCCGATATTATCTTCCTCAAGGTTTAAAGCCATCCCGAATACTTCATTAGGAAATTCTAGAAGTTCTCCGGACATAGCATCTTGAAGTCCGTAAACATGAGCAATACCATCTCCAACATCTAATACAGTACCTACTCCTACGGCTTCTAATTTCTGTCCATAATTTTCTATTTCTTTTTTTATAATAGAACTTATTTCTTCAGGTCTCAGTTTCAAATTAATTCACCCCTAACTTACTTACTGGAATTGCCTGCAGTTTTTGCTTCAATGAGTTAAGTTCATTCCGCAAACTGCCGTCAATAATGTAATCTTCAATTTTCAGAACAATACCAGCAATAATTTCCTCATCAACATTATTTTTGATCTGAATATTATAATCTAATAGTGAATCCAGTTTCTCTTTTAATTTATCAAGTATCGAATCATTTAATTCTACAGCTGATGTAACTTCTACATGTAAGATACTTTCAGCATCATCAACAAGATTATTAAACTCTTTAATAATCGATTCCAAAAAGAATTCTCTTCTTTTGTCAATTAAAATAAAAAGAAAATGTAAAACATCCTCATTCATTTCTTCAGCAAATAACTTTTTCAGAATACCTTTCTTATCTTCGGGAGTGATTCGCTGGTGAAAAAGAACTTCATTTAAATCTTCATTTTCTAAGACAAGCTCCCAGAATTCATTTATGTTTTCTTTTAAAGTTACCAGATTATCATGGTCTTTACCTAGTCCAAATAAAGCACGGCTGTATTTTGAGGCTACTTCATTTCTCATCGCAGCTCACCTAGTTCTTCTTTATCTAAATCATCAATAAAATCCATAATCATCTGCTGATGTTTGTTCTCGTCTAACTGCTCTCGGATTAGTTTGTTTGCTGCCAGAACAGTATAATTAGCTATGCTGTCTCTAAGTTCAGCTGCTGCCTCTTTTTTAGCCTGTTCAATTTCTTCTAACTTCTTAGCCTTTAAGTTCTCAGCTTTTTCTTCTGCTTCATTTATAATATTCTTAGCTTTTTTATTAGCTCTAGTTTCTGCTTTATCTACAATTTCCTGTGCCTCTGTATGAGCATTCTTTAATTTCTGCTCATATTCAGCCTTAATTTCTTCAGCCTCTTTTCTGCGGGCTTCAGCATCATCTAAATCACCATTAATCTGTGCTGCTCTTTTATCAAGTATCTCTTTAACTGGTGAATAGAGAAATTTTCGCAGTAAGAAAAGAAGAACAAAAAAGTTAAATAACTGCCATAACATTGTAGTGTTAATATTAACCAAGAGTACATTCACCTCCTGAAATATAATTACCCATCTATCGGATGGGAAAATAGTTGCATAATATAGTAAGTATTATTAAGTCAGGAGAATGATCTCCCGACTTAATCTACTCTGTACTATATTGTAAAAATTAAAACAATGGCAATAACCAGAGAATAAATACCTGTTGACTCAGCAACAGCCTGGCCTAAAAGCATAGTTGTAATAATATTACCTCTAGCTTCTGGATCTCTAGCTACAGATTCTACAGCCTTACCAGCAGCATACCCCTGACCAATACCAGGACCAATACCTGCAATCATTGCAAAACCTGCTCCTAAAAGTGCTGATGCTCTAATAACTGTGTCAATAACTTCTGGTGAAAACTCTACCATTATAATTTCCTCCTTTCAATATTAAAAACAAAAAGTCTTATTTATACTCATCAAATTTCCTTTGAAAAGTATCCTTAAGTAAATCAACAATTGACATCAGTATGACTACAAATTTTATCATAAATAGTCCTACTGCTGCAGCCAAAAAATTTAAATTTGCATTTTTAGCTGCACTGAAAAGCACAACAAAATAAAGGGCATATTCTATAAAATACCTGTTACGGATAAATTTTTCTGCTGAATCTTCCTCCATACTCAATGCCCTAATTATGTTATTATATTTTAATCTTAAAAGAAGAGTGGCAATAACCAGGCCAAAAACAAAACCTAAGGTTATGTCATATTCACCAAAGAGCAGAGAAGAAATTATTGGCAGAAGAGAAATCAAATATGTAATTTTCAAGATTTCCTTCTGTAATTTCTGTGGATCATCAATGTTTTTCATCTAATACTCCTTCAGTTTAATATAATTTGTTCTTTACTTCTCTTAAGCATTAAAAACAAAATGAATTAATTAATAAAATACAAGTTAAATTCCATAAATCAAAAAGATAGCAATAACCAGTGAGTAAATACCTGTTGAGGCTGAAATAACCTGGCCCAATAACATTGTTGTGATAATTGGTCCTCTGGCCTCAGGCTGTCTCCTCACGGCAGATGTTGCTTTTCCTGCGGCAAAACCCATACCTATTCCTGGACCCATACCAGCCATCATTGCGGCTCCAGCAGCAACATAAGAAGCAGTTGTGATAACTGTATTTGCTACTTCAGGCGTAAATTCAATCATAATTTGCCTCCTTTCTAAATGTTAAGACTTGGCCACTGATATATAGGCAATAGCAACCATACCAAAGATTAGAGCCTGAATTGCTCCTACAAAAACACCAAACCAAGCATGTAAAGGAACTGGTATTAAAGCAGGTGCTGCCTGATAAATTAAGGTAATTATAATTCCACCACCAACTATGTTACCAAAAAGACGGAAAGAGTGTGAAATTGGTTTTGCTAATTCTCCAATCACATTAATTGGAAGCAAGAAAATAACTGGCTCTGCAAAACCTTTAATATAACCCCAAACACCATACTCCCGCATTCCTTCATACTGAACAACAATAAAAACTACAAGAGCAAGACCAAGTGTCGTATTTAAATCACCAGTCGGGCTAGTAACACCAGGAACAACTCCAATTAAATTCCCAACTCCAATATAAATAAAAATAGTTGCGATAAAAGGAAGAAATCTCCATCCTTCACCCGGCAGCATTGGCTCGATCTGTTGATAGATTAGCTCTATCATAAATTCTGCTATATTTTGTTTCCCATTCGGGCGAATACTTAATTGTGAAGTTAAATACTTAGCTCCAAGCAAAATTATAATAACAGAAACCCAGCCAACAATTAGAGTATCAGTTATTGGAAATAATTCATTACCAAATAAATAAAATTGTATCTGTGGACCTGGATTCAAAATGTTTCCTCCTCTCTTCAAATAATTTTAAATTTAAAGTTCAATAGAGTTTAAATCAACAATTTAAATAAATGAAATAATCAGAAAATAAACTTTTTAATCTTCAAAAGTTGACATCAACAATTTATAAACAGAATAAAATCCAGCTGCCAGTCCAATAATTAAACCACTTAATTTGAAAAAAAGATTAAGATTAAAAAAATTGTCAATTAAATAACCAAAACCAAAACCAATTCCGGCAGCAGAAACTATTATCAATCCAACTTCAGTCAGCAAAGAAAGTCCTCTCATAATTTGACGCCAATCTTTGTTATCCATTTTAATCTTACCTTTTTTTAATATTTTATTATATAAAAGCTAAAGTTGCAAGTAAATTTGTGAATTTAACAACAAACTTTTTAATTATCTTCTAAAGAACACCCTTCCTGAGGGAGTTCAACAGAAAAAATACCTATTTTTTTGGCTCCATAAATAACAGTTAAAATAACAGCAATAAAAATTATTAAAGCCTGATCAAATTTAATTCCATTTATTATAAAAGCAACTGTTCCAAGAAATGCACTAATTATATAGACTGAAATAACTGCCTGTTTTTGGTTCATACCAATCGCCAGTAATCGATGATGAATATGGCCGTGATCTGCTTCTCCAATTGGACGATCATTAAAAACTCGTCTAATTATTGCAAAAGTTGTATCAAGAATCGGGACCGCTAGGGCCAGCATCGGTACAAAAATCGTCACTGCCGCCGCACTTTTTAAAGCTCCTGTAATCGAAACAGCCGCAATTATATAACCGATAAACATTGAGCCAGTGTCACCCATAAAAATTTCAGCAGGATTAAAATTATATTTTAGAAACCCAAGACAGCTTCCAGCAAGCAAAACTGCGAGCATCGGAGCGACAAGCTGATTTTCCTGTAAAGCCACTGCAAAAAGAGTTAAAACTGCTATTATTGAAACTCCAGCAGCTAAGCCATCAAGTCCATCAATTAAATTGATAGTATTAATAATACTAACAATCCAAAAAACAGTGAATGGTATTGTATAAATACCCAGATAAATAAAACCACCAAAGGGATTGGTTATAAAATTAATTTTAACACCATAAAAAATTAAAATCAAGGCACCTATTATTTGTCCCCCGAATTTTATCGGAGCTGAGATCTCCAATTTGTCATCCAGCAGCCCTAAAACAAGCATGAAACTGCCGCCGATTATAATACCTTTGATTGTTTGATTAAGAGGTATAAAAAATCTTAATGGAATCATAAAGGCAAGATAAATTGCTGTACCACCAGCTGTTGCCACAATCTTTTTATTTATTTTTCTTTCTCCAGGTTTATCAACAAAATTAAACCTATTAGCCAGCTTAATTACGACTGGAGTTATTCCTAAAGCTAAAACTAAAGCTATTAAAAAAGCAGCTAGATATAGCAATTCCCTCAACTCCCCTTTAAAAAAGTACAAATCATTTGTAAAAATAATCCATTATAAATTTAGTAATTTGGTATATTTTTACAAGCAGCCGGTGCCAATTTCATTTACTTAGTACCGTATAATCTATCTCCTGCGTCCCCAAGACCAGGAACAATATAAGCATGATCATTTAACTTTTCATCTAAAGCAGCTGTCCAAATATCAATATCCGGATGTGCATCCTGGATTTTTTTTATACCGTCAGGAGCTGCAACTAAAACCATCATCTTAATACTGCGTGGATTTCTCTTCTTGATAAACTTAATAGCTTCCATAGCCGTATTACCTGTGGCCAACATTGGATCTACTACCAGCAGATCTCTCTCTTCAACATCAGTTGGCAGCTTACAGTAATATTCAACTGCTTCTAAAGTGTCAGGATCTCTATATAAACCAATGTGACCAACCCGAGCCGCAGGAATTAGTTTCAAAACTCCATCCAGCATTCCCAGACCAGCTCTTAAAATCGGTACAATACCCATTTTTTTACCAGCAATCATTTTAAACTTACCTTTGGTAATTGGTGTTTCAATTTCTACATCTTCTAATGGCATATCTCTTGTTACCTCATAGGCCATTAAAGTGGCTACCTCATCAGCAAGCTCTCTAAATTCTTTAGGACCGGTATTTTTATCCCTCATAATTGCAATTTTGTGTCTAATTAACGGATGTTCCATTACATGTAATTCACTCAAAATAATTTCTCCCTTCATATAATATTATTCTACTAAAAGAGGCTTAATCCTTCTCTATCAGCTCAATGTTCTTCAATTTTTTTAAAAGTTTTTTTAAATTTTCTTTGATTTCCTCTCTAGTTTCCCTATAAAACTCTTTAGAAAGACCAAAAGGATCTTGAATATCTTTAGATTCAGTTTCCAGCCCACTCAACTCTTTTAAGGTGAATATCTTATCAGCTAGATCAGGATGCCTGAGAACTAAAGCTCGACTGTGTTTGCGGGTCATAGTGATAATTATGTCTTCTTTTTTTAATTCAATCTCATCTATATTATGAGAGCTGTGATCTGAAAGATCAATATTGATTTCTTCCATCACAAATTTTGCCTTATCGTGGGCCTCAGCTCCCTTAACAGCTGAAATTCCTGCTGAAAAAACTTCCCAGTTTTCTTCTTTAAATTCTTTATTATTTTTAATTAAATCTTTAAATAAATACTCTGCCATCGGACTCCGACATGTGTTTCCTGTGCAAACAAATAAAATCCTTTTAATTGTCTCCACCTCCTGGCTGAGAATATTTTTCGGCAGCAGCAGCCTTATAAACTCTATTCATAACAGCTTCAGCAATACCCTCCGAATTTAATTCTTCAATATAAATTTCAGCAATACTGTCATCAGCATCAAGTTTTCTAAGTAAATGAAATAGCTTTTGAGCCAATTCTTCCGGCTGATCGTGACTGAAAACCTTTAAAATCTCAATTTTTTTATCTGCAAGCTCTTCAGCCTCAAATTTACTTTCTCTAGCAGTTATTATAGCTACTTTTTTTATCTCAGCTTTTTTTAAAGCCTGTTTTAATACGTAATTTTTATCAGTAAAATTAAAAATATATAGTTTTTTTTGTGGAGCATAATGACGGTATTTCATCCCCGGTGATAATACTTTTTTATCTTTTAAGTCAGATGCCAGAATTACTTCTTCTCCTAAATATTGAGAAAGCTCTTCTCGGCTGATCCCGCCCGGTCTTAAAACTTTAACCTGCTTACTTCTGATATCTATCACTGTAGATTCAACTCCCACCTGACAAGATCCACCATCTAAAATAAGTGGGATCTTCCCTTTTAAATCATTATAAACATGACGGGCTCGAGTTGGGCTGGGAAAACCAGAAGTATTTGCACTGGGGGCTGCAAGAGGCAGTCCTGTCTTTTCAATCACCGCTAAAATCAGCGGATGGGCAGGCATCCTGACTGCAATTGTTTCCAGACCAGCAGATGTCTCACTCGGCACAATTTTATTTTTAGAAAAAATGATTGTTAGGGGTCCGGGCCAGAATTTAGACATTAATTTCTCAGCCTTCTCAGAAATATCCTCATTTATCAGCTGCTGCAGCTGTATTTTTTTTGCTATATGTACAATTAAAGGATTATCCTGAGGGCGACCCTTTGCCTGAAATATCTTTCTAACTGCTTTCGGATTCAGAGCATCAGCTGCCAGACCATAAACTGTTTCTGTCGGCAGACCAACAACTTCCCCCTTCTGCAGAAATTCTGCAGCTTCAGCAACTGCTGCATCCTGCTTTAATTTCTCTAGAAAAAAAGAATCCAGAGCCAACAGTTTTATAGACCCCGCTTCTAATTCAGCCTGATATTCAGTTTTTTTGATTACAGTCTTAAATTGCATTTAATTTCACCTAATTTTTAATGCTGCAGTCTCAGCTTAAAAGTAAACTAATTTATTCTTTTTTAAACTGAGCAGCTGCTATCCGATCATTTTCTGAATAATCTTTTTTGACCTCAACTTCAACCCAGCTGCTGCCGAAAAGTGCTTTGACAGCTTCTGCCTGCTGGTAACCTATTTCTAAAAATAATTTACCTCCATTTTTAAGAACTTTCTCAGCTTGTGGAATAAGTTTTTTATAATAAGCAAGTCCATCTTCTCCTGCAGCTAGTGCAGTTTTAGGTTCTTTTTTTACTTCAGGCGGCAGTTTTTCCATTTCACTTTTAGAAATATAGGGCGGGTTAGAAACTATAATATCTATTCCCGTGATTTCTCTTTTGATAAATTCTTTTAATAAATCACTTTTTAAAATACTCATTCTCTCAGATAGTTCATGTTCATCCATATTCTGACGGGCAACTTTTATCGCCTCTGTCGAAAGATCAACCCCGACTACTTTTGCATCCTCAAGATAGTGGGCCAAGCTGACTGCTATTGCTCCACTGCCGGTGCCGACATCAATAATCTGTGGGCTTTGAAGTTCCTCTTTACGGCAGTACTCTATTACAGCCTCAACTAGATTTTCAGTATCCGGACGAGGTATTAAAACCCCTTCCTTTACTTTAAATTCTAAAGACATAAACTCTTTTTTTTCAGTAATATAAGCAACAGGAATCCTCTGAGCTCTTTTCTTTATTCTTTCTCTATAATTATCAATCTCAACATTTTTTAAAGGATAATCGTATTTTACATAGAGATTAATTCTTTCCATATCAAGCAGATCTGCCATCAGTACTTCTGCATCAAGGCGTGAACTTTCGATCCCTCTTGCAGCTAAAAATTGATCACTGCGGTTAAGAAGTTCTTTAATATTCATTTTAGATCTTCTCCAATCTCTTGATATTATCCTCCTCAATTAAAGCTTCAACTACCGGATCAAGGTCACCATCTAAAATTTTATCAAGCTGATGAATGGTTAAATTAATTCGGTGATCACTGACCCTTCCCTGTGGAAAATTATAGGTCCTAATTTTTTCACTACGGTCACCAGTACCAACCTGAGATTTTCTAGCTTCTGCTCTTTCCTGCTGTTTTTCCTGCTCTTTTTTCTCCTGCAGACGGGCCCGTAAAATACGCATCGCCTTCGCCTTGTTTTTATGCTGGGACTTTTCGTCCTGACAGGAAACAGTAAGTCCGGTTGGCTTGTGAGTAATTCTGATTGCTGAATCAGTAGTATTTACACTCTGACCACCTGGGCCACTAGAGCGGAAAGTATCTATTGTTAAATCATTAGTATTAATTTCTACATCAACTTCTTCAGCTTCCGGCAGCACAGCTACAGTAGCAGTTGAAGTGTGAATTCTACCGCTGGATTCAGTTGAAGGGACACGCTGGACTCTATGAACTCCACTTTCGTATTTTAGATATTTAAAAATATCTGTACCTTCAATAGTAAAGATAATTTCTTTGAAACCACCAGTTCCCGATTCATTGGCATTCATGACCTCTACTTTCCAACCTTTGCTTTCTGCGTAACGGGTATACATTCGATATAAATCTGCTGCAAAGAGTGCAGCTTCATCACCACCAGCCCCAGCTCTAATTTCCACAATAACGTTCTTCTCATCATTGGGGTCATCAGGCAGCAGCATAATTGGCAGCCTTTCCTGCAATTTTTCTTTTTTAGGTTTCAATTCTGCAATTTCTTCTTCAAATAAAGCCTGCATTTCTGGATCATCATCAAGCTCCATCATTTCTTCTGCTTCTTCAATTCCCTCTTTTGCTTCTTTGTATTCTTTGTATTTATCTACAATCTTTTTTAATTTAGCATGTTTTTTTAATAATTTTTGATATTTATCGCTATCATTAATTACTTCTGGATCACTCAATTTAGAATTGAGCTTTTTATAATTATCAACTAATTTATCCAGCTTTTCTTCTAAGTCATTTAAATCAAACATTTATATTTCACCTCATATTTATCTTTAAATTAAAAAGTTATTCTCCTTTAATGGCATGACAGCTTCTGCAGCGAGCTTCATAAACTTCCGCTGCTCCAACAAGAATAACAGGATCATCTGCTGCTGCTGGTTCACCATCAATTAGTCTTTGAGTTCTACTTGCAGGTTCTCCACACTGGATACAGATAGCATGCAGTTTATCAACATATTCGGCTCTTGCCATCAATTCCGGCATTGGTCCAAATGGTTGGTTACGAAAATCTCGATCTAAACCGGCTAAAATAACTCTAATCCCTTGATCTGCCAGTTCTTCGCAAATTGGCACTAAATCTTCATGAAAAAATTGAGCTTCATCAATACCTACAACATCAACTGTATTGTCAATTCTCTCTAAAATTTCTTCCGGGTGATCAACCGGAACTGCTTCTATACTGTCTCCACTGTGAGAAACAACATCTTTTTTACTGTAACGGTTATCTAAGACAGGTTTGAAAACTTTAATTTTCTGTTTGGCTATTTTTACTCTTCTCAGCCTTCTAATTAATTCTTCACTCTTACCACAGTACATTGGACCAGTAATCACTTCCAACCAGCCGCTTTTTGTTATTTTGTACAATTATGCCACCTCGTCATTTTTTACTTATCTATTTTGAAAAAATTTAAGCAAATGAATATTTTTTTCGAATTTAAGCTTTATCAAAATATATAGTTTTAAAGGCAATTCATAAAAAATTTTCTAAAAAAAAAGCAGAGCAATTAAGCCCTGCAGTAGAAAAAAGGATTTCTTTCCCGTTCTACTCATCATCTTCTTCTGAGCTTTCGTCTGAAATCCCATATTTTTTATTAAATCTTTCGACACGACCACCTTTTTTAGCTTTACGCTGTTTTCCTGTATAGAATGGATGACAGCTAGAACAAACTTCAACCCTGATATCTTCTTTAGTTGACTTAGTTTTATAAACCTCGCCGCAGGCACAGGTTATTGTGGTTTCTTTTACGTCTGGGTGGATTCCTTCACGCATCTATATCACCTCTCTTGCACACATAATTATTGATACACCGATTGACTTCTGTCTCAACAACCGGACTGAAGACATAAATCTTCAAGCTAAGATTTATTATAACACAGGCTTTTTCGCTATGCAAGGAAAAAAGCAAATCAAAATTTCAAGCTCAGCTCTTAAATATTTTATCCAGTATCTGCAGCAGCTCTTTATTATCTGTGGTGTTTTTCAGCTGCTTTAAAAAAGTATCCATTAACTCATATTCAGTCATATCTGCAGTTTGCTGGCGAAGTTTCCAAATTATTTCCAGTTCTTTTTCTTCTAACAGCATTTCTTCTTTTCTGGTTCCCGAGCGATTAATATCAATAGCAGGAAACAGTCTTCTTTCGGCAAGACGGCGGCTTAAGTGCAGCTCCATATTACCGGTGCCCTTAAATTCTTCATAAATTACATCGTCCATCCTGCTTCCAGTATCAACTAAAGAAGTCGCAATTATTGTTAAACTGCCTCCCTCTTCAATGTTTCTAGCAGCCCCAAAAAATCTTTTAGGAAAGTGCATTGCAGTTGGATCCAAACCACCGGAAAGAGTTCTGCCGCTGGGTGGAATTGTAACATTGGCAGCTCGAGCCAATCTGGTTATACTATCTAATAAAATCACTACATCATTTTTGTGTTCAACCAGCCGCTTAGCTTTTTCCAGAACCAGTTTTGCTACCTGAATATGTTCTTCTGGCGGCTCATCAAAGGTTGAGGCAATTACTTCAGCATCAACCGAGCGCCTCATATCTGTAACTTCTTCCGGCCGCTCATCAATAAGTACAATCATCATTTTACTTTCTGGATAATTATAACGGATGCTGTTTGCTATTTTCTTTAACAATACCGTTTTACCCGCCTTAGGGGGGGAAACTAATAGTCCCCGCTGCCCCTTACCAATAGGAGAAATCAAATCAATCATTCGTGAGGAAATCTCATTTTTGTGATATTCCAGCTTATATCTTTCTTCGGGATAAAGTGGAGTTAAATCTTCAAAATAGGAGCGTTCTCTTGCTTTTTCTGGATCCTGATAATTAACAGCTTCAATTCTTAAAATCGCAAAATATTTTTCATTATCTTTAGGCTCCCTCACCTGACCGGAAACAACATCTCCGGTTCTTAAATCGAAACGTCTAATCTGAGAAGCAGAAATATAAATATCATCACTGGAAGGAATATATTTAGAAGGTCTTAAAAAACCATAGCCCTCACTCTGAATAATCTCTAAAACTCCTTCAGCAAAAATATTACCCCCTTTTTCTGTCCCTTTTTTTAAAATAGCAAAGATTAAATCCTTTTTCCGCATCTGCGAATAACCGCTGACATCCATTTCCTTTGCTATTTCATGTAATTCTGTAATTGTCTTTCTCTCTAGTTCACTGATGTTAAGCACATCGAGTCCACCTTTCTTAAATTCTACCTTGTTTTTATAAAATAATTAAAAATCTAATAATTTTAACTTAAATCACATTCAAGCCCAGCTGAAACAGCAAATATACTCCTAAAAAATAAACGACTGCTGCTGCAATTGCATCCCAGCCCATCCACATAAAAGAACGGCGTGAACGGTAAAATAAACCAATCAAAATTATTGTTGCCATTACTATACCAACAGTTGCAGTTAAAATATGAACTATCCGGACATCCTGCAGCAAAACTCCCTGACGATAAAAAACATCGGCAAAGAAAATAACTGTCATATTAAAGATATTACTGCCAAAAACATTTCCAACCGCCATATTATAGGCTCCAATTCTAATAGCTGAAATAGTAGCAACCAGTTCCGGCAGTGAAGTAGCTGCAGCCACTAAAATAGAACCAATAAAACTTTGATCAATACCAGTCACTGCTGATATCTGATCTGCAGTTAGTGTTAGACGATAACCGCTGAATACTATCACAACTGCACAGGCAGCAAAACCAAGCAGAGCTTTATTTAATGTATATTCTGAATTTAGGTTTTCTTTTTCCTCATCTTTGGCATCAAGAGGATTATTCTGGTCATAACGATAAATCATCCTAACACTAACAAGGTAAGTTAATAGTAAAATTATACTATCTAATCCTACTCCGAAAACATTTAAATTAAAGTTCATAAAATGGGATAATATCAAGCTGAAAACTACCAAAGCTGAAAGTAAAACACCAACAAGGCCGGAAAGAATGTGGCTGTAGTTAACTCGAAGTAGTAAAGGACCTTTGCCCTGGAGTAAATCTGCAAAGGCTAAAATAACAAGATTAAAGGTATTGCTTCCAAAAGCATTACCAACAGCAATATCTGGAGCACCAACAAGTGCTGAACTGATACTTGTTACCAGTTCAGGTAGTGAAGTTGCCATTGCTATTAAAATCCCACCGATAAAAGCCTGTCCCAAACCACTTTTATCTGCAATTATATCTCCAAAGCGTGATAAATATGTTCCCGAAATAATAATGAATAATGCCATCAAAATAAATTCTAACCAAAGCTGTGTCAACTGAATCCTCCTTAGCTGAAATAAAGATACCGGGCATCTATGAAATATTTCCAAAATTCTAGCATAAGTTAATCAACTTGGAAATATTTCGCAGATACCCGGCACCAACAACTACTTACCAGGCTTTACCGTCACTACCTAAAATTTTAATCTTTTCTTTTACTTTTTCGGCAATAGCTTCTCTACCAGGTCCACAGTATTTACGTGGATCATATAATTCTGGCTTTTCAGCAAAAATTTCTTTAACCTTAGCAGTAAATACCTGCTGAAAATCAGTATTAACATTAACTTTGTTAACACCATATTTAACACCTGTTTTTAAATCTTTGGCAGAAATACCGGAAGCTCCGTGTAAAACAACAGGCATATCGATTAACTTTTTAATTTTATCAAGTCTTTCAAAATCTAATTCTGGCTCACCTTCATATACACCATGAGCAGTGCCAATTGCGATTGCAAGAGCATCTACTCCAGTTGCCTCAATAAATTCTTTTGCCTGATCTGAATCAGTATACATTGCATCTTTTTCTTCGACTGTATGATCATCTTCTGTACCACCGATTGTTCCTAATTCTGCTTCAACACTAACTCCAACACTGTGAGCAGCTTCTACAACTTTTTTAGTCAAAGCTATATTTTCTTCAAATGGCTTTTTAGAAGCATCAATCATTACAGATGAAAATCCAGCCTGGATACATTTCATAACACTTTCAAAATCACTACCGTGATCTAAATGTAAAGCAACAGGAATATTAGTATTTTTGGTTGCAGCCTCTACCATCTGCATTACATAATCAATACCTATGTAGCGAATTGCACCTTCACTAGCCTGTAAAATAACAGGAGAATTAAGCTCTTCCGCTCCCATCATTATACCCTGTAGAAATTCCATATTATTAATATTAAAGCCACCGACTGCATAAGTTTTCTCGTGTGCATCTTGTAAAATATCTGCCATTGGAACTAAGTTCATAATTATTTCCTCCTTAATTAGATAGTAATTCAGGGCCTTTTAAAAGTTATTTGGTTTTCCCTGAATAGAGTGAATACACACTTTGTTGAGCTGTCTCAATCTTTTAAGATCATTTTCATTGACAGCTGCTATATTTAAGCGTGCTCCACAATCATTACAAATTAATTGAATTTTATCAGAAAACAATTCTATATTTATGATATCATTACTGCATTCACAACTCAAGGCACCTTCCTCAGCAATATCATGAATAAAATCTAATGCCTGCAGCATTACATCTGGATTTTTAAATTCATCAAAACCTAACTCGGCTGCTATTAATTCTAATTCCTGCTTTTCTTTTTTGATTTCTTCATTAACCAAAGCAGATCTACCAAAAAAACCAGGGTTAAGACCGGTCTCTCTACAGGAAAGAGAAATTAACTTTTTTGAATACCAGAATTTATGATTTGATACTTTAATTTTATGAGCTTTATTACAGTGTAAGCAAAAATAATTAATCTGCAGTCTAGAATTATCTATTCTTTTAATTGAAGCTTTTTCCGCCCCACAACTGCAGCTTAACTGCTTTAATTTGCCTACCGGCAGCTCAAAAATATTAATCTCATCCTTTTCCAGACGACCACAGGCAGGACAGCTTAAAGCGATAGTTGTAGAAAGATTAATTAACATTATTTATCCCAGCCTGCAAACTTGAGACCAGGTCTTCACCTCCTTAACCTAATTATTCTTCATTGATTCTGAAAACCCTTTTTTGAATCTAAAAAATTAGCTTAAGGAAAGTATTCTTTAATTATCTTCTTTAATTATTTTTTTAATTTCTCTAATTCTAACTCGATGTTCTTCAGTTTTAAAACATTCAGCAAAGGCTTCACTTTCATATTCATAGCCAGTTTTTTCAGCCTCTGTATACTTTTTATTAATAGCAATTTTAATTAACTTAACAGCCTTAGTAGAGCGGTTAGTTATTTCTAAAGCAAGTTCTTTTGCTTCTTTTAGCAGAGTTCGAGGGGTAACTACCTTATTAATTAATCCCAGCTCATAAGCTAATGCTGCATCAATTATATCTCCTGTGTATAATAGCTCTTTAGCCTCTGCATCTCCAATTAATCTCGGCAGACGCTGAGTCCCTCCAAAAGCTGGTATGATACCAAGTTTAACTTCCGGCTGACCAAAGCGAGAACGAGTTGAAGCAAGCCTTAAATCACAGGCTAAAGTAATTTCCATTCCGCCACCGAGTGCATAACCATCAACTGCTGCGATAACAACAGGGTCACTTTGTTCAATTAAATCACATAAACCCTGGCCTTTACGAGATAACATTTTAGCCTGGTCACTATCCAGCTGTTCTAAATAATCAATATCTCCCCCAACAGAAAAAGCCCTATTGCCTTCAGCAGTTAAAATTACTGCGGCAGCTTTATCGTCTGAAAAAACGTCTGACAAAGTTTGATACAATTCATCTAATAATTCTTCATTATAAGCGTTTAAAACTTCCGGACGATTGATGCTGACAATGGCTGTTGGAGAATCAAAGTCACATTTAACCAAGTCCTCTGCCATATTTTTTCCCCCTTACTCCTTATTAGCTAAAGCTGCTTCAATGAAGCTTACAAATAACGGATGTGGTCTATTTGGTCTTGATTTGAATTCTGGGTGGAACTGAACACCTACAAACCAAGGATGATCTGGAATTTCAACTATTTCTACTAACCTTTCATCTGGTGAAAGACCGCTTAAGACCATCCCAGCAGCCTCAATTTGCTCACGATACTGGTTGTTAAATTCATAACGGTGCCGGTGCCTTTCATAAATAACTTCTTCCTGATAAGAACTGCGGCTGAGGCTGCCTTCTGATAATTTGCAGGGATAAAGTCCAAGGCGCATTGTTCCTCCCATATCTTCAACATCACGCTGGTCAGGCATTAGTGCAATTACAGGTTCCTTCTTATCTTCATCAAATTCACTGCTGTTGGCGTCTTTAAGCTCCAATTCATTGCGGGCAAATTCAATTACCGCACACTGCATACCGAGACAGATCCCAAAATAAGGAACTTTATTTTTGCGGGCGTATTCTACTGCTTTCAGCTTACCCTCAATTCCTCGATCTCCAAAGCCACCTGGAACTAGAATACCATCTAAGTCAGCCAGCTCTTTTTCAGCCTGGGCTAAAGAATCTATACCTTCTGCATAGATATATTCAATTTCAACTTCACAGTTATTAGCAATTCCGGCATGAGTAAATGATTCAGCAATACTTATGTACGCATCCGGCAGTTCAACATATTTCCCGACTATACCTATTTTAACCTGCTGGTCACGATCTTTAATTTTATCGACAAGCTCAATCCATTTTTTGAGGTCGGCTTTTTGGGCACGGTCTTGTAATTTTAATTTTTTAATAACATTTTCGGCCATTCCTTCTTTCTCTAACATCAATGGCACTTCATAAATATGTTCTGCATCAACAAGTTTAATAACATCTTCTTTTTCTACATTACCGAAAAGTGAAATCTTGTCTTTAACTTCCTGAGTTAGTTCTCTTTCTGAACGACAGACAACTATGTCAGGCTGAATTCCAATACTGCGCATCTCTTTAATACTGTGCTGGGTTGGTTTAGTTTTTAATTCACCAGCTGCTGCTAGATATGGCACTAAAGTACAGTGGATATATAGAACATTATCCCGACCTAAATCATTTTTTAGCTGTCTAATGGCTTCTAAAAAGGGGAGACTTTCAATATCACCAACTGTACCACCAATTTCGGTTAGAACTACATCTGCATTAGTCTCACGACCAACTCGAGTAATTCTGTCTTTTATTTCATCTGTAATATGTGGAATCACCTGAACTGTTGCTCCTAAATAATCACCACGACGTTCTTTTTGAATTACAGACCCATAAATTTTTCCTGTAGTTACATTATTGCTCTGACTTAAATTAGTGTCAATAAAACGTTCATAGTGACCTAAATCTAAATCTGTTTCCGCACCATCATCAGTTACAAAAACTTCACCATGCTGATAGGGACTCATGGTCCCTGGATCATAGTTTATATAAGGATCAAATTTCTGAATACTGATTTTAAGGCCTCTGCTTTTAAGCAGGCGGCCCAGGGAAGCTGCAGTAATTCCCTTACCAAGAGCAGAAACTACTCCTCCTGTCACAAAAATATACTTAGTCATTTTATTATCTCCTCCGCTTTTAATTTATAAATTCTTATTACATCTGCTCCGGTGCACTAATTCCAAGCAGTGTTAGAACATTCTTTAATACCTGTCTGGCAGCATTGACTAAATATAATCTGGCTTTTGCCAATTTATCACTGTCTGTATTCACACGACAATTATTATAAAATGAATGAAAGGCTGTCGCAAGGTCATAAGCATAAGTTGTTAAATGATGTGGCTGTCTTGACTCTGCAATCATCTTTATCTCTTCCGGGAATTTAGCCAGCATCTTCATTAAATCAATCTCAGCTTCGTGAGTTAATAAATCAAGATTTTCAGCATCAGCCTCAAGCGCAGCATTATCTAAAATGCTGTGAATTCTGGCATGAGCATACTGAACATAATAAACAGGATTATTTGTTGATTCCTCTTTGGCAAGTTCCAAATCAAAATCAAGATGACTGTCAGTACTGCGCATCACATAATAATAACGGGCAGCATCTGTACCAACTTCCTGATTTACCTCATTCATGGTAACGAAACTGCCAGCTCTTTTAGACATCTGCATTTTCTCACCATTACGAAGTAAATTAACCATCTGAACAACTATTACTTCCAGAGTATCTGCTGGATAACCAAAAGCTTCAATTACAGCCTTCATTCTTGGAATATAACCGTGGTGATCTGCCCCCCAAACATTAATTAATTTATCAAATCCCCGCTCTAATTTATCTAAATGATAAGCCATATCTGCAGCTAAATACGTTGGAGAGCCATCTGACTTGATTATAACTCGATCTTTGTCATCACCAAAGTCAGTTGATTTAAACCAGAGAGCATCCTCTTCTTCGAAAATATACCCTTTTTCTTTTAAAAGATCAATGGCCTGCTGAATTTTATCAGGATGTAAAGTCCGCTCACTAAACCAGCTGTCAAACTCAATCCCGAACTCTGCTAAATCATGCTCTATATTTTTTAGCATTTCCTGATAGGCATATTCACGGCAAATCTCAAGCCTTGCCGACTCTTCTTTTTCCATTAACTCTGCCCCATACTCATCATATAAGTCCTGAGCAATTTCTATAATATAATTACCCGCGTAAATATTCTCAGGCATTTCAATTTTTTCACCCAAGAGTTCACGATATCTCAAAAGAGTTGATTCAGCCAAAATATCCATCTGGTTACCGGCATCATTGATATAATACTCTTTTTCTACATCGAAACCTGCAGCTTCCATAATTGCAGCAGTTACATCACCAACCACTGCTCCTCGACTGTGACCTACATGTAAAGGGCCGGTTGGATTAGCAGAAACAAATTCTACCTGAACTCTCTTTCCTTTACCAAAATCAATTTTACCATAATCTTCTGCTCTTTTGGTGATAATCTTTAAATTATGCCAGAGCCAGGCATTTTTAAGTTTAAAATTAATAAATCCCGGGCCAGCAATACTTATTTCATCTACAATTTCACTCTCAAAATTATCAACAATAATTTCTGCAATTTGGCGCGGATTCATTCCCGCTTGTCCGGCTAAGACCATAGCCAGATTAGTTGCATAATCTCCATGTCCCTTTTCTCTTGGCACCTCAATTGAAACTTCCGGCACCATTTCCAAGTCCAGCTCTCCATCATAAATTGCTTTTTTAACACTTTCGACCAGAAAGCTGATTAGCTCAGCTTCTACAGCGGCCTGTAAATTTTTCTGCAAAACAATAAACCTCCTATTAAGTTTACTTTAATATTTTATAATTTATTTTTAAATGGTGTTCAGCATTTAATTCTCCACCTAAAAAGACCTGATAATTTATTCGAATCAGTCCAGATTTTTCGCTGATCTCCATTTCCAATCTCTTTGTCTTAACTGCCATTTTAATTTCACCATAAGCAGTCTTAAAATACCCTGCCTGTTTTTCCCCACAGACAAAATCCTGCTTCATAGCTGCTGGTTCCTGGCGCAAAAGTAAAACCCGCTCCCGCTCAGGATCAATTTTAACAATAGTTTTAGAACCATCGATTCCTTCGGCATTATCTGCATAACTCAAATATAATTTATCATTCTTAATATAAAACTTACCCTGATAACTATTGTTTATCTGCTGTTTTTCTTGATCATCAATTATTTGCTGTACATTTTCTAATTTAATAGAAACATTTTTACTCATCTTCTATTAACTCACTCCAAATTTTATAATTTGAAAAAACCACAGCCCAAATTTTAACTGCGGTTTTTAAATTCTATATTTTAATATTTTTACCAAATTCTACTGCTGAACGGTGGTCCTTAATTGCCTTAAAATTCTTAACTATACAGCCCTGGGATTCAAGAGCTGCCATTACTTTTTTCAAGGCTTTATTTGTAGCAAAAAAACGGGGTTTAACATATGCTATAGCGTCTTTACCACCAGTTCTTTTTGCCTCAGCAAGAAATTTGTTTAAAGAGTTATCTATTTTCCCTTTAAAAATACCTTTCGTAGGACTACCTGCTGCTATTAAATCATATGGATAAAAAGAAAGACCGGTCCCAATATCTTTAGTGTTTTTCATATCTACTCTAAATCCCTGTGATTTTGCCCCTGCTTTAATCCCTTTTGCAATCTCTTCTAAATCGTCATCAGGGGTATATATTATTAATAAACGCTGCACTGATAACCCTCCTTTTTTAATCAATCTTAATTTTATCACAAAACTTTATATTTTTACAGGGTTATCTGCAATAAAATATAAAAATCCCCTCTTCTTATTCTAAAACAAAAAGAGAGGACTTTAAAAATAAAGAAAATTTATTTTAAGTTCAATTTACTTACAAGCTTATCCTTAGGCATATAACCAACCAATTTATTTATAACTTTACCATCTTCCATAACTAACATTGTTGGAATGCTCATAATACCGTAACGAGAAGCGGTAGATTGATTTTCATCAACATTTAACTTTGCTACCTTAATCTTATCACCGTATTCTGCTGCAATATCTTCTACTACAGGGGCTACCATTCTACATGGTCCACACCATTCTGCCCAAAAATCTACTAATACCTTTTTATCAGCACTTAATACCTCAGTGTTGAAGTTTCCATCTGTTACCTTAATTGGTTTGCTCATTATTGAATTTCCTCCTGTTTGTTAAATATTTGCTTTGTTTATTAATTGGTCCTTTATTAATTGGTACCAGGTACAAAAAAGCTTTTTTGTACCTGGTACCATTATTTTAATTCTTTATTTTAGCTGGCTGCTACAGCTAGGTTTTGAATTTTCTTTAAAATAGTTTTCGCTGGAACTGCTCCAACCTGCTCATCAGCACCGGAGTTAATTACAGTTTTTGGTACTCCTGATACATTAAAGCTTGCTGAAAGTTCTTCAAATTCCATCGCCTCTACCATTTCAGCTTTAATCTTTGGATTAAGCATTGCCATCTGATGAGCTACTCTAACCGCTCGTGGACAATAAGGACAGGTTGGTGTAATAAATACCTGCAGCAGCACATCAGAATCAAGTACTTTTACTTCTTTTTTAATATCATCAGTCAAATCTATTCTCTCTTGATCAGAGATATCTAAAATATCTTCAATTAAAGAAGTGAACTCATAACCGGAAGGAATCCCATAAAAATGAACTCCACTATCCTGTCCATCATTATTTAAAAAAATAATTGCTGGAGCTCTATCTATACCAAATTCAGCCGCCTTTTTGCTGCCTAATAAATGAGTTTCAAAATTTACTTTCTCATCAAGTTCAGTTACTTCTTTTAAGATTTCCTCTGTATCTCCACAGTACTGACAGCCATCTTCTTTAGTAAAAAAAAGTAAATTAACTTCGTCTTTTAAATTTTTAGTGAACAATTCTTTGATTTTAATTTTTTCTTCCTGGTCTATCTTTGCCATTAGATATCACTCCTTGAGTTTTATTAATTATTAACTTCACTTGTTGGCAGTCAATATAAATTTCGATTTTAGCTTATCATATTTATTATATACGATATAACTTTAATTAAAGTTAAGCAATTAACATTTTAAAAAATAAATTAAGCTGGGAAAAAGGTTTTACTGATCCCACAATATATTAATTTATTTTTCTAGAAATACATTATAGGCCAAATAAGAATGGTAAACATCTGCTTTGCTGACAACTTCGTAAGGTGAATGCATTGATAGTACAGCTGGTCCACAGTCAACTACATCCATATTATAATTGGCCAAAAACTGGGCAATAGTTCCTCCACCACCCTCATCAATTTTGCCGAGCTCAGCTGTCTGCCAGATTACTCCAGCCTTATTGAAAATACCTCTAATTTCTCCCATGAACTCAGCACTTGCTTCTGAAGCTCCAGCCTTACCTCTAGCACCGGTATATTTTGAAACAACAATACCCTTACCGAGATAAGCTGAATTATGCTTAGCATATACTTCTGCAAAGTCAGGATCATAGGCTGCACTAACATCAGCTGAAAGGACCTTGGAGTTCTGCATTACTTTGCGGACAATTAATTCACTATAATCATCATAATAAAGATCAACCAGGTTAGCCACCTGATCTTCAAAGAAATGAGATTGCATTCCAGTAGAGCCCATACTTCCTACTTCTTCACGATCCATTAATAAAAGAACTGAAGTATATTCAGGATTCTGCACATCTAAAATTGCCTCAAGCGCTGTATAACTGCAGACACGATCATCATGACCATAACCGGCAAGTAAAGCTCTATCAAAACCGGCATCCCTGGTTTTAAATGCTGGAACAATCTGCAGATCAGCACTGATAAAATCTTCCTCTTTAAAATCATATTCAGCCTGCAGGTGATTTAAAACAGCTGTTTTTATTTTATCCTTTGCCTCTTCATCAGCAACAGGAATACTGCCGACAACTACATTTAGCTGCTCACCACTTATTCCCTCAGTCATTGATTTTTTCATCTGTTTTTTTCCCAAATGTGGCAGTACATCACTAATAAAGAAAACTGGATCTTCTTCCTTTTCTCCAATTTTAATTTCAATTTGACTACCGTCATCTTTAACAACCACACCGTGTAAAGCTAACGGCATTGTTACCCACTGATATTTTTTAACTCCTCCATAATAATGGGTCTTAAACATTGCCATCTCACCATCTTCGTAGAGTGGGTTCGGTTTTAAATCAAGTCTTGGTGAATCAATATGGCTTCCTACAATTTTTAAACCTTCTTTCAAATCTTTCTCACCAATAACTGCCGCCAGTAAGGCCCGAGATCGATTTTCCACATAAAATTTGTCGCCTTTTTCTAATTTTTCATATTCATTAATATTTTTAAATCCAGCCGCTTCTAACTCTACAACAGCAGCACTTGCAAATTCTCTCTCTGTTTTATTTTCAGTTAAAAATTTAGCATATTTTTCATTAAAAGCAAAAACTTCATTTCGTTCTACTTCTTCCATCTCTGTCCAGGCATTTTTAGCCTGATATAAATTATTATTTTTTTGATCTTTAGTCATCAATAATGCCTCCCATATGTGTTAGATTACTCTTTAATAGTATACCAGTAAATATAATTAATTGTAAGTAATCAATTTACAATAACTAAAAAAAGTAAAAAGCCCTGCTTTTCACGACAGGACTCGTAGATCTGAAATATATATAATTTTTATTTAAGAGCTTTAATTAAATATTTTTTTCGATTTCTGCTTTTTCTCTTAAATTCTCAACATACTGACTAATTTTCTTATTTCTTTTTTGTTGTTTTAACATCTCTTTTATTTGTGGTTTAACTTTTTCTAGAGGTTGAGTTTTACCATTTTTAGTGAATTGTTCCTTATTTTCCTGATAAGTCTGCTTGATTTCAGCTTCCGAAACTTCCAGATTAGAAACCACTTCTTTTTCATTTTCAACCACATCCTTTTTAAATTATAACATCTTCAAATAAAAATCTTAATAATTACTGCTGAAATTATTAGTTAAACATCAGCTAATAACTAATAAATTCAGCTTATCTATAAAAAGTATAAT
>Ga0182240_100016_pt1 | contig 101633 bp, 90 predicted proteins | sample hydfrates4_PW_90_FD_145594 | JGI IMG/M metagenome (GOLD analysis project Ga0182240, IMG submission 145594) | Subsurface microbial communities from deep shales in Texas, USA - hydraulic fracturing test 4_PW_90 | ecosystem: Environmental > Aquatic > Deep subsurface > Shale gas/oil reservoir >...
TGCTATCCCTGAGCTTTTCCTGGTACCAGGAAAAGCCGGTACCTGCGGTTTTTCCAACTACTCAGGGATCTTAATTTAGTACCACGGCAGGGATAAAGGGCAATCCCTACGGCGGTCGGGTTTTTTACGCCCAAAATGAAGGGAAAGTGTTTCCTAAAATTTACTCTTGACATATTACCCTAGCACTAAGGGGTCATGGCTTTTGGGATTTGACGGGCTACGCGCCGCTACCCAGTGCTCCGCTCTCTCCGGAAATCACCGGGTCACCCTACTCGGTACTTTTTTTCATCCCTCTGCTGGTGCCGCCATGCGGCGGCATGGACGTCTACATTGAAAAAGTCTTTCGAAAGTCGCTTTTAAAGCCGGGCAACCAAGTTGCCGGTGCCGCGTCGGCGGTTTAGAAAATATTTTTAGGAGTGTGCAGAGATGGGTAAGAAAAAGATTATTTTTGTCTGCACCGGGAACACCTGCCGCAGCAGCATGGCCGAAGCGCTGGCCAAAAATATTCTTGAAGAATTGGATAGCGGGGAGCTGGAAATAGAAATCACATCGGCGGGGACAACTGCTTTACCCGGTGCCCCCGCGGCTGATAATGCAGTGAAGGTTTTGAGCTCCATGGGGATAGACCTGGAGGGTCACAGTGCCAGCCTGCTTACCCCGCAGGACGTGGAGGGGGCCGATCTGGTGCTCACCATGACCGGCGTGCATAGGGAACAGGTGCGTAGTATGGTTCCCCAGTGCCGGGACAAAGTGTTTACCCTGGCGGAATATGCCGGGGCCGGTAGCGATGTCCCGGATCCCTTCGGAGGACCGGAAGAAACTTACAGGGCCTGCGCTCAGGAAATCAAATCACTGGTTAAGCGGGCTTTACAGGAATATTTGAGGCGGGAAAAGCAGGATAAGTTTAACCAATAAAATTCTCCCTTAAACATAAAGGAAAAAGGCATTTTATGTTGAAATTTTGAAGGATGTATTGACTATTTTCAAAATGACCGGTGGTGATATGACAATCACCGTCTGTATGGAGGAGGCAGTAATGCAAATAGCGGTTGCATCAGACCACGGCGGATTCAAGCTTAAAGGAGAAATTATTGACTATCTAAAGGAATTAGCAATTGATTGCAAGGATTTCGGTACATTCTCCGGGGAATCCGTGGATTACCCGGATATAGTTATGCCGGTGGCCGAGGCTGTGGCCAAGGGCGAATATGATTTGGGGGTACTTTGCTGCGGTACCGGCATCGGGGTGTCCATTGCCGCCAACAAGGTTGCCGGCATCCGTGCCGCCCTTTGCCACGACAGCTTTTCAGCCCGCATGGCACGCGAACATAATAACGCCAATATAATTACCATGGGCGAGCGGGTACTGGGCCCGGGTCTGGCCCGGGAAATTTTGGCCGCCTTTTTGGATGCCGAGTTTTCCGGCGGGCGTCACGCGCGCCGGGTGGACAAGATACACGATATCGAAAAAAAATACTGTTGTCGCTGATGGCGGCTTTAATACGGGGAGGATTTATGTATAATGAACTTTTTTCCCAGCCCTCTTGCTAATATAGACCCGGAAATCGCCCGGGCCATTGACAGGGAAATGGAGCGGCAACGTAATACTCTGGAACTCATCGCTTCGGAGAATATTGTCAGTTCCGCGGTTTTAGAAGCACAAGGTTCGGTGCTCACCAACAAGTACGCCGAGGGATATCCCAGCCGGCGTTATTACGGCGGCTGCGGTTGTGTTGATATAGCCGAAAGCCTGGCCATAGAAAGGGCCAAAAAAATATTCGGCGCTGAATATGTTAACGTTCAGCCGCATTCCGGCTCCCAGGCCAATACCGCCGTTTACTACGCCCTCTTAAAGCCCGGTGATACCATATTAGGTATGAATCTGGCCCACGGCGGGCATTTGACCCACGGCAGCAAGGCCAATATCTCCGGCAAATACTTTAATATAGCATTTTACGGGGTAGACGGGGACACCGGTTGCATAGATTATGATAAGGTACGGGAAATAGCTCGGGAAAGCCGCCCGGCAATTATAGTTGCCGGGGCCAGCGCGTATCCCAGGGCTATTGACTTTGCAGCCTTCAGGGATATTGCAGATGAAGTGGGAGCCTATTTAATGGTGGACATGGCGCATATTGCGGGCCTTATTGCCGCGGGAGAACATATGAGTCCCATCCCCTACGCAGACGTGGTCACCACCACCACACACAAAACACTGCGCGGGCCCAGGGGCGGTATGATACTGGCCAAAGAAAAATATGGAGCTGCCTTGGACAAGGCCATCTTCCCCGGGATTCAGGGGGGACCCCTTATGCACGTTATTGCCGCCAAGGCCGTGGCCTTCAAGGAAGCGCTGGAGCCCAGCTTCAAGGACTACCAGCGGCAAATAGTGGCCAACGCCAAGGCGCTGGCAGCTTCCCTGGTGGAGCGGGGTTTCAAGCTCATATCCGGGGGAACGGATAACCACATGATGCTGGTGGACCTACGCCCCAAAGGCGTCACCGGCGCCGACGCTGAAAACATATTGGATGAAGTGGGAGTAACGGTAAACAAAAATGCCATACCCTTTGACCCGCAACCACCCTCCGTGGCCAGCGGCATACGGGTGGGTACCCCAGCTGTCACCACACGCGGGCTAAAGGAACCGGAAATGAAAATAATAGCCGAGATTATGGAAATGGCACTCACCGACCCCTCCAAGCGCGACAAAGCCCGTTCCATGGCCCGGCAGCTGTGCGAAAAATTCCCCATCTACCAATAACCGGGTCAGGCTTTACTTTGTGAATTTCTTCAAAGGAGTGCGGTAGTTAAAGTATATTTAGATGCTTTTTCGAAAAGAAATCCGGAGGCGCGGGAAATGCCTAGGAAACCCAGGGTTCATTATTATGGTGCCCTGTACCATGTAATTGGCCGTGGAAATAATCGAGAAAATATCTTTGCCGGTGACAAGGACAAGAACAAATATTTAGATCTATTGAAAAGGTACAAGGGCAAGTTCAGTTTCCTTTTATACGCGTACGTGTTAATGAACAACCATGTGCATTTGTTAATAGAAGTAAAGGATACACCGCTTTCCAAGATAATGCAGGGGCTACAGCTTTCTTATACACAGTATTTCAATAAAAAATATAAAAGGGCAGGCCATGTTTTTCAACAGCGGTATCAGGCTATACATTGTGACAAAGACGAATACTTTATTACCCTGATCAAGTATATTCATTTAAACCCCGTGCGGGCGGGGATTGGCACCCTGGCCTACAGGTGGAGCAGTCACAAGGAGTATGCAAGGGGATTCGGTGATCTGGTTGATGTGGAATTCCCCTTAAGGATGTTTCACCCTCAAAAAAGTAAGGCAATAAAAACTTACCTGGATTTCATAGCCGCTGGTGAGAATGAGGGGGAGATTCCACCTGTACCTTCGCCGGCCGGGACAATTCGACCCGGCACTGAACCCGCCGCTGCCCTCGCTAAAACGGACTTAAAATCAATTAAGCCGGAGCAACCCCCAGGAGAACCGGGGTTAAACATATCGCCGGAAAAACTTTTGGAGTTTATTTCCGAGCAAACGCTCCTTTCCGTGGAAACCATTTTAAAAAAAACAAAGAAGCCCGGTATTGTAAGGGCACGAAGAATCTTTTTGTACTTGGCAGTTACCAATAACATATTATCCAGAACCCAGGCTGCAGGCCGGCTGGGGATAGGTCAATCAGCGGTAACGAAGGCCCTTAATGAAATTGAAGATGACCGGGAGCTGATGGTGGAGATCGAAAAGTTGGAAAAATTGGCAAGGAGGAATTTCACAAAGTGAAGCCTGACCCTCGCCCTTCGTGGGACCGGTATTTTATGGATATTGCCCACCTGGTGGCAGGCAGGTCCACCTGCCTGCGGCGCAAAGTGGGTGCGGTGGCTGTTTTGGACAACCGCATCCTGGCTACTGGGTATAATGGTGCTCCCAGTGGTCTTACCCATTGCCTGGAAGCCGGGTGTATGCGGGAAGAATTAAATATTCCCTCCGGGGAGCGGCACGAACTCTGCCGGGGATTGCACGCCGAACAAAACGCCCTCATTCAGGCTGCGGTGCACGGCATTTCCATTAGCGGTGCTGCTTTCTATTTGACCAACCAGCCGTGCAGCCTGTGCGCTAAAATGCTGATTAACGCCCGGGTTCAGCGCATCGTATATTCCGGTGATTACCCGGATGAGCTGGCTGAAAGCATGCTCCGGGAAGCTGGCATAAGGCTGGAGCGTTTTGAAAACGGAAAGGAGAATTTCACAAAGTGAAGCCTGACCCCGTTAAGACCGTAACTTTGCCGCGGTTGAACGGCCTTTCCCCAACTATGGAATCCACCGCCCTCAAGCTCATGGAAGAGGCCGGCGAGCTGGCCCAGGCCATTGGCAAACTCAGGGGTATGAGCGGCGAAGCACATAAACTGGACGAACACGAAGTGCTGCGCCGCGTTACCAGGGAGCTTCTGGATGTGGCTCAAACCGCCGTTTCCATGATGTTTGTTCTGGAAGAAATGCACGGGGTCGATATCGATAAGGAATTGGAGCAGCATATTAAAAAACTGAAGAAAAAGGGCTACCTTCGATAAAAGTGGTGATAACATGTTAAAAGTAATGCCCGTATTCGGAACCAGGCCCGAAGCAATTAAAATGGCACCCCTGGTAAAGGTGCTGGAAAAGGACGCCGCCATTGACTGCAGAGTGACCGTTACGGCCCAGCACAGGGAAATGCTGGATCAGGTGCTGCAGCTCTTCAACATCTTCCCTGTCCATGACCTGGACATTATGCGGGAGAGCCAGACCCTATTTCAGGTTACCGGCCGGGTGCTGGAAGGGCTGCAGGAAGTCTATACAGAGGAAAAACCGGACCTGGTACTGGTACACGGGGATACCACCACCACCTTCGTGGCCGCCCTGGCTGCCTTTTACCTGCAAATTCCGGTGGGGCACGTGGAAGCCGGGCTTCGCACCGGCAACAAGTACTCCCCCTTCCCCGAGGAAATGAACCGCCATCTGGCGGGGATTCTAGCCGATATTCATTTTGCCCCCACCCCCGGAGCCCGAAAAAACCTGGAGCTGGAAAATATCCCTGCAAATAATATATTTATCACCGGGAACACTGTCATTGACGCCCTGCTGGCCACCGTTGAAAAAGATTACAAATTTGACGACCCGCTGCTGGATACTATTGATTTTGATCAAAGCAGGGTTCTCCTTGTTACCACCCACCGCAGGGAAAACCTGGGGGGCAGAATGCGGGAAATATACCAGGCCCTAAAGGATATAATTAAGCAAACTCCGGATGTGAAGATTGTCTTCCCGGTACATAAAAACCCCGCCGTCCGCCGGCCCGTGCAAGAAGTACTGGGCGGGCTGGAACGGGTGCATCTGATTGAGCCCCTGGACTACCGTCCCTTTGTAAACCTAATGCAGAAATCCCACCTGGTGCTCACCGACTCCGGCGGCCTGCAGGAAGAAGCCCCTGCCCTGGGCAAACCCGTACTGGTACTGCGGGACACCACCGAGCGCCCGGAGGCCGTAGACGCCGGCACTGTCAAGCTGGTGGGAGCCCACCGGGAAAAGGTGCGGGAGGAGGCACTTCGCCTGTTGAATGATGCCCAATACTACAACAAAATGGCCGAAGCGGTTAACCCCTACGGCGACGGCAAAGCCGCCCGCCGCATTCTGGAATACATAAAATACCGTCACGGCCTGCGCAATGACCCTCCCCAGCCCTTCCAGGCCACTCCTTGACTTCCCATACCGCCGGAAGGCGGCACCAGCAGAAGTTAGGAGAAGTAACGTTTAGGTGCCCCGTCTTTATGAGATGTGGGGGGCGGGAAGTTGGAAGTGGGAAACCCCGGAAAACGCGGGAAACCGCAGTTTCGCCCAGACACAACAAGTCCCTTTAGGGTGACCCGGTGCTTTCCGGAGAGAGCGGAGCACTGAGTAGCGGCGCTCAGCCCGTCAAATCCCAAAAGCCATGACCCCTTAGGGCGTGAAGAAGAAGGCAAGCAGTCTGTTGCAAGCGGCTTTCCGGGAGATACTTACCCACTGCACGAGAATAATTGCGGAGCGAACGGAGGAAACCACCGGGGCGCCCGTGCACTAAGAGTAACTTTATGACTTTTATGCACAATGAATAGCGGGGAAAGGAGCGGGCAGCACCCGGAGCGAATGACGGCAACGGCATGATACCTGTCGGAACAAGGTCTTGGTAGCTTTGCCGTTGCGGACGCAACTTCTTATGTGCAGAAGCCAATGTGTCAAAGAGCGAACGGAGCGGAGGATCAGCGGCGAATCCTGTTTGAGCGAAGCGAGTTATGCAGCCGCCCGGAGCGGAGTGAGCTCATTCAATTAAAATGCCCGAGTAAGTGAGCGCAGGGTGCTGCCCGCTCCGGCGAAATAAGTACCTTTATAAGAAACCGCAAGAGAGTTTTTTCAAGGTAGAAAGGTAGCACAAAAGAACCGTCCCCATGTGCACCCAAGTAAAAGAAAATTCCAAGAAGGATTTGTTTTCACCGTGGCGAATATCTTCTTTATCGCAAAAACTTCTGCACCAGATTGTGTCTGGAGTCACAAATGTTTACACAATTATGTTTCACTAATGTAACTTGAAAAAATCCTTTATCAGTGGAGGAATAAAGATCTTTTTGTAGAACCATACTCATTAAGATAAAATGTAAGCCAGCCGACATTATTGTAAGCTGCCTGACAGGAGTATATACAAGAAAGTACTAACTATAACAATTAACAAAACTTATTAAAAGTGTGGTTTAGTAATAAATATGGAAGAACCCAAATCCAAGAAAACAGGTGGCATTTTAAAAGCAATAACAGTAACCACCACAATCGGCGCGGAACTGGCCATCATGGTGACTCTCGGTTTTTTCGGGGGTAAAACACTGGATGCAAACCTGGGTACGGGGCCATGGTTGATGGTTACGGGGATTTTGCTGGGGGTTGCAGCAGGCACTTGGGGAATTATTGTTACACTGGAAAAGTTCTGGAAGGAAGGGGGGTGAGCCGGTGTATAAACCGGTACCTGTCCATGACGTGGAAACACAATTTGCCCGCAGCGCCCGCCTGACCTGTTTTGTACTGGCGGCAGCCGGCTTGGGCTTGGCATCCGATATTACTAATCCTGTCATCTGGGGCCTTATTTTTGGCGGGCTCACAGGTGTCTTAAACGGTTACTTCTTACGTAACAGGCTCAAAAGCATTGGCTCCCTGGATGATGTTGAACAGGCCAAGGGCTTTTTAAAGGCAAACTACGTTTCGCGGTTGGGGCTTGTGGTGGCCGTTGTTTTTTTTGCCTCTCACGTTGATTTTTTAAGTGTTTACAGCGTGGGGGCGGGACTTTTACTGGTACCTTGTCTAACGGTGATTGACGCGGCAGTCACGCTCTACAGGCATTTCGCCGCGCGTGATGCCGTTGATAAGATATAAAAAATCTTTCTATGGAAAGGGGTGAGAAAAAGTGGCAGCAGAAGGAGCCGGTCATGGGCAGGAATCCATGCTGGATCAGGTTCACCACGCGTTAAACGTGTATGGTTTTCACGACCCGGTATATATTGCCGGTCTCGGTAATGTAAACCTTAAAACCGTTGTGATGACCTGGGTTGTTATGTTGCTGGTGGTTCTGTTCACCGTGACCGCTACCCGGAATATGAAAGTGGAGCGACCCGGTAAGCTGCAGTTGATGGTAGAAGAAGTGTTTATGTTCCTAAAGGGCCTTGTTAACGATAATATGGATCCCAAAAAGGGCGCCGGGATAATGGCCTTGATATTCAGTCTTTTTATTTACCTGTTATTCTGTAACCTGTGGGGCCTGGTTCCCACCATGATGTCCCCCACGGCGGATGTTAACACCACCCTGGGTATGGCCATATTCGTGTTTATATTGATCCAAATACTGGCTATAAAGTACAAGGGCATGGGATACTTCAAGCATTTCTTCCAACCCTTTGTCTTCTTTTTACCGCTGGTTATCGTTGAAGAACTGTCCAAGCCCATTACGCTGGCTTTCCGTCTTTACGGTAACATCTATGCCGGGGAAGTTTTGATAGCCGTGCTGTTGGGGTTGATACCTCTGACGGCGGACATTTTCGGAGGTTTCTTGGCATCGGTTGTCTGGCTGGCCTTTAGTATCTTTGTGGGCTTTATCCAGGCGTTTATTTTCACCATGCTTACCATTGCTTACACTTCTCAAGCCATTTCTGAGGAACATTAATTATATGGTTGCTTAACATGCTGATTAATTCAACATAACAAAATAGCTTTATCTCTCTAAATTGGAGATAGCCACCATATTATGGATTAAAATCTTTTTAGGAAGGGAGGGGAAAAGAATGGAATTAGGTGCTGGTGCAGCTATTGCCACCGCTTTGGCTGTGGGTCTGGGAGCTCTCGGAGCGGGTATCGGTAACGGTCTTGTAACTTCCAGAACCGTTGAGTCCATCGCACGTCAGCCCGAACTTAGAGGTAACCTGCTGACCACAATGTTCATTTCCGTAGGTTTGATTGAAGCTCTGCCTATTATCGGTGTTGTTATTGCATTTATCCTTTTGGGTAACGTTGGCTAGAGTGCAGGTATTAATGTCTGGGTGGTCGGTAGTGTCGGAAAGGCGTAATAGCGGATTTGGGGCTTACCCGGTCCCAAATCTGCTGTCGCCTTCCTTTTGTTAGCTACCACCGCTGTCGCCCATTGGCAAACGGAAGGAGGGTAAGTTTTGGGTCAAATCATTGAAGCCCTGGGTCTTAATGCAACTCTGGTGGCGCAAATTTTTCACTTCATTATTCTTTTAATCTTCCTTCGCCTGGTTGTTTATCCGCCTATTGTTAAAATTTTAGAGCAGCGGCAGGATGCCATTGAGGGGAATGTAGCTGCTGCCCAGGAAGAGAGAAAGCAGGCCGAAGCATTAAGACAGCAATATCTGGATGACATGCAAAAGGCCAAAGAAGAGGCAAATGAAATTATTCAAAAGGCCACCAAAGAGGCCGAAACTGAAGCCCGGGGCATTATTGATGCTGCCAAGCAGGAGGCTGACCGGATCAAAGAGTCGGCATTACAAGATATCGAAAGGGAGAAGGAAAAAGCTGTTTCCGAATTACGGGAGCAAGTGGCTTCATTGTCCATTCTGGTTGCCAGCAAGGTGGTTGATGAAAGAATTACGGCTGATGTTCAGCGTGACCTGATAGACGACTTTATTAAAGAGGCAGGGGATCTGCCATGTTAAAAGGGGCCGTGGCGGGACGCTATGCCGAGGCCCTTTACGAAATTGCGGTGGCCAATAAGATCGTTGATCAATTGGAACAAGAACTGCGGGCCGTGGTCAACCTCCTGGAGGAGGAGACCGACCTGAAAAAAGTTCTTTACCACCCGCGTATCACCGCCACCGAAAAGAAAGATGTTCTAAAGGCCCTGTTGCAGGACAAAGTCTCCGAAGTGGCCATGAATTTCCTCTGCCTGGTTATAGATCGCCAGCGGGAAGTATACTTGGCCGGCATGGTGGAAGTCTTTGTGGATTATGTCAACAAGGCTAGGAACATCAGTGACGTGGAGGTTACTTCGGCAGTTGAATTGAGTGAAGAAGATAAAAAGCGCCTGGTTGAATCACTGGCTAAGGTAACAGGAAAGCAAGTCAGGGTAAGTTACTCCGTGGACCGGTCCCTTATCGGAGGGGTAGTTGCACGGATCGGAGATAAAGTAATAGACGGCAGCGTTAAAGCCCGTCTTGAATCCCTGAGAGAACACCTCCGGCAAATTAGTTAAAGATAGGGGTGAACTAGTGGATGAATTTGCGACCTGAAGAGATTGGTTCCATACTGAAGCAGCAAATAGAGAAGTACCAGTCTCAGATAGAAGTATCCGATGTTGGTACCGTTATCCAGGTTGGTGACGGTATTGCCAGGGTATACGGCCTGGAAGAATGTATGGCCGCTGAGCTGCTGGAATTCCCCGGTGGTACCCTGGGTATGGCCCTAAACCTGGAAGAAGATAACATCGGTTGCGTTTTGATGGGGCCTTATACCCATATTAAAGAGGGAGATACCGTAAAGCGTACAGGCCGGATTATCTCCGTGCCCGTTGGAGACGCTATGTTGGGCCGTACTGTTAACGCCTTGGGGCAGCCACTGGATGGAGAAGGTCCCATTGATACCGATAAAATGCGCCCGGTTGAGAGAATCGCTCCCGGCGTTATCGAGCGCCAGCCGGTTCACGAGCCGCTGCAGACCGGTATCAAGGCCATTGACGCCATGATTCCCATCGGCCGCGGCCAGCGGGAATTGATCCTCGGTGACCGCCAAACCGGTAAAACCGCCATTGGCGTTGACGCTATTTTGAACCAGAAGAATACCGACGTTATTTGTATTTACGTTGCCGTTGGTCAAAAGCAGTCCACTGTTGCTAACGTGGTGCAAACATTGAAAGACCACGGTGCCATGGAATACAGCGTAGTTGTATCGGCTACTGCATCCGACCCTGCTCCCATGCAGTACATTGCTCCCTTTGCCGGTGCTGCCATCGGTGAGGAGTTCATGTCACAAGGCAAACACGTGCTGATCATTTACGATGACCTTTCCAAGCAGGCTAACGCTTACCGCGAGCTGTCGCTGCTGCTGCGGCGTCCTCCCGGACGTGAGGCCTTCCCGGGTGACGTGTTTAACCTGCACTCCCGTTTGTTGGAAAGGGCTTGTAAGCTTAATGATGAATTGGGTGCCGGTTCCATGACGGCCCTGCCCATTATTGAAACCCAAGCCGGTGACGTTTCGGCTTATATTCCTACAAACGTTATTTCCATTACCGACGGTCAGATCTACCTGGAGCCGGACCTGTTCTATTCCGGACAGCGCCCCGCTGTTAACGTGGGTCTATCGGTATCCCGGGTGGGTGGTGCCGCCCAGATTAAAGCCATGAAGCAGGTGGCCGGTACCATGCGACTGGATATGGCCCAGTATCGTGAATTGGCGGCCTTTGCCCAGTTTGGTTCCGACCTTGATAAAGCCACCCAGGCTCGTCTTACCCGTGGTGAGCGTTTGATGGAACTCTTAAAGCAGGGACAATACGTACCCATGTCCGTTGAAGAACAGGTTGCTTCCATTTTTGCAGCTGTTAACGGTTTCCTGGACAGCCTGCCGGTGGAGAAGGTTGACGATTTCGAAGCCAATTGGCTCAAGTTCCTGCGGAACAAGAAACAAGAGCTTTTGGACGCAATTAGAGAAGAGAAGGAATTGTCCGATGATCTGGTAGAAAAGCTCAAAGCAGCCTGTAAAGAGTTCAAAGAAGGTTTTACAGTGTAACCGCAAGCACCCGGTTCATTTCATAGCGAGGTGGTGAATTTATAGATGGCTAGTTTGCGCGATCTCCGGCGCCGTATTAGGAGTATTGAAAAGACCAAACAGGTTACCAAGGCCATGAAGGCGGTGTCTGCTGCCAAAATGCGGCGTGCGCAGGAGGATGTGCTGGCTGCCAGGCCCTTCGCGCGGCGGGTGCGCGACGTTTTAGGGAGAGTCGGATCTGCCTCCGTGGGAGTGCAGCATCCCCTGCTCACGGTACGTGAGCCCAAGAAGGTAGCCTACGTGGTGATCACCGCGGATCGTGGTCTGTGCGGTGGTTTTAATACCAATGTTATACGTAAGGCCGCGGATGATATGAAAAAACACCAGGATGTTGAATTAATTTGTGTCGGTCGTAAGGGACTCAATTATTTCAAACGTCGTGAGTACAATATTGCCCGGGAATATATAGGCATAGGTGAAAACGCCGACCTGGGATTGGCCCGGGAATTGGCCACATACGTATCGGAAAAGTACGTGGCCGAGGAATACGACGAGGTTTACCTGGTGTACAGTGAGTTTGTAAACGTGCTGGTGCAAAAGCCCGTAGTGGAAAAGCTGCTTCCGGTGGAACCACCGGAAGAGGAAAGCGGGGACGAGGCAAAGGGTGGCGCTAAGGTGGAATACATCTTCGAGCCCGATGTCGAATCCATGCTGGCAAAGCTTATACCCATGTACGTGGAAAACTCCGTTTTCCAGTGCTTGCTGGAACTGAAAGCCGGCGAGCACAGTGCACGGATGACCGCTATGGACAACGCTACCAACAACGCCAACGATATGATCGACAGGCTCACATTGTCCCTCAACCGTGCCCGTCAGGCTGCCATCACCAAGGAAATCTCCGAAATCGTCGGCGGCGCTGCCGCTCTGGAATAACACCCGTAGCGGGGGCTTCCGTTCGGTTGGCCAGTTGAGAAAAAGGCAAAGGAGGTACGGAGAAGCTAATGGCTAATGCAGTAGGTCATGTGGTACAGGTCATTGGCGTTGTGGTGGACATACGTTTTCCACCCGGCCAGGTACCTGAAATATATAATGCTGTTAAAATTGAAAGTGACGAGGAAGACGTCTTTGGAAATAAAATCGACTTAACCCTGGAAGTTGCCCAGCACCTGGGTAACAATATGGTTCGCACCATTGCCATGTCCACCACCGACGGTTTGGTACGGGGCATGGAAGCTTATGATACAGGCAAGCCCATCAGCGTGCCCGTTGGTAAGCCCTCCCTGGGCCGCGTAGTGGACGTGCTGGGTAATACTATTGACGGTAAGGGTCCCATTGAAAGTGATAATTACTACCCCATTCACCGTCCCGCACCGCCCCTGGTGGAGCAGTCCACACAGGAGGAGCAGCTGGAAACCGGTATCAAGGTTATCGATCTTCTGGTTCCCTTCCTCAAGGGTGGTAAGGTTGGTATGTTCGGTGGTGCCGGTGTTGGTAAGACCGTTATCGTTATGGAGCTTATCAACAACATCGCCAAGGAGCACGGTGGTATCTCGGTGTTTGCCGGAGTGGGTGAACGTACCCGTGAAGGTAACGACCTCTATCGTGAGATGACCGAGTCCGGTGTTCTTGAAAAAACCACCATGGTGTTCGGCCAGATGAACGAGCCGCCCGGTTGTCGTCTCCGGGTTGCATTGACCGGTCTCTGCCTGGCTGAATACTTCCGTGATGAAGAGGGTGCCGACACCCTGCTCTTCATCGATAACATTTTCCGTTTCACCCAGGCCGGTTCCGAGGTTTCGGCTCTGTTAGGCCGGATGCCTTCCGCGGTGGGATATCAGCCCACCCTGGCCAGTGAGATGGGTGCCATGCAGGAGCGGATTACATCCACCACCAAAGGTTCGGTTACCTCGGTGCAGGCCGTTTACGTGCCCGCTGACGACTTGACCGACCCCGCGCCTGCAACAACATTTGCTCACTTGGACGCCACCGTTGTGTTGTCCAGGCAGATCGCCGAGCTGGGTATTTACCCCGCTGTGGACCCGCTGGACTCCACGTCCCGTATCTTGGACCCCAACGTAGTGGGTGAAGAACACTATGCAGTGGCCCGGGGCGTGCAGAACGTGCTACAGCGCTATAAGGACCTGCAGGACATCATCGCCATTCTGGGTATGGAGGAACTGTCTGACGAAGACAAACTGGTTGTGGCCCGTGCCCGTAAACTGCAGCGTTTCCTTTCTCAGCCCTTCCACGTAGCTGAGGCCTTTACCGGCATGCCCGGTGTATATGTACCCATTAAAGAAACCATTCGCGGTTTCCAGGAAATCCTGGACGGTAAACACGACAACCTGCCGGAGAATGCTTTCTATATGATGGGAACAATAGATGATGTAGTGGAGAATGCTAAGCGGATGGCAGCAGAAGGCGGTGAATAATTATGTCTGAAAAAACTCAACGCTTGGAAATAGTCACCCCCCAGCGTGTTGTGTATAAAGATGACGCGCGGTTCGTGGTAGTTCCAGGCGTGGAGGGGGAGCTTGGTTTTTTACCCGACCACGCCCCTCTCGTAAGCGCCCTGAAAACGGGTGTTTTACGAGTACAGAAAGACGGTAACACCACCAGCGTGGCATTGCACGGCGGATTTGTGGAAGTGCGCGACAGCCGTGTAACGGTGCTGGCCAATGCCGCTGAAAAAGCCGATGAAATCGACAAGGCGCGGGCCGAACAGGCCAAGAAAAGGGCTGAAGAGCGCCTGGAGAAAAAGAGTGAGGACATTGACATACAGAGAGCGGAAGCAGCTCTCAGGCGTGCCCTCACCAGGCTCAAAGTCGCCGGCTAGTCTAAACTATAATAATCAGGGCCCATCCCGGCACTTATACGGGAACGGCCGCGGAAAAGGGGACGGTTTTGCACTTCCGGTGCAAACCGTCCCCTTTAATTTTTCCCCGCCCTGCGCGGGGTTTTTAAATTTTTAACGCTTGTTGTTTCTCGGCTTGAAAGTTTCACATGCAGTATCATCGGAAATACTAATCATCATATCGCTTGCTGTGGGTTTCACCTGAATACTGGAAGCTTTGCATTCACTTCCCTCTTGGTAAATACAATCATCCACTCCGCACTTAATTCTCGGCATCCACACACCTCCGTAAAGAAATTTAACTTTCCAGACATTATTTTGCCCAAAGGGGCAAAAAAAATTTGCCCAAATAAGCGGCAAATTGTGGTATAAGCTCGTTAAAATGGCAAGAATATCCTTAAAAAGCAAATTAACGGGGGTTTAAATAAAGTGTACGAACTGGCCATCAAAGGAGGGCGCCCTTTAAAGGGAACCGTGCGGGTAAGCGGTTCTAAAAATGCCGTGCTACCCATAATCTGCGCCGCCCTGCTGGCAAAATCGCCCAGTATAATTGAAGACGTGCCGGACCTGGTGGATGTCCGGTCCATATGCACTTTGATAGAGCACCTGGGGGCACAGGTGGAACTTGAGGGCGGTAAGCTGCGCATTACCCCGCCGGAAAAACCGGATACCGCGGCGCCGTACCAGTTGGTGCGGCGCATGCGGGCATCCTTTTTGGTGCTGGGCCCCATGCTGGCCCGGGCGGGGAAGGCTAAAATCTCCTTGCCCGGCGGGTGCGCCATTGGCAGCCGCCCCATCGACCTGCATCTTAAGGGCTTCAGCCTACTGGGAGCGGATATAACCTACGGTTACGGCACCATAGAAGCCCGGGCCCGGCAGCTGACCGGAAGCCGCATCCACCTGGATTTTCCCAGCGTGGGTGCCACGGAAAATATTCTCATGGCCGCCGTGCTGGCAAAGGGGAATACGGTAATAGAAAATGCCGCGGAGGAACCGGAAATTGTGGACCTGGCCAATTACCTAAATTCCATGGGAGCTTCGGTGCGGGGCGCCGGCACAAAGATCATCCGGGTCAAGGGCGTGGACCATCTAACGGGCACCACCCACAAAATAATTCCGGACCGCATAGAGGCAGGAACCTTTCTCGTGGCCGCCGCCTGCACCGGCGGCGAGGTGCTGGTGGAGAATGTAATCCCGGAACACCTGCAGCCGCTCCTGGCCAAGCTGGGGGAAGCGGGAGTGCCCATCTTTGAAGAACAGGGCGGCTTGAAGGTGCACCCCGTGAAGCAATTGCGGGGGATAAAGGTCAAAACAATGCCCTATCCGGGTTTTCCCACCGATATGCAGCCGCAGGTAATGTCCCTGCTTTGCCTGGCTTCCGGGAACAGTATAATCACCGAAACGGTATTTGAAAACAGATTCCAACATGTAAGCCAGCTGGAAAAAATGGGTGCCCGCATCAAATTATCCGGCCGCAGCGCCATCATCGAAGGGGACAGGCCGCTGCACGGCGCCGTGGTTAAAGCCAGCGACCTGCGGGCGGGAGCAGCATTGGTGCTGGCCGGGCTGGCCGCCCGGGGAGAATCCAGGGTGGGCAGGCTAAACCATATTGACCGGGGCTACGAGCAGTTCGAGCAAAAGCTGCGGGCCCTGGGAGCCCGCATTACGCGTAAAATACGGGCGGAAAAAATGCTGCATCACGGGGTTCACCCGGGAATATATATAGGACAAGGCCGGCGCCAAGAATTTCCCGGAGAGGGGAAATACCAGTGAAAAAGTTTATTGTATTTGCGGTTATTTTAATAATTATAGTCACCCTGGGGTTACCCCTGTTGGTGAACCTGTTAACCGGACCCGAACCGGAGGCCGAAAACATGAAAGTGCGCCTTTATCACCATGACAGCGGGCAGATCGAAGAGATAGCCCTCAATGAATATGTCACCGGAGTAGTGGCCGCGGAAATGCCGGCGGAATTTCCCGTGGAAGCCCTAAAGGCCCAGGCCGTGGCCGCCAGGACCTATGTGCTAAAGCGCCTTTTAAGCGGGGGAGTGGTAAACCGGGAGCATCCCGAAGCAGACGTTTGTGATGACCACCGCCATGCCCAGGCCTGGCTTTCCCAGGAACAAATGAAAGAGCGCTGGGGAGTGGTCAATTATTACCGCTACTACTATAAAATACGCCAGGCCGTGGATGCCACGGGCTATACCGTGATAACCTACCGGGACGACTTGATAGACCCGGTATACCACTCGGCCTGCGGGGGCAGAACCGAAAACTCCGAAGCAGTCTGGAAATACAACGTACCCTACCTGAAAAGCGTAAATTGCCCCTATGAAAATGACCCCAGATCCGTGCAAAGGGTAAGCTATACCCTTGCCCAGGCCCAAAAGGCCCTGGGGATCAACCTGGAAGCCGTACCGGTGGCAGCGGGTAGCAGCCCCGTGGAGCCCGTGGAACAAACCGAAACCGGAAGGGTAAAAACCGTCCGGGCGGGAGACGTGGATTTGCCCGCGGTTCTGGTTAGGGAACGCCTGGGCCTGCGCTCCACCAACTTCAGCTGTCAGCTGCAGGGGGACAAACTGGTATTCACCACCGTGGGCTACGGCCACGGTGTGGGCATGTGCCAGTACGGAGCCAAAGGGCTCGCGGAACACGGCTACAGCTGCCAGGAGATATTAGAACACTATTACACCGGAGTGGAAGTTGAAGAAATGAAAAAATAGTATTTTATAAAATAAATATTATGAAAAGGATAGTCAAATAAAAAGGTTGAATTAGATATTATATTTATGATATAAGATGCCGGAACAGTCCTGAGCAAAAGGCACTAAGCTTAAACTTAGCCTTGCTTAACGAAATGGAGTGATATGTCTTGATACATATCGAAGAGTTAGTAATTCATAAATATCGTAACTTGCATAACTTGAAACTTCAACAATTAGGACAGTTTAACTTATTAGTAGGTAGCAATAATTCTGGAAAAACATCAGTATTAGAGGCAATTGAGTTATACTGCCATCCACTTGACATTAGGCAATTTATTTCGACTTCCAGGGGTAGAGACAGAATTTTTGGACCTGCACGCACCCCGCTACTTGATTCCATTATATGGATGTTTCCTGCAACCAAGAATTCGAAAGCTGAAAATAATAAAAGAGAAAACATATACGTTTCTGGAATTCATAATGGTAGGATTTTTAAAATTTCCGCGGCTTGCGTGGAAATGACAGTAATAGAACCGGATAATGAGCAGAAAGATTATTACTATAGTGCGAATGAAGAGGAACTTGTCAATGACTCTTCTGTGGATGGAGGAAGAGCTTATAAGGTAATATTGGAATTCCAGAATTCTGATAATAACTTAAAAAATGAGAAGAGAAAAAGGGAATATCTCCTTGCCGATTATAAACCCCTCTTCACTCGGGATAATCAGGATAATATATTTAAACTTTACTCAACTAAATTTGTCACGCCTGTTGATCATCGCATTTTACCAATTTCAGCCAGGTTAATATCTAAAACCATTGAATCAGGTGATAAACCAAATATAATAAAACTGGTAAAGCTTTTTGACCATAACATTAAAGGAATTGAAATATTATCCACTGATCATCCACGCCCGTATCCTGTTCCATATTTCAACCATAAAAAACTAGGGTTTGCACCGGTTTCTGTATTTGGTGATGGTTTAAGGAGAGCGTTAACTTTAGCGTCAGCATTATTGCAGTGTCGTAATGGAGTTTTACTTATCGATGAACTGGAGACGGCAGTTCATGTTGAGGCATTGGAACATGTTTTTACTTGGTTGATAAATGCTTGTATACAATACAATATTCAACTGTTTGCTACGACGCATAGTCTAGAAACAATAGATGCAGTCATTGCTGCAGGTGAGAAAAAAAATCTACTGGAAAGGTTTATAACCTACCGGTTGGAAAATAAAGAAAATATCTCAACAGCAAAGCGTTTTTCTGGAAAAGCATTGCATGAACTTCGTAACGAGCTTGGTCAGGATGTGAGATAAAAATGAAATATGTCTATTTTGTGGTTGAGGGGCAGCATGATATTGCGGCAATAGGAAGGATACTAAAGGTTTTTCATGAAGCCAAACAAATAAATAACGAGCGAAACCTCGACCCGTTTTGGAGAAGGTTGGTCCCCAATAGGTTCCCCTATAAAGGTTACTTGCTAGGAAGAGTACCTGTACCTGCATTTTTTCAAACAAAAGAATCTTCTATTGCTATTCATAGTTCCGGTGGAGAATCAGACCTTATCAAAACCCTTAAAAATACCCTAAACAATCTTGATCAAGAAGAATTGTCAGCAATTGCTCTTTTTTGTGATGCAGATAAAAAGAATGCATTTGATTATTTTAAAGAGTTAACTGAAAAACTAAATGATTTGCCACCGTTCACAAACCTCTCAGCACCTGGTCAAGTATCAAGAACCCGGCCACGAACTGGAATTCATGTATTCCCTGATAATAGACAAGGAGGAACATTAGAAACTGTTTTGCTGGAATGTGCAAGCATAACATATTCCGACTTACTCGAAGAAGCAAGCAAATATATCGACAATATTAATCAAAATTACAAAGAAAAGTGGAGACCATTTGATAATTTAAAAGCTAAAGTTGGATGTATCGCCAACGTTTTAAAACCAGGAAAATCAAATCAAGTTTCCATCCAAGATAATGATTGGATATGTTCAAAAACGGAGGCAAATCCAAGTTTGTCAATGTTAAAAAATTTTATTGAGGAACTTCTTGAGTAAACAAACTAATCATAGCCGAAAAAATAAATTATTAAATCTTTCCCAAACGGGCACACTGTAAAAAAGCACCTAAAAAAGGAGTTGATTTTACGGTGTGGCCCTTTGGTGATAAACTCAAAGACCAAAATGCAATGGAAAAATACCGCCGCTGGCTGCGGCGCTGGCTGCTGGGCTCATGGCAATACGTTGCCGCCGGAACAATTGTGGCGGCCATCCTGGTGGGCCTGGTCTGGGCATCATTAAATACCTGGAACAAAGAGGACGCGGAGCCTGCAACAGGGGAAAAACCCGCAACTGAAATAATCTCAGGGTACTCCCCTGCTGCGGAAAATACCTTAACCGGTCCGTTGAAAGACGAACAAATTGAGAAAAGGAAACAAGAAATAATTGGCAGTGATAAAGAAAATACCGGCAGCACCGGGATAACAGAGGAAAAGGAAACACCGGCACCAACCACCAAGCTGGGTGATGCCGGAGAAATGGCCTTTTCCATGCCGGTAAACGGCGAAATGGTATCCTCCTTCGGCTATCACTATTCCCCCCTGTTCGACGACTACCGCTTCCATACCGGAGTCGCCCTGCTGGCGGAAGAAAACGGCCAAGTCCGCCCCTGCCTGCCGGGTAAAGTAATAAATGTCACCGGAAATACAAAGGAAGGCTATACAGTGGAAATGGACCACGGTAACGGTTGGAGCAGCTCTTACGAAAAACTGGCCTCCACCGGGGTGACACCCGGAGACAACCTCGCTGCTAATGACCCCCTGGGCCAGGCAGAAACCGGAAAAGAAATAACCTTTACCCTCTACAAAGACGGCGAAGCCGTAGACCCGGCGTCCTACCTGCAGAAATTTTAAGGCAGACGCAGGTGCCACCTTCCGGGGGCACCTGCGGGGGGAATAAAAAAGTGAATTAGTGCGTTTTATATACAGCAAATACCGGGGTAAGGAGCGGGCAGCACCCGGAGCGAATGACGGCAACGGCATGATACCAGTCGGAACAAGGTCTTGGTATCTTTGCCGTTGCGGACGCAACTTATTATACACAAAAGCCAATGTGTCAAAGAGCGAACGGAGCGGAGGATCAGCGGCGAATCCTGTTTGAGCGAAGCGAGTTATGCAGCCGCCCGGAGCGGAGTGAGCTCATTCAATTAAAATGCCCGAGTAAGTGAGCGCAGGGTGCTGCCCGCTCCGGCTGAAAAATTTCCGACCAAACGCAAAAAACCACCTGACATACGCCACGGAACTTATTCCGTGGCGTTTTTTGTTCCTCAAGGAGCATTTATTTACACCTCCTGCATATATATAGAGTAGCTTTTTTTTAAAGGCCCCCGGGGAGGTAAGGCAATGCAGGAATATATCCAGAAGCGGGTGCTGGAGATTTGTGCATATATACTGGAAACAAAGGCCACCGTTCGACATGCAGCCGAAGTTTTCGGTGTCAGCAAAAGCACAGTCCATAAGGATATGACCGAAAGATTGCCGTCCCTGAATAAAGAACTGGCCCAAAAGGTCAAAGTGGTACTGGATCATAACAAATCGGAACGGCACCTGCGAGGAGGAGAGGCGACCCGGCGCAAGTACAGGCAGACAGTGTAAAAAAACTGGATTGGCTGGAGGATTTTGTCCCCAAAGGTAGAATTATACCAACCGTTGGCCGTGTAAAAAGCGGGCAGCGGTATGGCCGGTATATGTGTGTACCCGTCCGGAAGGGCGGAGGACAAGCGTTTTTAAGGGGGACAAAACCAATATGCTACGTGCGGGAATGGATATAGGCGTGGACTTGGGCACTGCCAATGTGCTGGTCTACGTTAAAGGTAAAGGAATAGTACTACACGAGCCCTCCGTGGTAGCTATGGATAACAACAGTGGAAAGGTTATCGCCGTAGGTTCTGAGGCCAGGCGTATGCTGGGCCGCACCCCGGGGAATATAGTTGCCACCCGTCCCATGCGGGACGGTGTTATAGCAGATTATGACGTTACGGAAAAAATGCTCAAATATTTCATCGGTAAAGCCGGCGGAAAGAAAATAATCTGGAGGCCCCGGGTAATGGTGTGCATACCCTCAGGTGTAACCGGGGTTGAAGAAAGGGCGGTAAAGCAGGCGGCCCTGCAGGCCGGAGCGCGGAAAGCCTTTGTAATCGAGGAACCGCTGGCGGCGGCCCTGGGTGCCGGGCTGGACATAGCGCAGCCCGCGGGTACAATGGTGGTGGATATCGGGGGAGGGACCACCGATGTGGCTGTCCTGTCCCTGGGTGGAATCGTTCAAAGCTGTTCCCTCCGGTTGGGCGGGGACAAGTTTGATGAAGCAATCGTCAAATATGTGCGCCGCGAGTTAAACCTTGCCATAGGGGAGCGCACCGCCGAAGAAATTAAGATGGAAATCGGCAGCGCCTATCTCACCGACGAGCCCGAAAGGAAAATAGAGATAAGAGGCCGTGACCTTGTCAGGGGGCTGCCGGTTGCCGTGGAAATAACAAGTACCCAGGTTTATGAAGCCATAAAGGAAAACCTGGTGGCCGTGGTGGGATCGGTAAAGGAAGTATTGGAAACCACTCCCCCCGAACTGGCCGCCGACATAGTAGAAAAGGGAATAGTCCTTACCGGAGGCGGGGCATTGCTGCGCGGGTTGGACATTCTATTAAGCAAGGAAACCGGACTTGCCGTGCATGTATCGGATGAGCCCCTTTCCTGTGTGGCCCGGGGCACCGGTCGCGCATTAAGCATGATTAACGTACTGGAGGAGGGCAAGCGCAAAAAACGCCGCAGAGAATTCCGGCGGAAACAAGTGGCGCAGATATAGAAATGATTAACACCGTTAATCATTAAAAAAGAAAACCTCTTTGGCAGGAACAGTAACTTTGCTGTCGAATTCACATATTTAACAGCCAGTGGAAATAAAAGAAACGTTCCTGCAAACTTAAACGAATGGAACTCCTTTTGGGCGGAATCGTAAACGGTTCCGACTAAAAGGAGATTTGTTTTGCGGGGAAAGAGAGGGACCGCCAACTTGAAAAGAGTTAAAAGTGTGGGTCTTATTCTTGCTTTGGTTTTGAGTATCATTACGGTAACAATCGTAATAAAGGGAAACACCGGGCAGGAGCCGGTAAACCGTGATTCCCGGGGGAGTAAAGGTGGTCAGTACCAGCTTCCCGGGGAACAGGTGGAGGGTGAGGTTAAACAATTTTCCCTGGAACTGGACCGGCCCATGACCTCTGAAGAGATGTCAAAACTTGCCTCCATAGCCGATACCGCCGGTTCCCTGGGAAGCAACAGTATACTGGTAAGGGCACGGGAGGAGAGGAAGGGTGAGCTGGAGTCCCTTCCCTTTGTAAAAAATGTGCGGGAATACCTGCCGGTACAGAAAATATCCCGTGATATTGAAAAAGACCCGGAGAAGGACACTGAAAAGGACCGCCTCATTGCGGTTACAGTTACATTGTTTTTGGAAAAGGACCGGGATAGTGTAACCGGGCTGGTGGAGGAACTGGGCGGATCGGTAACCGAAGTCCAGGGGCGCTACATGAGGGTACAGTTGCCCGCCCCGGCAATAACGCGGCTGGCTTCATCCCCCGGGGTTATGTACCTGGAAGAGGAGGAGGAGCCGGAACTCCTGAATGACCGGGCCAAGGATATCACCGGGATTCGTCCCCTGGCAATTCCGGGATTTGTGGCCGGTGGTGGGCTCACCGGAAAGGGACAGACACTGGGCCTGGCGGACAGCGGCCTGGACACCGGTTCCATGAGCAACCTGCACCCGGATTTGGAGAGTGAGCCCGGGGACAAACCCCGGGTGATAATGCTCAAATCCTGGGCCGGTGTGGAAACCCCCGCCGATACCATAGGCCACGGCACCCATATGGCCGGTACCATGGTGGGGAGCGGTCAGGCTTCCGGCGGCAAGTATGCCGGGCTGGCACCGGGGGCCAGCCTGTATTTCCAGGGTATCATGGATGCGGACGACAACCTGGCACCGCCCCTGGATCTGGGGGAACTATTCAGCCCGGCCTACCAGGCTGATGTAAGGGTACATGTGAACGGCTGGGGTCGAAAGAAAAATACATATAACAGCGCGGCTTCCCAAATTGACGAATTCATTCGCAGGTATCCGGATTTTCTTCCGGTATTTGGGGCGGGAAACTCCGGCCCCCGGGTGGGGAGCCTAACTGCAGAAGCCAACAGTAAAAACGCCTTGACGGTGGGGGCCTCGGTCAGCCCGCGCCCGGCCTTTGATGAAGCCCTGGGTTCCACAAGCGAAGTGGCCGGCTTTTCCAGCCGGGGACCGGCGGAGGACGGGCGTATTAAGCCGGAACTCCTGGCCCCGGGCACCAATATAATCTCCACCGCCTCCAGGGTAGTTGAAGGGGACCTCCCCGGCAGGCCGGAATACACCTCCCTGCAGGGGACCAGCATGGCCACAGCGGTGGCGGGAAGCGCCGCAGCGCTGCTGCGCCAGTACTTCCAAGACAACACGGGAATGGTCGAGCCTTCCGCGGCGCTGGTCAAGGCTGCATTAATCAATGGCGCCCGGCAACTGGAAGGCACTCCTTCGGCGACAGGCTTCGGCCTGCTGGACATGGCCGGTACGGTAATTGCCCTGGAAAACCGTCTCTTCGAAGCGGTGGAGGAGACCCAGGGCATAGCCGGTGGGGAAAGCATCACCTACGAATTTGAGGTTGCTCACAGCAGGGCGCCCCTGAAGGCCACTCTGGCCTGGACCGACCCCGAGGCGGTGCCGGGCTCGCAATCAACCCTGGTCAATGATCTTAACCTGGAAGTAATAACACCCGGCGGGGAAAGGCTGTACGGTAATGACTTTGATCAAAGGGGCATACCGGATACCCGCAATAACGTGGAACAAGTATATATTCCAAACCCGGAAACCGGAACTTATAAAATAGTGGTGCACGGTAATTCTGTACTGGAAGATGTAACGGTAAAAAGGGGAGTTACACAGGACTACGCCCTTGTATTTGGACAGCCACCGGTGCGGGATATTGTCAGCTTCAGCGAAGAAAACAAAGCAGTATTGCTGGGGGGGAGTGAGATTTCCCCGGCGGGCAGCGACATTACCCTGGCTGTAAACAACAGCTTGCAGCCCGTAACCAAAAGCCTGCCGGTGGGCGCCGAGCTCTACCTGACCGGTGACTTGAACAAAAACGGCAAGGGCTATGCTGTTATTCTGTCCGGGCGGGTGGACGGTATCAAGGCACTGACAGTGGATAATACAACCATATTGGTACGCATAAACCGGGAACAGCGGGAGGGCGGTTATGCCCTGGATGCCAGGGCAAAGGATGTTTTGACCCTTAACGGGCATCCCCTGGAACAGGGGGCGGTAATTCCCCCCGGAGCCAGTGTCATGGGATATGTAAACCCCCATTCACAAACCATATGGAAGGCTGACATAAACAGCAGGGAAATAACAGGGGTAATATCCTCCATTGATCTGGAAAAGGGCCGGATTAAAATGTTAAATGACATGGAATACCAGCTGGCCGGTAACGCCTCCCTTTCCTTCTCTGATGTTATCGTGGACGGTGACCCCGGGGATCTACCCTTTGGAACGTCTATTTCATCGGACCTAGATAAACTGGTGCCCGGTATGCCGGTGCATATTACCCTGGGTTCGGACGGAAAGGTATACCACCTGGTGGTAAAAAGATACATGGTCTCCGGCAGAGTCAGTGAAATAGAACCCGCCGCGGGTAATATTGTTCTTACCTCGGGCGGCAGGTACCATGTAATACCGGGGATAGAAATAACCCGGGACGGAATAGGGGTGGAGCTGCGTGAAATAAAAGAGGGGGACCTGGTCATGGTCAACCTGGTTCCCGATTCCACCAATGTATTGACCCTCAGCGCCTTTTCCGACGTAAACTACGGTAGAGTTATCTATACCGCAGGCGATACCCTTTATCTGATGGAGCGCACGGAAGGCTTCAGTATGATGCGCTACCACCCGGACATAAGTGTTTTTAGGTGGGGAATGGCCGCCGGAAAATCCATAATAAGTCCCGGCCAGTGGGTCCGGGTTATTAGAGACCCCGTTACCGGGGAGGTTCTGCGGGTGGATATAGCGGAGTCGCCAGGAAAAGTACAGGGTGTACTGGAGAGCTATAGTCCCGGAAGCAGAACTATAAAAACAGTGGACGGGGAACAATATATTGTTACTACAATTTCACAGGTAACTAAAAATGACATTCCGGTTAAACCCGGAGATTTAATGCCCGGCGAGCCCGTTGTTATGACTTTGTTGTGCGGCCCCGGGGGTGATAAAATAATTGCCTCCCTGGAAGCGGAAACCCGCAGGGGGGTGGAAGCACCCGGGTTAAAGGTTAAATCCACGCTACCCTTTGAAGAAATTTCCCTCATCTCCGGGATCACTTCGGCATCCCGCCTTTACGCGCGGTTCCCCGGGGGGATCTTTAAAGATGTGGAAATATCCGATTCCGGAGAATTCTATTATTCGGTAAAAGCAAGTGAAGCGGAAATTATACAGCTGGTGGCAGTGGACGGCAAAACCGGGGGAGTGGCCTCGCTGCAGCTGAGCCTTCCCCGCAAGGAAACAGGCTTTCCCGATATTGACGGGCACTGGGCGGCAATAGACATTCGCCACCTGGTATCCCGGGGCATGCTGAAGGGATACCCCGATGGGACCTTTAAGCCGGACAAAGCCGTGAACCGGGTGGAGTTTACCGCCATGCTCACCCGCCTCATGGGAAGCAATGCCTCCGGGACGGAGTTACCCTACCGTGATGCAGAGAAAATCCCCTCCTGGGCCCGGAGCGCCGTGGCGCTGGCGCATAGCAGGGGCCTGGTGGGAGGTTACGAGGATAACACCTTCCGGCCCTATGCCGGCATCACCAGGGAAGAAGTGGCAGTCCTGCTGGTAAGGGCTTATGATATCCTGAGAGGAATCCCCACAGGGCTTGAGGACAACGCGCCCCCGTATGCCGACCGGGACAATATTGCCCCGTGGGCAAGGGAAGATGTTGCCATGGCCCGGGAACTGGGCCTTTTAGGAGGCAGGCCGGACAACCGCTTTGTCCCCAAGGACCACCTCACCCGCGCCGAAACCGCGGCGGCTTTGAATCGCTTGTTGGAAGACCTGACAAAGGAAAAATAAAGAAACAGGCGCTTTTAAAAATTCTTAAAAAGGCGCCTGTTTCTTCATAAACTTAAAAGTATAGAATTTTTACGTAAAGAGAGTATAATATGAAATAAGAGGTGATTCAAATGGGTAAGAACTTTCCGGTTATATTAGAACAAGACGAAGAAGGAAAATATGTTGTAACATGTCCCGTTTTTGAAGGGTGCTATAGCCAGGGAGACACTTTTGAAGAAGCAATGAGCAATATTCGCGAGGCTATAGAACTTTGCCTGGAAGAACAGGCCGAAACAGATATTCCCCTTAAAACGGTTATCGTTGGGAATGTGGCGGTTAATTAAATGATCCCTAAACTACCGGTAGTTTCCGGCAAGGAATGCATCCGAGTTTTATTAACGTTCGGCTATGTCGTTGTAAGACAAAGAGGAAGTCATATTCGGCGGTAGAGGAATTTGTAAAGCGCCAAAAAATTAGTATCTATCTTGTTGGTATCTATAAAAGATTAAAAAAGCAGGGAGCGTTAAAAACGCTCCCTGCTTTTTCGTTTGTCTGCCAAAACTAGCTTTCCAGCTGTAGAATAACGGTATCTGTACGTGCTTCCTTATCCCAAGCCTTCAGCTGAGCCTCTATATTTGCCATCTTTACCTGCAGTTGCTCCCTTTCGGTGCTGTCCTGCGTGGCTGCCAGCTGTGATTCCAGCGTGCGGTATTGCTCTACATATTCCTTATACCTGGCGGTAATCTCATCCCGCTGGCTCTCGTTGTTTTTCACCTGCCCCAGGTTCTTGAGATTCCCCACCAGGGCATCGGTCATATCACTGTCCACCACAATCTTCAGCGTTTCCTGGGTGCCGGAGGCGGTACTTTCCGTGCCCAGAATTTCATACCGGGCACCGCTGTTATCCAGGTATTCCACCGCCTGGCGGCGGGCAGCCGAAAAATCGTTAACTGATAATCTCAAAAAGGTACGCTCTATAACCCGCTCCGAACCGGCGTTTAGCCATACATATTGTGCAGGGTCCTTTTCATTGCCGGTGCCGGCCGGCTTAATTCCACCGGAATTATCCTTTTCGGAACCGGGCTTCTCACCACCGGAATTAGCTGTGCCGGGCTCCTGATCATTACCGGCGGGTTCACGGGAATCCTTACCGGGATCGGTTTTGCCGGGCTCATTCTCCGAATCCTTTGAGCCCCCGCTTCCGGGATCGGGCACCATAGTACCGGGATCATTTTGCCCGGGGTCGTGCTCGGTCACCAAACCCGGCAGGTTTTCATTTTGAGCCACACGCGGAGCGGTGTTTAACCCCCACTGCACATATGCCCCGGCCGAGCCCGCGGTCACCAGCAAAAATGCTGCCGCAGCGGCAATACTCCGCTTCCAACGGGCAGCCGGGTTTTTGACCCCCGTATTCTGCTGTACCGGGATTTGAGCCATTACCCCGGCGGCAAAATCCGGTGGGGCCTTTATGCTTTCAGACTCCTCCCGGAGAGAAGTGCCCACCGCTTGCCAGAAGGACAATTCATCGCGGCAAACCGCACATTTATCCATATGCTTTTCTATTGCCTCGGCCTGAAAGGCCTCCGCTTCACCCTCCAACCAGTCGGGTATCAGCTGCTGAACCTGTTCACATTTCATCCCTTTTCACCTCCCCGGCGCCTGTCTTTATAGGGAAGGCTTCTGCCGTTTTCAGCGGCAAGCCTGGTTATTTCCTTTTTCAATGTCTGGCGCGCCCTGTTTATTCTTGATTTCACAGTACCAAGGGAGCAGTCCAGCATAACGGCTATCTCATCATAGGAATAGCCCTGCATTTCCCTCAATACCAGAACAGCTCTGTGTTCCACCGACAATTCTTTTAAGGCCCTGCGAACCATACCGCTAAATTCCTTATTCTCATAGGCCTCCTCGGGGCTTTCGGTATCCGAGGCCACCATGCGCGGCATCTCACCGTCCCGGGTCTGTACCGGGTTATCCAGCGAAACATCGGGCCTTCTCTTGCGCTTCTCATTTATAGAGAGGTTCACGGCTATCCTGTGCAGCCAGGTGCCGAAATCCGCCTCGTTGCGAAACTTGGGCAGGGCCCGGTAGGCCTTTATAAAGGTATTCTGTGCCAGGTCCTCTGCATCGGCGTGGTTACCGGTAAGCTGGTAACTGAGGGCATAGATTCTGTCCTGGTACATCTTCACCAGTTCCTCAAAGGCACTGGTATCACCCTTTTGGGATTTTTTTACCAGAAGCTTGGAGTTATCCAAAGGGTATCCTCCTCTGGCCTTAAGCTCCGGACTAGTTCTTAGACACAGGTATGCACAGAAAAGTTCCGGGCCAGGCCAAAAATTTCTAAATTAAGTTGGGTAGTTGGGTAGTTGGTTAGTTGGAAAGGAAAACATTATTACCCTACACATTCCAACTCTTCCAGCCATTTTTACTAACCAACTAACCCCTAACAAACTATCCAACTGTATATACTTAACCCTCTTAATAATTTACTTTAAATCTTAACACATTTCAAAGGGTACAGCTGCCATACCGCCCTTAATTTTCAATTTATCTATTGTAAAATTACCCGCCGGCGCGTTGGCCCGCAGGCTTGGCTCACCTTCGCGGGCTAAGTAAATGTTATTAATGAAGGAAAAATTTTTTAAAAAAATTTTGTTACACCCGGAACTTTTGGCAAAACCATTGTGTCTAACTAACCGGGCGAATAACAAAGACATACCAATTTGCCCAGGGCAATACAGCACAACCAGCGGCGGTAAAGACGCCCATGGTAAAAAAGAAAAATTTCTACAAAAAAGTTTTCACAGGCGGAACTTTTGATCAAAACAGCGTGTCTAACATACCGAGTCACAAAGAAATGCCACCCACTTGAAGAAATACATAACACCCTTGAACGATCTTGGAAATACCGGTATAATGTCATTGGTATGTAAATACGGAAACATTTAACAAGGTGGGCAAGCGGCTTCGCCGCTTCTCTATATTAGTAAGTTAATAAATTAACTGATACATCTCAAAGGGGGGATGTGAAACACCAGTAAGGCAAGACCTTTTCAAACACAGTTTGAAAAGCAAGGCCGACAGGCCAAAAACAAAACTCTAAGGAGGGAAATAAATTTGTTTAAGAGCAAAAAGTTATCTCTATTAATGGCTTTAGTATTTGCATTCACAGTAATATTCCCGGTAGCGGCATTTGCGGCAGATGAGGCAAAATTTGGGTACTCTTACACATATGTAACAGCCGATGAAGAACAGTATGCCGGTAGCGTAACAGTGAAACCTGATACCGATGCTTCAACATGTGAGGCAGTGTATATCGAGGTAACATTACCGTCTGGTGTTGAGTTTACCGATGATCCTACCAGCGATGATGTGAAAGCTGCAAGTGAAAAGAAATTTGTCCAAGTATCTGGTTTTGAAACGTTCGGCTTTGACTATGCAGATGACGATGTTATTAAAGTATGGGTAGATGGTGAAGAGTGGGTAAAGAATATAAATAGCACTACGGCTGAGGTTAAGTTTGACTTCAGTGTATTCAAGATAGACATTGAAGACGACTTCACGGGCAACCTTGATGTGGATGTTGAAGTTAATGCCACAGAAAAAGGTAAAGATGCTATCGCCTGGACTATCAGCGATAGTCTTACCATAGCTAAGGTTACTGAGGATGATGTAACCGTAAGTGTTGGTACCGTCAAGAAAATATCCAAAGGGTCAGACAATAAAGCTGCAAAAATAACAATTGAAGAGTCACGGTCTAAAGTGTTCGCTCAAGGTGAAAGAATTTACTTGGAAGTTGAAGGTGATGATGTTGAATTCAGTGTAACAAAGGATGGTGCTCCGTATATCGATGTTAGCTACAATGGAGTTTCTGTTGGTAGCGTAACATTTGACCAAGACGATGATGAGAAGGATGTATTATCCAGGGCATATGTAGATATAACCAAGCAATCTGGTGCATTTCCCGGTGAAATTAAATTTACTCCTTACTTAGATGTTTCACCTGATGCAACAGGAGAAGTTGAAATTTCCGTCTGGAGTGAAGTGGAAAATGACAGTGGTAACTGGGTAGACGGAGAACTTGATGAAGAAACCGTTACCGTAGCCACTGTTGGTGATGTTACAGCTGAAATTTCCAAAGTCGAAGATAACGATACTGTAGCTTATGCAGGTCAAGTAACTGAACTTGATGTTGAATTCCGGATTGAAACTACAGATGGTAGCGATTTTAAAGACAATGCTGGTGATATCATCACCTTCGAACTGAGCAATGGTGAATTCGTAGACTTTGATAGGGATAAGGTTGTTGAGAAAGGCACAAAAGGAAATGTCAAGTTGTATAGTGATGATGAAGCATTCTACTACACCATTGGTAGTAACGACAAGGATGAATTAACATTTAGCAACCTTACGGTTAAATTGGACAATGATGCGGAGCCTGGTGATCTTGTCCTCACAGTTGGTGGCGATTATGGCGACCTTGGTGAAATCGTAATTGGCCAAATTGCTAAGCCGTTCACCGTAACTGCTGATAAACCCGCTATTTTGGCTGAAGCTTTGGGTCAAGAGGCCGGTGACTTGATTATCACCGAAACTGACAACGATGCATTTAACAAAGGTGACCTGATTTATGTTGAACTTCCCTCTGGCGTTGAGTTGAGCGCTAAGCCGAAGATTGACGTTGAAGAAGGTAATGCCGATGCAGAAATTTTCAAATATGACGATGATTATTTTGTAATCGAAATTACCAAGGAAAGCGGCGGTAAGGCCAGCGTACTGCGCGTATACAACATCAAGTACGATACTGGCAAACTGGCACTAACTGGTGATGTAGAGCTTAAGTTCCGCGGTGATGATGATCTTAAGAAGGATAGCGAGGGGAACCTACTTTATGACAACTATCAAGACGACAGCGTATTCTTCAAGGTCGCTAACGCTACCGTAGTTGACGAAAACGTTGTCACCGCCACCTTCACCGTTGGTGATGAAGGCGTAGCCGTTAAGAATGGTCGTACCCTGGTACAGGTAAACACCTTGTGTGATGTTCTCGGCCTGCAGAAGAGCTGGGATGAAGTCAACAAGATTGCTTACTTCGTAAAGGGCGGCACCGTAGTAGCATTCCCCATTGATAAGAATGAGATCAGCATCAATGGTAACGTAATTCCGGTTGACCAGGGCGGCACCATTATCAATGGTTTCACCTACGCAACCCTCCGTGGCCTGGAAATGGCATTCGGCGGCACTCTGGACTGGGATAACGATACCAAGACTGCTACCTTTAACTTTCAAAAGTAGTCAATAGTCAACTGTTTGAGTAATACCCAAAAGAACCCGGGTTTTGATGCCCGGGTTCTTTTTGTCAATAACTTTCCTGGTATATTTACCGGTTTGGACATTGACCGCAGTTTAATTCCAGGGTATACTTTAATTGTTAAGTTGCTTAACTATTTGAAATAGGAGAAGGAGATGGTCACCGTGCCAAAAATAATTGCATTAGTTTTAGTGACCACCCTGTTGTTGCTGGGGATCCCTGCGGTTGCATTCCCGGCTGCGGAAGTGCGACCACCGGGCGGGCAGGCACCCGAACTGACACTGGATGAGGTGGTGGAGCGTGCGCTTCAGACCGCTGCCAGTGTTGAGCAGGCCGAGCTGGATGTTGATAAGGCATGGGAAACCCGCAAGGCAGCCCGGGGCGGTTATGTGAAGTATGCGGAAATGACCTTTACGGGAGAAATGTACGTCAGTGTTCCGGGGGTGGGCGATCCCTTCTTTCAGTTTTTGAGTGCTCATTCCGGATGGAATATAAGCAAGCAGAAATTAGAACTGACCAAAGATGCCGTTGTATTGCAGGCAAAAATTAACTATTTCGATGTAATTAAAAAGAAACGCCAGCTGGAAACTGCTCAACTGGCATTGGAAAAGGCTCAAAACGAGTCCCGGGTTGCCAGGGCCAGGGCTTTGGTGGGTATGGCCAGCAATGCGGAGGTTCAGGCGGCGGCCAGCAGGTTGGAGCAGAGCGCCAGTGCCCTGGAGCAAGCCAAGGCGGATTTGGAGAATGCTTACAGGACTTTGAACAAAATGATCGGGTATGCTCCGGAGACCCGCCCGGTATTGACTACTCCCATTGAGTTTGAGAAGGTGGAGGTTGCTTCCCTGGAGAATAAAGTTGTTGCCGATCTTTCGCCGAATAATAACCCGTACCTTTGGATTATGAAGGAAAATCACGAGGTGAGCAAGTACACCTGGACATACGCCGCTGTTAAAGAAGCGGCCAGGCTGGATAAAGACAAGACTTCCTTGAGTTATGATGATGCTCGGAAGGAAACCCGGAATAAGATTTACGAAATGTACGATTCCCTGAAGTCCCTGGAGGCATCCTATGAATCCGCCCTGCAGGGCGTCAAAGCCGCCGAGGAAGGACTCAGGGTGGTAAAGGCAATGTACGAGGTGGGAATGGTCACCAAGTCCGAGGTATTGGACAAGGAACACCTTCTGAGCCAGGCAAAAGATGGCTTGCTGGAAGTAAAGCGTCTCTATGCCATCACCAAAGAAACCTTTGAAAAGCCCTGGCTGGCCGTGGAAAGCGCCGGATAATTCAAGATTCCGGTGCCTGTCACCAAAAACTTGAATTATTTTAAATTGCATAAATTAAAGCAGAAGATCCTGTGTGCCAAGTACCAGGATCTTCTGCTTTTTTGCTGGAACAAAAAGGGGGTTTTGGCGGTCAAAACATACAGTTTAAAAAATTACCGGGAGTGATGCGAGTTGAGGCACGGTGGAAAGTACTTTCTTTGTATGTTGTTTCTTTTGGCCCTCATAGTTCCGGCCGGGGCCGGGTACGCTGCGGATGATGTTGTGCTCAAAGTGGACAGCCCTTATGCCCTGGTGGACGGAACCGGCACTGATTTACAGATGGCTCCATCAGTTATTGATGGTACCACCCTTGTGCCGCTGCGTTTTTTGGCGGAAGCCTTTGGGACCGAGGTGTCCTGGAGTGCCGAGGATAAGGAGATTACTCTGCGCCAGGAAAACCGGGTTATTCAAATGCGGCCTGACAGTAAAAGTGTTGTTGTTGACAATACGGAGAAGACCATTTCCGCAGCTCCCGTTGTAAAGGACGGTGTTGTGCTGGTACCCCTCCGCTTTTTGGTGGAAAATCTCAATTTCAAGGTGAGCTTTAAGCCGGCAACCAAGGAGATCCATATAAACCGGCTGCCGCCTCCGAACCGCCCGCCGGTGGCCGAATTTACCGTTTTAAAGGATACAGTGGCCCAGGGGGAGACAGTGTTCTATACGGATAAAAGCTATGATCCCGAAGGGGATCAACTGGTGGAGCGAAAGTGGACCGGAAAGGAGAGGGCTTTCTTTAAACCTGGTGATCACGAAGTATCACTGCAGGTTAAAGATGAGAAGGGTACTTGGAGCGAACCTTTTACGAAGGTAATTAGAGTAACTGAAACAGTAAAGATGGACGAGCTTACTTATAATTTCAACAATCCCTTGCCCGGCCAGCCGTTGGCAACGGTAGATATTCCGGTTTTAGATTATAAACGGGTGAACCCTGTAGGTACTACAAACCGGGAAAAGGTTATGATCAGTAACAGCCCGGAAACAGTAACTCAGGCTGGAATATTGTATAAAGACGTTTTAAGCGGGCAAAATCGTCTTTATTACCACCATTTGAATGGTACAAACGGAAATATACAGATTTATCTGCTGGCTGTTAACCAGGGTGAGGAACCGGTAGATCTAAAAGTAAACAGGTGGGGTGTTGCCGGTCCCGCTGATCCTCTTGCAGTGGGGCGCGCGGCAGCGTATCGTTTTTTAGATTTCAGTTCTATTAATGCAAAAAATATTGAGCTGCTTCCCGGAGAGGAAGTTGTTCTGAACGAGGGAAATGCTCCCGTTGTTTATCCCGGCAAGACGGTGCATGGAATATTTAGTGTGGATTCTTCTCAGGATGTATTATTTGTGGTAGTCGCCGTTAAAAACAGCAAGCAGTTGGATCAATATGAAAAACTCCGCGTTCTGCCCAGGGACGGCAAACATATCCGGGGCACTTATTTAAGGGGCAACAGAAATATGCTGGTGAAGCTCGGCCAAAGGGAACCCAGCAGGCTGGTAATCGCCGATGGTGATGAAGACAGGTTCTTGTACGGGAAAGACGGGGAAGAGATCTACCGTAATAAGGGCAACTACGGGCTGATTTATCGTGTAACCGTCCGCTCTGAATTTAGGGCCGGCGTTTTATTCTCACCCCGGGGCGGAGTCTTTGCCGGGGCCGGGGCCTGGGAAGGGTATGCCTTTAACCTTCCCAACAGGGGAGTCATGCAGCCGGGAGGCCTGGCCATGATCGGCGTAATAGAACCCGGCCAGGAAAAGGTCCTGGAATTCATCCCCCCCGCAGGCTCCTACTTACCCGTAAACCTAATCTTCATCCCCTTCTAAAAAATAATTCAAGTTTTGGGTGACAGTCACCCGAAACTTGAATTATTATTAATGTTATTTAAATCTAGCCAGGTTAGTACGGATTTCATGGAGAAGCCTGTCTAAATCTACAAGGTTATTTTTTAGGATATTATATAGCTGCTGTGTATCAATGTCCCAGTAGCGGTGTACGAGCCTGTTCCTAAATCTGGCCATCTTGGTTAAGTTGCTACAGAAATCCTCTGTTATTAGTTGATTTTCAACCATTACTTTAAATGTATCGGCATAATCCTCCGGAACCCGTAAATTATTTTTAGCTATTATGTGGTTGCATATGTCTATGGCCGCTTCAATAGCGATGATCAAGTGATATTTGGCACTGGCAATTTTGTGCGGGTCTCCGGCTAAATCCGGAAGTGGCAGCTGCGCCAGTTCCTTGAGCCGTTGCTCAGCTTCTAAATATTCGGCCAGAATTTTTTGTACGGTGTCAACGTTAAACTTCAAGACCCAACACTTCCTTTAAATACCGTTTGCGGTGCGGAAGAAAATCAATATAGTTATCGATTGTTCTGGTTACGAAATTTACCCTTAATTCTTCATCCTTGGAGCATAACATTTTACCATTTTTAAGAACGTTGTAACAAAAGGATAAGGGGGCAGAATTTATAATTCGCACATCAACGGGGTAACCTACTTCTTTTTGCAAAGACATCTCTATCTCAATTTCCTGTCTGAGCGCGTGTTCCTTGGACACAAATACCTCGTTAGACAAAAATATTGCAATATCTATGTCGGCAAAATACTCTTCAGTCACAAATGAGCCGTGAATATATGCGAATGAAATGCCATCATAATCATTGATTATGCCGGCTAATTTACCTTGCAATGAATTTTTACCGGTATGATCCAGATAAAATTTATTTTGAGAATCTTTATATGCGCTTCTTCCCATAAAATTATCCCCTACAATTTTTCATCATTATACCATTTTTTGTCTGTGCACGAAACACCAAAACAATAATTCAAGTTTCGGGTGACAGTCACCAAAAACTTGAATTATTTTAGGGTTAAGCCTTGCTGAAGGATGATTGGATGGATATACTATGTATAAACAAAGGGAGGCGGTTATGCATGTATATCTCGAAGTGGGGTAATAGTTTGGGAATTCGTATCCCGATGGCGATAGCAAAGAAAATTGGTTTTGTTGAAGGTACTCCGGTTGAGATTGACGTGGAAAACAATTGTATTGTTATCCGTCGAAAACGGTATAGCCTCCAAAAACTCCTATCAGAAGTTGATGCCGCTAATCTTCATGATGAGGTGGAATCTGGTGAGCCGGCTGGACGTGAGATATGGTGAGCACGTATGATGATTATATTCCGGAACGTGGTGACATTGTTTGGTTGCAATTTAACCCGCGAGCAGGTCACGAGCAGGGCGGCCGTAGGCCGGCCCTGGTGGTCTCACCGGGTATCAATAATGGAAAAGTTGGTATGGCGCTTATGTGCCCGGTAACTTCCAATCAGAAAGGATATCCTTTCGAAGTGGTACTACCTTCAGAATTAAAGGTTAGCGGGGTGGTACTTGCAGACCAAATAAAAAACCTTGACTGGCGGGTGCGGCGGGGGAAATTTGTTTGCAAAGCTACGCCGGAAGTAATTGAGGAAACATTGGACAAAATCCGAGTATTGCTTGATTAGGTCGATATAAGAAATTATAAATAATTCAAGTTTTCGGTGACAGTCACCAAAAACTTGAATTATTCATTCCTTATTGATGTCACATTGCTTTCAAGCCATTGAACAAGTTCATCCTTTGAGAATTTGCCCGATGCCAGTTTCATCATCATTGAATAGGTTTCTTTTTCGGTAGCTTTAATTTCGTAACCGTTTCTTTGCAGGAAAACATCCATGGCTACAAGGGCAATTCGCTTATTTCCATCAATAAAAGGGTGGTTATTGCAAATGTGGTATCCGTATGCTGCAGCCATTTTTATTAGATTATCATGTAAGTATTTACCTTCAAAAGTTGCTTCCGGCTGCCCCAAGGCGGAATCGAGGAGTTTTTCGTCCCTGATTCCGTGAGAGCCGCCATAAGTTTGGATGAGTTGCTCATGAAACAACAGGACGAGCTTTTTGGGTAAAAAAATTACTTTTTTCATTTTGCTAAAGCTTTCAATGTGTTTCTAAATTTACTATTGGTATTTTCAAAGCCGGAAGCCCATTTTTCAAATTCAGGGTCGTAAGGTGTTAGTTTAAAGCCGTCGCTGGTTTCAATAACATATAATTCCGTGCCCTCTTGCAAATTGTATTTTTCCATAAGCTCCTTGGGAATAGTGAAGCCGAAACTATTTCCGATTTTCCTGAACTTGATCGTTCTCATAATATCACCTCCACAAAATTATAACATTTGTATTACACCAAAACAATAATTCAAGTTTTCGGTGACAGTCACCCAAAACTTGAATTATTGAGTGGAAATATGATATTATTTTGCAAAATATGGGTAAGGGGTGCGGTTTTGTGGGAAGAATGCCGCGCATAGAGTTCGAAGGTGCTTTATATCACGTAATTCAGCGGGGAAACAACCGAGAGTTTATTTTCGACCGGAACAGCGACAAGAACTATTTGTTGAAAAGGCTGGTTGACGGCAAGAAACAGCTCGATTTCAGGTTAATTGGTTATGTAATTATGAGCAATCATTATCATTTGATCTTACAAACGTTCAAGGACCCCCTACACAAAGTAATGCATTTTGTTAATGATGCCCTCGCAAAATATTATAATAGCAGCAAAAATAATTCAAGTTTCGGGTGACAGTCACCGAAAACTTGAATTATTGACTAAATGGGAGGTACCCGAGAATGACTGTTAAAAGAGCGGAGGAACTTGTGGACAAGGGGCAGAAGCTGTTGTCAGACGGTGAGTTTGCGGCTGCGGCGGAGGCGTTTGCCGAAGCCCTGGAGATTGATGAAGCCGTTTCCATTCGTAATAACCTGGCCATGGCTTTTTTCTTGGCCGGTGAACCCCGGCGCGCCCTGGAGGTTTTGGAACCTTGTATTGGCGGGGAAGGGGAAAAGGGGGAATCAAATCCCTTTAGTTACGGCCTTGCGGCGAGAATCCACGCAGCACTGGGCCGGGAAGAGCCGGCCCGGAAATATTTGCAGCAGGCCGTAAAAAGCTATGAGGATGGGTGGGCGGCCTTGCGCCGCCTGGGACAGCCGGATACCCGTCACTTTCGGGAATACACGGTAATCATCATGCGGGCCGCCGCCGACATGAAGGATCACCGTCTTGTTTTCGACCTTTACCGCCGCTGGGAGTCCCACCATGTTTCCTGGGAAAATGTATTTATGGCGGCAGTGGCCTGTTTTAATATTGGACGCTTTAAGCGGGCTGCTTCCCTTTTAACTTCCATAACGGGAGTGCACAATCTCTTTGCCGGTATGCAAAAGGTGGCCTTTCAGGTGGAGCGGGGTGCCATTCCCCCCTTTGTAATGAGTTACGAACTGAGCACCGAACACGCCATGGAAAAATTTGCGGAAAATCCAGATGCCGGCCCGGATTTATGCCGGGAGGCCGCACAAGACGGTTTTTCCCGTATGGCAATACTGGCATGGCTTTTTGAAGAAGATGATGATTCCGGCGAAGCGGACCAGGGCCTTCGCACTTTGGTGGAATACGGCGGGGAGTGGGGTGAAAAACTGGGCAGGCGGATTTTGAAATCCCCTTTATACTCTACTTCAACCAAAATGGCAGCGGCCAATGCCTTGATAGACAGGGGTGTGTTGCGGGAAAACGAGCCCGTTTCCATGTTTATTAACGAGGAAGAGCGTATTGTTGAGGTGAAGAGGACACCTGTAATAACGGGTCCCGATAAGGAATTGGATCAAATCGTGGACCGGGCAATACAGCTGCGGGATAAGGGGCAAGTGGAGGAGGCCACAAAGCTGTTGCAAGATCTTCAACAGCAGGAAAAACTCTATCCCCGGGCCATGCTGACCCTGGCCAATCTCCTGCGTCAGCAGGGTGAATTTGAGGAATCCCTCTCGCTTATGAAAATGGTAGAGGACATGTTTCCAGACTCCCCCGAGGTTCTGTTCAATTTTGCAGCATTAATGCTGCAAATGGGAGATCCACAGCGGGCCTGGGAGTATTATGAAAGGATCGACAGTACCGGCTGTGAAGCGAGTTTTAAGGAAAAGGTAAAGGGATTGGGGCAGCATATAAAACAGGTTATAGGGTCCCTTGATTTTATGGCTAATCATGAGGCCTTTCTTTACGAATACGAGGAGCAGCAGCGGCAGAAGGTGGAGGAAAAGACTATTTCCGTAAATGTATCTATAACCCGGGGGCTGAAGAACATGCCCGCCATATGGCTGGAAGGGGTTTGTGAGATCTTTGGCCTTGAACCGGCGCGGCTCCGGCGGGACAAGGAGAAACAGCTAAAGGATTTCCTTACCCGCCGGGAAAATCTGAAAAAGGTTGTAGAAGAGTTAACGGAAGAAGAGCGGGAGCTATTAAGGTATTTGCTGCAGCGGGAAGGCTGGAGCCTGCTGAACGCTGTTACCCGGAAATTTGAAACCATGGAAGGAGACGGTTTCTTTTGGAACGAAATGGAGCCGGAGAGCTCTTTGGGCAATCTCTGGTACCGGGCTTTAGTTATGGTGGGCAAGACCTCCATCAAAGGACGCCGGTGCAAAATTGCCGCAGTTCCCCTGGAACTGCGTGAAGACCTGGCCAAACTCCTAAAATAATTCAAGTTTCGGGTGACAGTCACCGAAAACTTGAATTATTGCAGGGTTAGTTTCTCGACGGCTTCTTGTTCCAGGCATTTGCCGGTTTCGAGCATTAGACGAATGACCCGGTGGAAGTGCTCGTAATCTTTCAGCTTTAATAGCTCCGCCAGTTTGTTACCGTAGCCGGGTGAGAAGGGGTGCCCGTGGTCATGATACGCAAGAAAAGTTTCTTCGTCCATCATTAAGGGGTGGACCGGGATTCCCGTTTGTTTGCACAAGTGGTGCCAGATTTGAAAGCCGCCCAGGTCAATATCTCCCCAGTGGTAAAAGGGGATATCAAGGTTATGCCGGTTTGCGTAATCATATAACTTTTTTAAAATTTCCCTGCTGCTTGCATTGTGATAGCCGCCCAGGTAAATGACCAGGTGGCCCGGGGGGCCTTCTTCTATATAGTGGTAGTAAGAGGTGAGGTTTTCCACGGTTATTACGGCGCCGGCGGGTAAGTGGGAAATTTCCAAATCCCAAATCATTTTTGGCGGCAGGCCCAAATCGGGATAGAATAATTGCAGGTCCACAGTTCCCCTGGGTGTGCTAAAAACCAGGGGCCCGGACAGGTTTATATGACGGGGGTTGTCCAGCAGCCCTTTTTCCGCCAGTATTTCATGGTCCTGTAGCTGCTGCTCGCTTTTCTCCAGGCAGTAGTTTTTTAATACCCAGAGAGCCGCTTTTTCCAACCCCTCCCACCGTTTGGAGTTACCAAATACTTTAACACTGAAACGCCGCTTGGACACTTCCTGTTCCAGCCGGAAAAGGGCATCCAATCCCCGGAACAAGTCTTCGAAATCAGCGGGGGCACTGAAAGAAGCTAAGCCGGCAGGGAAACTTTGCAAGGCTGCAACCCGCGCCAAAAAATCCTGGTAAAAGGATTCCAACCGGGAGGGAGTGCATTTCTGCCATTTTGCCGCCAGCTTCTCAAGCCGTTTGTAGCGTTCCACCTTTGGTTCCCGCCCCAGCTCTTCATATATGGATGTTAAATTGCCGGTATTCAATATTATTTTCTTCAGAGTGCTCCCGCGTTCGAATTTTTCCCATTCCAGCTCTACCCACCCGCGCCTTTCCAACTCTTTCATTTCCCCGTTGAACCGGCGCCGGAAGGTGCTGTCACTGACATGGAAGTAACCGGGGTAATTCTTTTTATTCACATGGAGCATGGTCCGCCTTTTGCTCTTTTCCGGCTTTCCGTAATCCTTTCTGGATTCGTATTTGTCCAGCAATTGATGGAGTGTCCTCTTTTGAAGATCAGTAACCGCCATAAGCTTATGCTCCCATTTCTTGATCTAATTCCTGTTCCGCCCATTCTTGAATCTTTTTGCGAGTTACCCGTTCCACGAAGCTGTTAAAGCCGTCCCTCATGACGATTATGTTGGTATTAACATAAGGCACCAGTTGCTGAATTTTACCGGTGGGCTCCACCACCAGCACCTGGAACCCCAGTTTTTGTATGAACCGCATGCATTCCTCAATATTGTCGGCGTCCATGCGGTTGAAGGCCTCATCGAAAACTATCAGCCGCAGTGTGTCCCTATTGCGGTAAAGGTGGTAGGCCTGGTAAAAGGAAGCGATTATTAATACATAAAAGGGTATTTGTGCCCCGCCTCCCGATTCCGTGAGAGATATGTTGGAAAACCTGCTTTTGTTCCCCTGTTCATCGGTAATAATAATATCAAAATCCAGGTAGGAGCGATAATCGGTAAGTTCCCCGGCATTTTTTTCAAAACCTTCGTTTTCACTGGTTATCTCTTCAAAAAGGCGGGAAAGGGCGTGACCGTGTGTATCCAAAAACTGCCCGCTGAAAAGGGATTCCCCCGTACCCATTTGGGAATCAAGAATCATGTTGTAGTAATCTTGCATTTCCGGACGCGGGGAAAGGTGAAATTTGTACGAATATCCCCCGAAATCCAGCTCCTTTAAAGCCCTGTTCAGCTCTTCTTTTTCTTCATTGGCAAGCCTGATGGACTCGTGAAGCCGGGACAGGAAGTGTTCTTTCAGGGCTTGCTCCGCTTTTTCCCGGGCTTCAGTGGCTTTATCCTTGTATTCAGGCATGGCTGTTTCCCGGAGAAATTTCAATCTTTCGTCCCATATGTGGTTGTCCTCCGCGGAAACATCCGCCAGGAATTCAAATTTGCCGCTGAATTGGTGCCTTAGCTTTATTACCTTGGCCATTTGGTTTTTGATCTTACTTTGCAGGCCCTCAATGTTTATACGATAATTACGCGCCAGTATTTCCGGAGATTTATTTTGAGTTTCCAGCTCCCACTTGCGGTGACACGCTTCTTGCAGATCTTCCGGAAGCTGCTCCAGGTACGATAAATATTGTTTACGGTAGTCATCTTTTTTCGAAGCCAGTGTTTCCAAATCCTCTTTGAGGTAACCAAGTTTTTGCTCTGTTTTACCGATTTCTGTTTTTAAGTCGCCAATTCTTTTTTCACACTGCTCAATTTCATCCTCTTTTGCTTTCTTTCGCCTTTCCAGCCGGTCCAGCTCGGAACGGTCCTGGGAAAGCAGTTCCTGCTGCGCCCGGGTGAGTTCCTGCTCCAGCTCTTCCCGGGAGTTGCATTCAGTAAATAATTCCTGCCACCGCCGGTAGAGGTGTTGTTTCCCGCCTTCCAGGTGGGAGACCTCTTCCGCTTCCTCCAATCTTTGGGTAATTAAAGATAATTCCTCCCGGCATTTTGCCAGCTCCTCCTGCTTTTGAGCCAGCTGAACTTTAACGGCCCTTTCCCCTATATAGGGCACGACATATCTTTTTTGTGGAATTTGCCGGGCGGTATGGTTCTGATACAGCATGCAGCTGGCCGTAATGGCCCGGTTGTATTTTTTCAATTCCTTTTCGGAGGTACACTTAATTATTCCGCCCAGGAGCCAGTTGGCATAGGCTTGCACGTAGTCCTCCTGTGCTATTATTTCCTCCGCCAGGCTGTGGGGAAGGGGTTTCTTTACTTTTTTGATTAATTTTTCGGTATTCACCAGCCCTACGCTCTCAATGGTGTAGGTGAATTTATACCTTTCGTAAATTTCCAGCGCCTGGTCAAAATAACCGGGGGGAACCAGGATATCAAACTTTTGCGTGTGCAGGTACCCTTCTATGGCGTTCTGCCAGTGCCGGTCCCGTATGTCAATGGCCTCGCAAAAAACGTGAACCGGGACGTTATCTTCTCCGCTGTCCGGCACCAGGTGTTCCTGCAGTAATTTTTTTAGCTTCATGGTGGAGGTGGTGCTGCTCAATCTCTGGTTTTTCTCTTTCAGGTCTTTTATGCTCTGTTCCAGCTCGGCGGCTAGTGTTTCCAGTTCCCCCCGGCGGGCTTCCCATTGTTGCCTCTGGATGATAAGCCATTGCAGGCTTTCGTTCCAGGAAGAGGCAAGCTGCACCGGCTCGGGCGGGAAATTTCCCTCATCCAGGAAAAGTTGCCAGGAAACATTGTCTTCCAGGAGGGAACCAGTAAGTTTCAGGGGTGCCTCCACCCGGCGTAGAACATGCGCCAACCGCTCTCTCTCCTGAATCTCAATTTTGACCTGGTGGATCAGGTTCTTCCACTTTTCGCCCAGACTTTTTAGTTTATTTTGCAATTCTTTTATTTGTTGCTCCAATTCCTTTTCCCTATTTGCCACTTTATTTTTCCGTATTGCTTCCAGCAGCTCACCCCATTCAAACTTTAATTCCTCGTGGCGTTCTTCCAGTTCCCTTACTTCCCGGGAACATTCCTCCAGGTATTTTTGCGCCTGTTGGTGCTCTTTCTCCTTTTCTACCAGTTCCCTTTTCTTCTGCTCCAGGTTGCCCCGGTGCCACATATAGAGGCTGGTCTTTTCCTGCTCCCGAAACTTATTTACCTTTTCGAATTCATTGCATACTTCTTGCAATGCTTCTATTTCCGATTCCGTATGCATAATTTCATTTTCCATTTGACGATATCTGTCTACGTAATCCCGCATGGTATCCACATCCACCGGGCGTTCCTCCAGGATATAATCGTAGACAAATTTACGCAGGTTGGTAATGGGCTTGAAGGAAATGCCTTTGCCGAACAGGGAAAAGAAGGATTCCTTCACCCCGCCAAACAGCTGGCGTAAATCGCTCCAGTAGCCCTCCAGGTCGTTGCGGTATTGTTTGAAACTAATCCCCCTGCTCTTCAGGTGCAGGAAAAAATCCTGCCGGTTTCGGGGGGTTGTATTATCCAGAAAAAGGTCATCTTCCAGGGGGTGCTCGTCAATTTTGAAGAAAACATGGTCTTCTTCCCCGGTATCACTTCGATAATCAAAAACCACACCTATTAAGTATGGTTTTGCCGTAGAGGTACGTGTTATTTCCAGAACTATGTAACTGGAAAAGTGGTTTTCACCCCGCCGGTAAGTCATCTTGCCCTCGGTGCCTGTTCTGCCCCGCAGGTACCCCTTAAGGGTCCTTTCGGTTTTTTCGTCGAAGGCGGCGGAGTTGAATTTTATCTTTTTCATATTGGCGATGATGACAACCTGCAGGGCATCTATCAGTGTCGATTTGCCGGCTTTGTTGCTACCGGTGATAAGAGCGCTGCCTTCTATGGGAATGGTTTCATTGGTGAAGTAATGCCAGTTTATCAACTTAATCTTGGTCAGGGTCCTCATCATCGTCCTCCTTTTCTTCGCCGCCTTTGATCCAATCGGCCAGCATTTCCAGCCCGGAAGCGTCAATGACCAGGGGCAGGGAAGGGTAAAGCACATATACCGCATCAGGGTCTTTCCACTGGCCGCGTTTCAGGTCCAGCAGTGAAAAACGGCTGAATAGCTTCAGGCTCTTTTCCAGGTCATCCCTTCCCGGCAAACGGTTTTTTATCTCCATGGCAGTATATTTTTCCCTTATTTCTTCTCCAGAAACCAGTATGGCCCGGGTTAATCGTAAATCCTTTTCCTTTTCATTGTATAAAAGCCTTAATATAAACAGAAATATGGTTTCCTGGAGGGTGAAGGTGTAACGGTTTTTATCGTAGGAGTTATAAAGCTGGATTACAGATAGGCGCTGGTTATACTTTAGGTCCCACCCGGCCAGGGAAAAGTATTCCTTAAAAATATCCAGATGGCGTTCGGTGAAACGATAATAAGGGCGGTCCTCATCCCGGGCGTAGACTAAAAAGTTCCGGCTGAAAAGCCGGTTGGCTGCATTGCGGAAAAGCTCCCTTTCCTTGTTGGAGAAATTTTCGTACACACCGTACCAGCTCACATTTGTTTCTCCTCTCTTTTAATCACCAGGTTGGGTATTTCAGCAGTGCCACCCTTTACGGATATTGTCTCACCCCTTTGTCCCTCCAGGCGATAGCAGGCTTTTTTAGACCGGCTATAAAGAATTATGTAAATGAGTTTTACCCAGTGATCGCGGGTTTCCAGGGGTAATTGCTCCAGGGGACATTCATCTCTCCCGGCCAGCATTTCCAGTACATAATTGTTCACTTGTTCCACGGTGATTTCCTGTGCTATCCGGGCACCGAACCGGGCAAGTTTTTGCTTGCGTACCTCGGCGGAAATGGGGGTGGCGGGAAGGGGTTGGGGTTTGTGTGGCTGCCGGCGTACCGGCGGCTTTCTCGGGCTCTGGCTATCCACGAAGGCCTGGGGGGAAAGGGCAAGGGCTGTGGATATTTTATCCGGGGTCAGAGTCTTTTCACCTTGTTCCCTGGCCAGTTCGCCCAGATAGTAGAGCACGGTGAAAATGTCCTGCCCCTTTCCCTTTTCCCCGTGGAGCTTTAGGCGGAGGCGCTCCGCCGCGGACCTGGCGTACCGGGCATTGCGGTGATCGATTTCCCTTAAAAGCTTGTCCATTTCCTCGCCGAAACAATTTTCCAGGTATTCAAGCCATTCGTAAAGTATATTCTCGGCAGCTCCCCGGTCTGCAGCTTGCTTTTCTTTGACCATCATTTCGGATTGATTGTAAATCTCCGGCCGGTTGGATTGCCATTCCCTGATTCGTTTCAAAATACCGATGCGGTATTTTGATATGTGTTCCGAGGTTTTAAGGCGGTGATATTGATCACCCAGAACATTTGCCTGGTACTCGTCAAAAATCTGGTTAAGAATGCTGCGCACGTCATCGGTTTCCAGCAGCTTTTCGGTGTAATTCTTAATGCTGTGGTTCAAACTTTTCAACCCGTTTATCAAGTCCACGGCCGATTCGTAGGCCTGCTGCAGGGCAACATAGGAAAACCCCTCCTGCCCGGTGAGGTTCTGATAAATACTGAGAACCCTACCCCTGAATTCCACCCGGTAGCCGGTCCGGATTTTATCCATGGCGTCCAGGAGTATTACTGCATAGTCCGGCACAGAGATCCGAAAAGTGTAATCGGGTTCGGGCTCCAGATTAAACCAACCCGTGTCCACCAGCCGCCGCAATAATTGAAAAGCCCTCTCCCGGGCATTCTTTGCAACTTCTTCCAGTAAATGTTCCTCTTCCACTTGCCAATCCCGTTCATCCAGGCTTTCCAAGTATTGCGTAAAAATTTCCACAATATCTTCCCGGGAAAGGGTATAAACCCGCCTCTGGTACTCCCCGTAAACCAAAAATAACAGGTCAATATATATCTCCCTCAGACTTCCACTAAAAACGGAAAATAAATTTTCCGGTATTTGACTGAAAAATTCTAAACCTTGCCTATGCATTCCAAGTAAATTCCCCCCGCTAGACATCGTACAAATTATAATAATTTTACCATTTTTTCTATACATTGCAAACAATAATTCAAGTTTCGGGTGACAGTCACCCAAAACTTGAATTATTTAATTTTAGAGCTTGTTCTGCATTTCCATGATCCTGTAAACCATGCGGGCTGCTTCGGCCCGGGTCACCTTGCGGTCAGGCCGGAGGTATCCCTTTTCTTCTAAGGGGATTAGCCCGGCCTGGATGGCGGCAATTATGTGGGGTCTGTTCCAGCTGTAGGTGGAATGGTAGTCCTCCGGGAAGTATGCCTGCACCATCCGGCTGGCCCTTTCCTGTTCGGTCAGCTGCAAAGATGCCGCATTGGCTAGTATAATGCAGGCCTCTGCCCGGGTCAGCGGTTCATTGGGCCGGAAGAACAGTTGTCCTTCCTTTGCCGGGGAGTTGGGGATCCACCCGGCTTTAACGGCTGCCTCGATATATTGAACCTCCTGTAAATCAAGACCGTTCAGGTCTTGAAAAGTCCGCAGGTGGGGCAGGGAGAAGGTTACCGGAAGTCTCATTCCTTTGCCCAGCATGGTTATAAATTCTTTGCGGGTCACGGGTATTTCCTGGGAGCCAGAGCTGTCCGCCAGCCCGAAGTAGCCCTCGGGGACCGGTGTTCCGTCCGGGTATTTTTCCAGCGGATCCATTATCCCCCTGGACCATAAGGGCATAATATAGGGCCGGGCCCATTCCAAGTCGATTTTATTCTGTTGTTTCAGGTAGAAATCTTCAAAATCCTGGATAACACGCACCACCAGGTAGTGTCCGAAACCGGTTTTGGAAAAGGGAACGGTTACGCTGTCGTTGGTTATATTATAACTATTCAGCCTTTGCAATGCTTGCGGGTACATCATACCGGTCATGGCATAAAGAACGGTAATATAACCGTTTGCAGCGCCGTTTGGGCTCTCAAATTCCAGGGTCAGTTCCCCGGCATCGGAAAGGGAGTGGGACTGTGAAGGGGCCTGTATGCTGTAAACCGGGCTCAGGGGTACATACTGCGGTGCCAGCTTGAATAGTGACTCGGAACTCTTTACGATAATACTCTGGTCCCAGGCCGCCCCGCTGCCCCGGGTGAGCACGGCATCCCGGGGCAGTGTCAGCTCAACAGCACCGTCAAAGGCCGTTACCCCGTCACTGATATTTTCAAAATAACGGGTGGACCCGGAAAGGGGGCGGTCAACGACAGTGATGCTGAGTTCCCCGCTGGTCTCCACATCCTCATCATCGTCATCCTTGGCGGAGTCGTCCAATTCTACCGTCACCCTTATGGTGTTTTCCCCGGGCTCCAGCAGATAATCCTCCAGCAGCCAGATATCCGAATCATCATCTCCATACTGTATTGCATCCTCACTATTAACCCGTACTTCCTCGGCATCCTCCACCCGCACCTGGATGTCCACCTTATTGGTGGTGGAATACAGCCTCTGGCTGTACCCAGTGCTTTCCTCCGCCGGTTTCCAGTATATCTCCAGCGCCTCGGCCGGGCCGGCGCCCGCCAGGCCCAAAAGAGTAAACAAAGCCATAAAAACAAGCAAACGGCCAACTAGCTGCATATACCAAGACCTCTCTTTACCAGCAATTTTATCCTTTACATACAGTAATATATTGGCCGTCTGCGCCATCTTTCCTGCCGTGACACAATAATTCAAGTTTTTGGTGACTGTCACCGAAAACTTGAATTATTGTTGGTGGTATTGTTTTTTGAAGAGGAGTATTGCGGCTGGAAGCAGCACTATGTTCATGGCTCCCAGTACTATGATGTCCTTGAGCATCACCGGCAGCTGCAGGTCCATCAGCGCGATGTCCCTGAGGTTGGCCGCAAAATAGGTGAGGGGGAATAGCGCCGCCACGCCCCTGGCGAATTCGGGCATGGATTCCAGGGGCCAGGTGTAACCGGAAAATAGGAAGGAGGGCAGGGCAAAGAGCATTGCCAGCTGGGTTGCCTCCAGCTGCGTTTTGCAGGCCGTGGATAGAAATATCCCCAGGGCCGTAATTCCACCTAAAAATAATACTTCCATTAATAGAAGGTTCCAGATGCTTCCGTTAAAGGGGATCTTAAAAACATAATAACACCCGGCCAGAATAAAATTCAGGTTGAGAAAGTTTAATAAAAAATATGGGGCCGTCTTGCCCAAAACAACCTGGGTGGCGGAATAATTCTGCTCCAGTAGTTCTCCCAGGGTTCCCTGTTCCTTTTCCCGGGTAATGGCAGTGGCAACATATAAAAGTAGAGCCTGCTGGATCATGGTGGCCACCAGCCCCAGCATTAAAAAGTTGGGGTAGTTGAAATAAGGGTTGTACCAAACCCGGGTGGACAGCTGCACCGGAGCGGCCATGTCCCTTGCCTCCTGGGGCAGGTAACCCTGCCCCTCCAGGGCCATCACCGTGGTTCCCCCCGCCAGGGTTCCCACTATGGACCCGGCGGTGCTCAGCACGGCATTGCTGTAGAGGAAGTTGGTGCCGTTAACCGCCACCAGCACCCTGGAACCGTGCCCCTTTTTAATATCCCGGGCATAGTCCTCAGGGATTACCAGGGCCACTTGAACCTCCTTTGTCTCTATAGCCCGCCGCATTTCCTCTTCACTGGTCACAGACTTCACAATTTCAAAACGCTCTGAATCAGCAAAGGCCTGTATAACCGTGCGGCTTAAGGCAGTCCCGCTGCGGTCGTAAACAGCGGTGGGTATGTGATTCACCACCCGCTCCAGGTACATTATATTGAGAAGAATGGCCCCCAGCAGGGGAAACCCCATCATTACAAAGAGCAAGCGCCGGTCCCCCAGTAAACGGCGAAATTCCCTGCGGGTGACCCGCCATGTATTACGTAGCATCTTCAGCACCACCGGTGGTATTATTGAATTTCACTTCCACATTCATTCCCGGGCGCAGCTCCGGGTTATTAACGCTAATATGAACTTCATAGGTAACAATGTCCTTTTCCCCTCTTTCGGTGGTAGCCCGCCGGGTGGCAAAGGACGGTTTGCTTCCGATCATACTGATTTCACCCGGGTAGCTTTTTTCCCCGGCCAGTACCGTGACTTCTTGCTGCAGCTGCAGCCCCTGGACAATATCCTGGTTAACCTGCATTTCCACCCAGTTGCGGTCAAAGTCGGTGATGGTGATCACCGGCAGCCCGGTGGAGACAAGCTCCCCCTCCTCAACGTTAACCGCCGTCACCGTACCTGCAGAGGGTGCCTCTATTTTTAACTCGGACAGGTTATTCCTCACTTCCTCCAGGGTTGCCTGGGCCTGCCTGTACTGGGCCCTGGCTGCTTCCACTTCATTTCCCGCCAGGGTAATCTTTAGCCGGGCCGCTTCCGCCTCGGCCACGGCGGCCCGGGCCTCGGTCTTTGCCGCTTCGGCAACTCTGGCTTTGGCCTTTGCCTCATCCAGCTGCTGCTGGGGTATGGCCCCCTGCTCAAAAAGCCTTTCCATCCTCTCCAGGGTCTTTGCCGCCAGTTGGGCCTCGGCCTCCGCCCTTTCCAGGGCGGCCCCGGCCTTTTCCAGAGCAGCCTTTACCGTTTCTTCGGTTACCTGGCGCCCGGTCCGGGCCTTTTGTAGTTGAGCCTCCGCGGCCTCCATAGTAGCCAGTACCTGGTTTTCCTTTGCCTTTAAATCCTTATCGTCCAGTTTGGCCAATACCTGTCCCGTTTTCACCGGGTCCCCCTCTTTGACCAGCAGCTCAATCACCCGGCCGGGAATCTTGGTATTTACATCCACCTCTTGAGCTTCCACGTACCCCGTGGGAAGATCTGCTTCCGATCCTTGCTCCCCGCACCCGCTCAGGCTAGCAGTGATTAAAATAACTAAGCAGATAGTTAACAAAAATGTCTTTATTTTCATGCCAAATCCCTCTTTTTTCCTTTATTTTAATACTGTATTTAAATACCGTGATAAACCGGGTCCTTTAATATCGCCCTGAATACCACCTGTAAAATGTGCTGCAGCCTTCGCTCGAGCATTTCCGGTGCCAGTACATCCCTTTCCCAGACACTGTTTAAAGCCCCTGCCCGGTTGAAATAAAGGAAACACATGGCATTGATGCTCAGTACCAAATGCTTGCTGTCAGTATCAGGATAAAAAATTCCTTCATTTATACCCTTCTTCAGGACATCTTCCACCTCCGGCAGGCTGTATATGTTGTAGCGCCCCAAAAGCCTGCTGATATGTTTTGAATCCTGTAAAAATTCCCACCCCATCAATCGCACAAAGTTGGGGTTGCCCGCCAAAAAGTAAAAGTACTCCCTGATGGTTTCCCGGATTTGTTCCACAATATTTTTGGCCCCGGAGAGTTTATTTTCTATAGAATAAATTTTCTCCAGGTTGGCCTGCAATACCGCCTCGTAAAGCCCCTCTTTACTGCCGAAATAGTGGTACAGCATGCGCTTGTTGACCTCCGCTTTGGCGGCGATTTCATTTACCCGCGCCCCCGCCAACCCCTTTTCGGCAAAAATATTCTCCGCGGCTTTTAAAATGCGTTCCTTGCTGTCCCGGTACTCCTCTATGGCCTCTCACCTCCACGGGTCAAAGTAACCAAATGGTTACCTTGAATTGTAAAATGTTTCTATTCCCTTGTCAATGAAATATTTGCATTGACACTTTATCCCACTCATAATAAACTTAACCTGGTAAAGTATTTTAGACATAATTACATCTCTGGAGGGGTCTATTTGAAGGAGGACAAAATTGCTAAATATTTTGATGACGCGGAGGAACTTTCGCACCGGCTGATGCGCAAAATACACCAGGATATTAGTAAAGAAAATGTAGGAGTCACCGGAAGCCAGTACCTGGTGTTGAAAAGATTACATGAAAACGGCAACATGACGGTATCGGAAGTGGCTGAAGACCTGGGGGGTTCCTTAAGTGCCGTGACCGCGCTGGTGGACCGCCTTTGCAAGGCGGAACTGGCCAACCGCAAGCGGGATGATAAGGACCGGCGCCTGGTATGGTTGGAGATTACCGCCCTGGGTAAAGAAAAAGTGGAAATATGTGATGCCAGCCGGCGCAGGGTTTTACACAGATACTTCAGCAAACTGGACGATGATGATCTTAGCCGGCTGATTGAGATAAATGAAAAGCTCCGGCAAATTTTCAAAGAAGAGGAATAAAAAGTTAGGAAAATGAGGGAGTGATAGGGCGATGGCCAGGCGGAAATACATAACTGTGGCTTTATTAGCCGGTTTGTTGATTAGTTTACTGGTGACCGGTTGTGGCCAACAGGCGGCGGATAACGAGGGGAAAAGCAAGCCTGTACCGGTGGAAGTAATAAAGGCCGCAAAGGATAGTCTCATCGAAACTTCAGTGGTAACCGGTAAACTGGAGGCCCTTTCTTCCTCCGGCGTGGTTCCCAGCGGGCAGGGGGGAAAGGTGGAGTCGGTCAGAGTAAATGTTGGCGATTGGGTAAATAAGGGACAAACCCTGGTGGTGCTGGAAAACACCCTGCTCTCGGCGGCGGTGCGCCAGGCCGAACAGGCGGTTGTACAGGCCGAATCGGCACTGGAAATGGCCCGTATAGATTATGAACAGGCCAAAGCAAATTATGAAAGGGGCAAGACTCTTTTTGAGCAGGGAGCCATTCCCAAGGCGGGCCCGCAGGGCTTTGAAGTCGCTTATGAAATACCGTATAAGAAAGCCAAGGTAGACTTTGAGAAGATAAAGCCGGCGGCGCTGGAAAGCGCCAGGGCGGGGCTGGCCCAGGCCCGGGAAAATTATAATAATTCCTTCATCAAATCCCCCATTTCCGGGGTGGTTACCGAGGTGAACGCGGACCCCGGTGAACTGGCGTCACCCGCGGCGGCACCGGTGGTATCGGTGGCTAATTTGGGTAAAGTGGTGGTGAAGGCCGCCGTTGCCGAGGATCTGGTAAACAAGCTGGAAGTGGGCGGAGAAGTTGACGTTCACGTTTCCGCCGTTTCGGCGGAAACGCTGAAGGGCAAGATCACCAGCATCGCCCCGGCGGCGGATAATAACACAAAGGCCTTCCCGGTGGAAGTGCAGCTGGAAAATCCCGATGGGGTGCTCAAACCGGGAATGTTTGCCGAGGTTAATTTTACCCGGAAACATCCTGAAAGCATAGTGGTACCAAAAGAGGCAATTGTGGGTTCCGGCGGTGAGTATGCCGTCTGGGTGATTGAGGACGGAAAAGCTTCCCGGCGCGAGGTGGAAACGGGCCCGGGTAATGGTAAGGAAGTGATTGTTCTATCCGGTATAAATGAAGGGGAACAGGTTGTTACCGTGGGTTCCAGCGCCCTTAGGGAAGGCATGCAGGTTGAAATCAAGAAATAGGGGAAATTAATTATGAAAATTACTGATTTTTCCATAAGAAGACCCATGACCATTGCCGTGCTTGTGGTGGTTATACTGCTTTTGGGCGCTGTGTCCCTGAGCAGGCTGGCCATCGATCTCTATCCGGAAATGAACCTTCCGGTGGGCGCGGTTATGACCAGTTACCCCGGCGCGGGGCCCCAGGAAGTGGAGAACCAGGTCACCAGGCCCATGGAATCCGTCCTGGGCACGGTGAGTGACCTGGACACCATTCAATCAATCAGCAGCACCGGTGAATCCATCGTCATTGTCCTGTTCAATTGGGGAACGGATATGGATTTCGCTTCCCTCCAGATGCGGGAAAAGGTGGACATGATAAAGGGCATGTTGCCCGACGGGGCCGATGACCCCATGGTCTTTAAAATGGACCCCAATATGCTGCCCATTATGCAGCTGGCAGTGGTGGGGGACCGTCCCCAGCAGGTTAAACAGGTGGCGGAAGATGTAATTCAACCCCGGTTGGAGAGGGTTGCCGGTGTGGCCGCTGTGCGTGTGGAGGGCGGCGTGCAGCGGGAAATACAGGTGCTGGTGGATAAGGCAAAGCTCAATGGTACCGGGCTGAGCCTCAACCAGGTTGTACAGTCGCTCCAAGCGGAAAACAGAACCGTTTCCGCGGGGGATGTGCAGAGCGGTAGCAAAGATATGCTGGTGCGCGTTACCGGTGAGTTCCAGAGTATTGAGGAGATAAGACAGATTGTTCTTACCTCTCCTTCCGGGGCATCGGTGTACCTCAAGGATATTGCGGATGTGGTGGACGGTTCCGCGGAACAAACCCACCTCAGCCGTGTAAACGGCCAGCCGGGCCTGGCTGTTATGATTCATAAGCAGAGCGGTGTGAATACCGTGCAGGTCTCCAGGGATGTGAAGGCTGCCCTGGAGGAACTGAAAAATGAGGTGCCGCCGGATTTTAGCTTCCAGAAGGTAATGGACCAATCGGAGTTTATTGAGGAATCCATTAACAGCGTGGTCAAAAAGATCTTTCTTGGAGGCGCGCTGGCCATTCTGGTGATGCTGGTGTTCCTGCGCAACGTGCGCAGCACCCTCATAATTTCCACCGCCATACCCATTTCCATTATCGGCACCTTCGTACTATTGTACTTTAATGATATGACCCTGAACCTCATCAGCCTGGGCGGGCTGGCCCTGGGGGTAGGGCTTATAGTGGACGACGCCATTGTGGTGCTGGAGAATATTTACCGGCACCGCCAGCAGGGCTACGGCCTGGTGGATGCCGCCAAACAGGCAACGGACGAGGTGGGTAACGCGGTAACCTCCGCCACCCTCACCACCATTGCCGTGTTTATGCCCATTGTGTTTGTGGAAGGCCTGGCTTCCCAGCTCTTTAAGCCCATGGCCTACACCGTGACCTTTGCGGTGCTCACCTCCCTCATGGTGGCCCTTACCCTGGTGCCCCTTTTGTCTTCCAGGTACCTCAAACTGGAGGAACCCCGGGAGGGGACATTATGGGGCAAAGTGTACCGCTCCTCCGGTGAGAAGTTTGACCGGTTTTACAACTGGTACCGCAAAGTACTGCAGTGGAGCCTGGGGCACCGCAAAACCGTGGTGGCAAGTATTGCCGCAATGTTTGTGGCCAGCCTGGCCTTAATACCCATGGTGGGGGCGGAATTTATACCCACCATAGATGAGGGTTATGTAAAGGTGACCCTGGACCTGCCGGACGGCACCCATTTGGATGAAACCAACCGTATCATCGGGAAAGTGGAGGCCCTGGCGGAGGAAATACCGGAAGTGGAGAATATTATAACCAACGTCGGTTTCACCGGAAGTGAAAGCATGGGCGGCCAGGCCAGCAGCGATGCGGGACAGGTTTACTTCCAGCTGGTGGATAAGGCGGAACGCTCCAGATCCACGGAAGTAATTGCCGGTGTGGTGCGGGAGAAAGCTCAGTACATAGCCGGGGCCGACATCAATGTGTCGGCCACCGGGCCCGCCTTGGAGGGGCAGCAGGTGGGTTCCCCCGTATCCATCACCATCAAGGGAGATGACCTGGAAGTTTTAGGCTCCCTTGCTGAAGAGATTACCTCCCTGGTGGAGGAAGTGCCCGGAACGGCTGAAGCCGCCAACAGCATGGGCGAAGGGCGGCCGGAAATAAGGGTTATTGCCGACCGGGATCGTGCCGCTGCCTATGGCCTCACCGGGAGCCAGATAGCCTCGGCGGTTCGCACCGCCATACAGGGTACTGTGGCCACCCAGTACCGCACGGCCGGAGATGAGATAGATGTGCGGGTACGCCTCAAGGGCGGCCAGGATGCCAGCGTGCAGGACCTGGAAAACCTCACGGTATCCAGCCCCGCCGCCGGGGCGGTGTCCATTCGCCAGGTGGCCACCCTGGAAGAAGCCGAGGGGCCCAACTCCATTAACCGGAATGACCAGTCCCGGGTGGTGAACGTTACCGCCAATCTCAGCGGGCGGGACCTGGGCAGTGTTATGGAAGACATTAGGGCCAAACTAGCAGGCATAGATCTACCCCAGGGATATTCCATAGAATACGGCGGCCAGTACGAGGAAATGATGGACGCCTTCGGCAACCTGGGCCTGGCCCTGCTCCTTGCCGTGGCCCTGGTCTACCTGGTGATGGTGGCCCAGTTTGAGTCCCTGATCTATCCCTTTATCATCATGTTCTCGGTACCGGTCACCATTGTCGGCGTCACGCTGAGCCTGCTGCTCTCCGGGAGGCCCTTCAGCGTCCCCGCCTTCATTGGCGTCATCCTGCTGGCCGGTATCGTGGTGAAAAACGCCATTGTGCTGGTTGACTATATCAATGTACTGCGGCGGCGGGGCATGGAAAGGGATGAGGCCATTCTTAAAGCCGGCCCCACCAGGCTGCGCCCCATCCTCATGACCGCCCTCACAGCCATCCTGGCCATGTTCCCCATGGCCCTGGGCATAGGCGCGGGCGCCGAGGGCCAGGCACCCCTGGCCACCGTGGTAGTGGGCGGCCTGGCCTTCTCCACGGTAATCACCCTGGTGCTGGTACCAGTGATCTACACCATAATGGACGACATCCCAAAATGGTGGAAAAACCGCCGGGAAAAGAAAAAGCAGAAGAAGCTGGCAAAAACCCAACCCGCAGAAAACTTAACCTCCTAAACAAATAATTCAAGTTTTGGGTGCCTGTCACCGAAAACTTGAATTATTGACTTGATAGCCGTACCCGGTAGCCGGGTATTAATGCCCCCTGGTTTTTTAGGGGGTATTTCTCATGTAATTCCATTAAAAATTTAACATTTTTAGCAGGGTTTTTGTAAAAAACTGTAGAACTGCTTTCAGCGGAAAACTTTAAGGAGTAAACTAATTAATGGTGTCTGCAAAAGTAAAAAAGAAAAAGCAACAACCCCAAAATAAACCCAAAATAAAGGAACAAGGCTCCCATGACTGGCTGCACCAGATAGCCTTCTGGGGCTTGGTTCTTTTACTGTTCTTCCCCCCCTACTTTCGTGGGCTGTTCTTTGCCCCCGAGCAGGAAAAGGCCCTTATCCTGGCCGCGCTGGTCTTCTGGGTAACATTTTTCTGGCGCTGGCTCCAGCGGGACCACAAATTCCTGGCCACCCCCCTGGACTGGTTTGCCCTGGCCCTGCCGGTGGTGTACATATTATCCACCTTTGTGGCTGTGAATAAGGGTCTGGCCATACAGGAAGTAGTCAAAAACATACTGTATTTCCTCACCTTCTGGTCGGTCTCCCGGCTGGTGAGGCACGAAAAAGATGCCGAGAACATACTGAATGTAATTTACATAAGCGCGATAGGCGTGGCTGTGGCTGGGTTGGCTACGGCTACGGGGGTTATAGATATAAAAGACGGGTTCGACGCTCAACGTGCCCGTATCCATTCGACTTTCCAATATTCCAATTCACTTGCGGCATACCTTGGTGCAATTGTCTTTGTTGGACTTTATTTTTGGAATAAGAGTAGGGACAGTTATAAAGAACTCGGTCAAAAAGTTCGGGACAATGCATTAGACAAGTTAAAGCAATTGGGTCTTTTCCCTTATCTTTTTACTTGCGGAAACTTTTTGCTCATTGCCGTACTATTGGGTACCAAGTCTCGGGGCGGTTTATTGGTATTCGCATTAGTTGCTGTAGTCTACTTGCTGTTATCAGCTCCAGAAAAAAGGCTTGCGTCCCTGGTACATTTGGGCTATTTAGGGGCGGTGTCCCTGCTGGCCATAAACAAATTTATCCCTTTAGCCCTGGAAGGTCATTCCGGGGAAGCATGGCTCTGGATTCTTGCGGGTTTGGCAGTTGCTTTAGCCGGGCAAATACTTATACAGTTTCTGGAAAGGCAAGTATTTGCAAAATGGCAAAACGATGTTAAGAAATTCACCTTATCTTTTGGCATTCTAATGGCTATGGCAGTCGCCGGGGCAGGTGTTTTTCTTGCTGGTAACGCTGGCATACTGGCCAAGATTACCGATTTTAGTTATCTAATTACCGGGGTTCATCGTATTTATTACATGGATGCAGCTATAGACATGATAAAGGAGCGTCCCTTACTGGGGTGGGGAGGCGGAGGTTGGCAGGAGGCCTATAGGTCCTTCCTGGATTTCCGTTACACCACACGGCAAGTTCATAGCTATTACTTCCAGGTGCTGATAGAGTCAGGAATATTGGGTTTGCTGCCCGTATTAGGGATTTTAGGGTTTTTCCTTCACCGGGCACATATCCTGTTTCATGGCAGTGAGAAAAATTCTCCGCGCCGCGAGTTGGCACTGACTCTGACCACCGTGTTCTTAATGATTGCCGGCCATGCGTTTATAGACTTTGATTTGTCCCTTGCAGCTATTACACTTGTTTTATGGACTGTTTTTGGCATAGTTTTAAGCTTGAGCCAAAGCTACTCGGAGGAAGAGGTCAATCCGGCACCGAAGCAGCAATCTTCCTTAAATTTCGTTTCACTGGCCGTTACTACTTGTTTGGTGTTAGCCATAACGGTAGGGGTTTTTTGTTTAATGCAATCAAGAAGCCTAATGGGGCAGGGAATGGCCTTATTACAGTCGCAACAAGCTTCCCAGGGGGTTAATTACCTGGAAAGAGGGATAAGTTACAATCCTTTTAAGGCTGAATATCATGTTACTTTATCAAGGGTGTATAGCGGTTTGGGGAAAAACGAGATGGCCGTTGAAGAAGCCGAAAAGGCAGTGAGCCTTAGCCGCTATGACACCGCACCACGAATGGTGCTTGCTCAAGCGGCTATTGCTGCTGGGGAATATGATAAAGGCCTTGAGGCAGCTGAAAAGGTGGTGGACCTGGCACCCACTGAGATAGAGAATTACGAGAATCTCATACATAACTATAACCAGGTAGGTATTAAGATGTTGGAAGCAGGTAAAAAGGAAGAGGCCCGGGAGTTCTTCCGGAAGAGCTCCCGGATTCCTGGTATAATAAGTAATCAATTAAAAAACTTGTCAGAAACAGAGAAAAAAATGTGGGTTGGACCTCGGCTCGAAGTTACTTCTTTAATAGCTCTTGATCTTGGAATAGCAGATTATTGGTTGGGTAACTTCACTAATGCCGAAAACAACTTAAATAAGGCATTACAAAATGACAGTGTTCGGTTGGAAGGGTTAATTTATATGGCATTGCTTAAAGAAAAACAAGGACAACACCAAGAGGTAGATAAATTACTAAAACAAGCTGAGGAGATTTCCTCAGGTATGAAACAGAGGTATGAGGAATTAAAACAGTTGCCCACTTTATAATTTTTGTAAAGGACGATGCAAAACATGTGGCAGCGATTTAAAGAAATCATAGAATACCGGGAAATGTTGCGTAATTTGGTACACAAAGAGTTGAGGGCCCGGTACAAGGGCTCTGCCCTGGGATTTATGTGGACCTTTTTTCACCCTCTACTACTACTTGTTATCTACTCTTTTGTTTTTTCATTCGTAATGAGGGTGCAGATGGAAAATTACAGTCTATATCTTTTTACCGGGTTACTACCTTGGACATTTCATGTAACATCTTTGACAATGGGAACCAATGCCATTGTCAGTAATAGTAATCTGATAACAAAAATTTATTTTCCTAGGGAGATATTGCCTCTTTCTATTGTTTTGGCAAATATGGTCAATTACCTTCTGGCCCTGCCGATACTGATTGGAGCACTTATTTACCTTGATTGGGACATGGGACCCAGTTTACTGGTTTTTCCCCTTGTTCTTTTAATCCAGGCTCTGATGTTGACAGGGTTAACATTAATTGTTTCGGCGCTTAATGTTTTCTTCAGAGATTTGGAACATTTATTAAGTGTATTATTGACAGGTTGGTTCTTTCTCTGTCCTATTGTGTACCCTATAAGCATGATTCCAAAAGAGTATATTGGAATTTATACTTCATTCAATCCCGTAACCCCGTTAATCATAGCTTATACTGATATATTTTACTATTCAAGGATCCCGAATTGGAATAATCTTTTAACCATAACAGGTTTTTCGATAGCCATATTTGTTATTGGTTTTATCATATTTAACCATCTGCAAAAATCTTTTGCTGAAGAGGTGTAGTATATTCACCATGACCACAGCAATTAGTGTCCAAGGGGTAAGTAAAAAATTCAGGCTATTTGTAGATAAAACTCGGACCTTGAAGGAATCGGTATTGTTCTGGCGGAGGAATAGATTTTATGAGCTAAATGCTTTGAATAATATAAATCTCCAAATTAAAAGGGGGTCTACTGTAGGCATCATTGGTAGAAATGGTTCGGGAAAAAGTACCCTATTGAAGTTGCTTAGTAGAATTATTTATCCCGATACCGGAACAATTAAGATTAATGGAAAAGTCTCGACCTTGCTTGAACTGGGTGCCGGTTTTCACCCTGATTTTACCGGGCGGGAAAATATTTATCTCAATGCGTCTATATTGGGGCTTTCCAGATCTGAGGTCGAGGAACAAATAGACGATATCATAGCTTTTGCGGAGCTGGAAAAATTTATTGATAACCCGGTAAGGAACTATTCCACGGGCATGTACATGCGCCTTGGCTTTGCGGTAGCAATAAATGTGGACCCTGATGTGCTTTTGGTGGATGAGGTTTTGGCGGTTGGTGATACTGCCTTTCAGAGTAAGTGCCAGGAGAAGATCGACAGCTTTAGAGCCAGAGGAAAGACGATTGTTTTGGTTACCCATGATACTTCACAGGCAGAGTCAATGTGTGATTATCTGGTATGGTTGGATAAGGGAGAAATCCTGGCCGAAGGGGAACCGCATGATGTAGTCGGCGCCTACCTGGATCGTTTGTCCAAATTGGAGGAAGATGCGGCCTTAATTTCTCATGACAAGGACGAGGAAAGCAGGCGCGAACAACGGGCAGAACGAGTTGAAAAGGGAGATAATGTCAGTGAATGTGAGGGACAACATACTGATACCGAATTGACAGTGCCGGAAGAAAAGTCCGATAAGATGAAGGCCGAACGCTGGGGCAACGGAGTTGTGGAGATAAATAGCGTAAAGATGTTTGATGTGGCAGGAAATGAAAAATATGTCTTTCAGTGTGGGGAAACCGTACAGATTGCTATCTGGTACGAAATGAAACAAGAAATAAAGGACCTGGTTTTTGGAATTGGTATTTTCCGCGGTGATGGGCTGCAGTGTTACGGTACAAATACCTACCTGGATAAATTTAAACAGAGCAATTACCCACCGAAGGGTGTCGTAAAGGTTACAATTTATAAGTTGAATCTTTTACACGGCAAGTATTTTCTGGATGTTGCGGCCCATTCTCAGAAGGGGTTGCCTTATGATTATCTCACACGGCACTGGTCTTTTACTGTAAGGTCCAGGATTAGGGATGTGGGAGTTGCCAGGTTGGACCATGCCTGGAAGATAGAACAAGTCGTTTAAGTCAATAAGATAGTAGTAAGGGTGTAAAAATGAGGATAGTTACAAATGCCATTCCTTTACTGTCTCCCAGGACGGGCGTAGGTCAATACGTCTATAACATTCTTAAGCGGTTGGAAATAATTGATAATATTAACGAGTACACCTATTTCTATGGTTACTTTAGTGACAAATTAATTGACGAAACTTGCAATTTAGTTCCAAGCACACATAGGCTTAAGAAGTTTCTACGTAGTGTTCCGGGGCTTGGATGCTGTCTGTCTGGTATAAAGGGTAGAGTGGCTCAATTAAACATAAGCATCAAAAAATTGAAAGAATTTGATGTCTACTTTGAACCAAATTTTATTCCCATTTCTGAAATAAAGGCTCGAAAGAAAGTCGTTACGATTCACGATCTCAGCTTTCGACTTCACTCCCATTGGTTTCCTACAGAAGAAAACCATTTGTTTAACCAGCAGTTTGACCGGGAGTTGCCTAAGATTGACAGCTTTATTACAGTATCTAATTATGTAAAACAAGAAATGATTGAGAATTTGTGTTTAGAAGGAAAGCAGATAAGTGTAGTTTACAATGGTTATAATGAATCCATTTTTCGCATTTATGAACCCAAAGTTATTCAGCAGACTTTGGATAAGTACGGTATTTCCGGCCCTTATATATTATTTGTAGGGACCGTAGAGCCAAGAAAGAACATTGTTTCTCTGCTTAAAGCATACCGGGAACTTCAACCTCAAATTATAAAAGATTTCAAGCTGGTTATTGCAGGGGGTAGTGGGTGGCTTAATGATGATGTTTATAATTTTGTGAATGATGAAGCGCTTAGGAATTCAGTTATTTTTACTGGTTATGTTACAGACCTGGAAATTGCCCATTTAATGAACGGTGCTACTGTTTTTGTGTATCCTTCTTTTTACGAAGGTTTTGGGCTACCACCACTGGAAGCTATGGCTTGTGGCACTCCGGTAATAGTTTCTAATACCACATCAATGAAAGAATTGTATCAAGATGTGGCTTATTTAATCGATCCATATGATTATATTACAATAGCCGAAGGTTTGAAAACTGTGTTGAACGACAATTCTTTACAAGAAGACCTTGCGGAAAAAGGTGTACGATATGCTGAAATTTTTAGTTGGGAAAAATCAGCTATAGAGACCTTAAATGTTTTACAATCAGCGATTTAAGAAAGGTGTTAAATCCATGGTCGAAAGAATCAGCAAGGAAGAAATTGCCAAGCGTATCCGAAACAATATAAAAATGAAAAGGATAATGTGCGCTTCTGATATAGATGGTCAGAATAAAAACAACGTTTCCACGCCCGTCTTTGAAAGGGCGGATTTAAACAGGGATTATAAGCTTATTAATGAAAACTGGCGTGTAGATATAAATGATATATCCGTCGAATCTGACAAACCGTTAATCTCTGTAGCAGTCAAGATTGTTAAACGGGCTGTACGTAAACTAACCTATTGGCTGTATAATCCTCTTTTCAACCGGGTTACCGAACACAATGCCGGGGTAACAAGAATTCTTAATGAGCAGGCCAGGCAGACAGAGTTTTTTTTAAGTATGTTTGAAAAGTTAAATGAGCGAATAGATGAACAAGTACAACAGAACTCAATGCAGATAGAAAGTATTTTAAACGAGGTAGAAACGCTAAGCCGACAGGAGACGCAACGATCTGAACAATTAGATTCCTTATTACAGACTATAGGCAGGGTTGAACAGGACTTGCGGCAGATAGATGCTCTGTCTCGAGCGAACAATGATAAATTAGTAACTGAACTGTATCAGCTAAAGCAATATTTTTATAAGCTAAAGAGTAAAGTCGATAAAAACAAAAATAACATTGAAGAGGTTAAGAAATCTGTTGATATGCAAGTAGATATACCTGAGGAGCTGGGTTTTGACTATGTAGCATTTGAAGATAAATTTAGAGGTAGAAGGGATGATATTAAAGCAAGGCAATCAGTTTATCTGGAATTTGTCCTTAGTGCTTATTTATCTATTGGTGATGGGTTTGTATTGGATGTGGGTCCAGGCAGGGGGGAGTTCCTGGAGTTGTGCCGGGAACAAAATGTACCGGCCAGAGGGATAGATATCAATGCTAAGTGCGTTAATGTTTGCCGTGAAATGGGCCTAGTTTGCGAATACGGTGATGCATTAGATTACTTGATTAGCTTGGAAGACGAGAGTCTGGTTGGAGTTACCGCTTTCCAGGTTATCGAGCATTTAGGCACAAAAGGAATGATTGATTTAATACAGGTATCATATCAAAAGTTAAAGCCAGGCGGTGTCATCGTTTTGGAAACGGTTAACCCAAAAACCTTGGCAAGTTTAAGAAATTTTTATATTGATTTGACTCATAACAGGCCGGTTATGCCGGAAACACTTAAATTTTTGTTTGAATCAAATGGATTTAAGTCTGTCGAAATAAAGTACTACAGTTGTGTTCCGGAGGAACACCAGCTGACCGGAGATGACAAAAATATTGAAAAGCTCAACAATATGCTTTTCGGCTTTCAAGACTATGCAGTGGTGGGGTGGAAATGAGAATATTAATAGCAACAGTACAGGTGCCTTTTGTTTTTGGTGGTGCTGAAATTCATGCCCAAAATTTAAAGAATGCTTTTATTGAATACGGGCACGAAGCGGAAATTATATCAATTCCATTTAAATGGTATCCCCCCGACAGAATACCAGAGCATATCCTGGCGTGTCGGTTGTTAGATATTGAAGAAAGTTGTGGAACTCCAATTGATTTAGTTGTTGGTTTAAAATTCCCAGCTTATTATATGAAACATTCAAATAAGGTTTTGTGGGTTCTTCACCAACATCGTACAGCTTATGATCTTTGGGATACAGATTACTGCGATTTAAAACATTTTCCCAATGGAACTCAAATCAGAGATGTAATTGTAAATTCAGACAATAAGTTTCTGAGGGAAGCTAAGAAGATTTTTGCGAATTCTAGAAATGTTAGCAATAGGTTGAAGAGATTTAATGATATTAATGCGAAACCTTTATATCACCCGCCACAGGATGCGGATAAATTTTATTGTTCAGATTTCGAAAACTATATTTTTTATCCGAGCAGGTTAACAGATATTAAGAGGCAACATTTGGCTATTAGTGCAATGTGCTACGTTAACAGTGATGTAAAGTTGTTAATTGCTGGTATGCCTGATAACGTTGAATATGAAAAGCGGTTGAAGAGGCTAATTAAAGAAAATAATTTAAAGAATAAAGTCAAATTACTCGGTGGCATATCGCAAAAAGAGAAATTGGATTTGTATGCAAATGCTCTTGGAGTAGTTTTCGTGCCGGTTGATGAAGACTATGGATACATAACTTTAGAAGGTTTCTTAGCGCGGAAGCCTGTTCTTACAATAGCTGATTCTGGTGGGCCATTAGAGTTTGTTGAGGATAATGTAACTGGTTATGTTGCAGAACCATCTCCACAATTTTTGGGGGAAGCTATTGATAATTTGTTTGCCAATAAAACTAAGGCTAAGCAAATGGGACAGGCTGGTTACGAGAAACTTCAATGCCTAAATATATCCTGGAAAAATGTCGTGGAGGTATTAACTACATGAGGATTGCATATTTCAGTCCGTTACCTCCTTTGAAGTCCGGCATCAGTGAATATAGTGAATTAGTAATATATGAGCTGGCTAAATGTGCTGATGTTGATCTGTGGGTGGATGGTTATCAGCCGGTTGATAGAATTAAAACCAATTTTCCCATCATTGACTATTTACAGTATCCTGAGAAGCTGAATTCCTTATCAGGATATGATGCTGTTATATATAATATGGGCAATAATCCTGATTTTCATAGTAATATTTTTGAGGTGTCCCAAAAATCTCCTGGCATAGTTATTTTGCATGACTACGTTTTACATCATTTTTTCGCTGGTTACTGGTTGGATTTTAAACAAAAACCCCAAAGTTATATCAGAGAGATGCTTTATAATCATGGTTCACAAGGGGAAATGTTAGCTAAAGAAATCGTTAATGGTTTTAAAATGCCAGTGTGGGAAACAGATGAGGTAATAGATTATCCACTTAACAAACGAGCTATATGTAATGCATTAGGTGTCATAGTACACTCTAATTTTGTTCGAGAGCGTATTGAACATATTGGCGTCCCCATGAAAAAGATAAATCACCCTTATTTTAAAAATGAAATCGTACTTAAAGAGGTAAAAAGGAGCGAATTAGAGATTCCGCCAAATAAAATCGTCCTCTTTTCTTTGGGTGATTTGACGCCTAATAAAGGTATTGATGTGGTCTTGAATGCTTTGGCAAGTGATTCCTATTTAATGGAAAACTGTTTTTATATCTGCGCAGGACGTGAAAAAAGTGATTATAACATTAGGGCAAAGGTAAAAGATTTAAACTTGGATAATGTTGTTAAGCTTCCAGGCCGCGTTTCTATGGATATGCTCTATAAATACCTTACTGTCGCTGATGTATGTATAAATTTGAGATTTCCAACTATGGGTGAAACCTCAGGGAGTGCAATTCGCATGCTTCAAATTGGAAAGCCAACTTTGGTAACCAAGATTGGTTGGTATGATGAGTTGCCGGATGATTGTGTTGTTAAAATTGATACATCTCATAATATTGCTGAAATAAAGGATAGGTTGAAGTGTTTGGTAAGCGATGAAAAGGCCCGGTATGGAATTGGTATAAATGCTAGCAAACATATTAAAGAAGAGTTTTCTGTGGAGTTATTTGTTGAAAATCTATTGGATTTTTGTAAAGAACTTTCGCCTAAATTGCCAGTGTGTCAATTGGTGAATATAGTAAGTAAAGAAATTCATGATATGGGTATCGGTGAGGATAGTAGAATTATTGATTTAATTGCCGAAGAATTATTTTTTTTAAGCTGAGGATTGGCTTGTGAATTAGAAAAGGTGTAAAAATGAATATGTTTGGATATCCACGACGCACTCTAAACCATAGTGCCTGTGTGTATGTATTCTGAGTGTTAAAAACCATTGGTCGTGGATGCTTTGTAAAAGGAGAGATGGGTTTTTAATAAAGAGGAAGACAAGATGGAACATATTTATCCCTTAAACCATTATGCGTTAATTAATTAGTACTATGTCTGACCTCCGTTGGTAGAAGGAATCCTAGAGGGTGCTGACAAAGTATTTGCCTACCTCTAAGAGTGCCAAGGCTGCTGCCAAGGTAAAAAGTAGCAGAAAGAAATCACTGAGAACCTATATGCTCAAGTTGGCCGTCTAACAACACAGTTAGAATGGCTTAAAAAAAGTCTGGCGGTATTTTATCCCGTGAATGAACGAAAAGCCATGGTGGATTGAAATAATAAAGATCCACACTTGACCATCAAGGCCCAAGTTGAACTTCAGATGGTAAACCGTACCAGCCTTTAACGAACGGCTAAAGATGTATCATACTTGAAGTTCAAATCAAATATCTTATCGACAAGCCATTTAAGGGGTCATGAACAGTCAAGAACGAAATCAATGATATGAACTTGGGCTTTTAGGTCAATCGCAAGCGAATTTAGTGCCATACGTGAGAAATGGGCGTAGAGTCATTTACCTTGACCCTAATTTGAGCAAGCGTAAAGATTGCTCAAATTAAGGACAGTAAAATAATTATATGGGCTATACTGAGGTCTGTCATAAGAAAAGCGAGCGGTACTTTACCTATATGAGGAATGTCGTAAAATACTGGATATGATATGGAGAATGACAAAAAGGCTAATCCTTAATATTCGTCTTGGTATGTTATCCTGCTGTTGGGGATTATGTACCATGTAAGCGCTAAATAGCTAATTAGAGTGCTAATTAGCTTTAATGTTTAGAGGGGGGTAAAATTTGCGTAGCCTTTTGCGTGAATTTTTATCGGAGCTTAAAATTTTATTAGCCCCGGTATTGCTAGTTGTAACTAATATTTTTATATTTGTGCCCTTTACCGTTTATAAAGGTAATCATAATGAGTTTGAGTTTGGGTTTATTGATTTGTTGACAAGTTATGTTTTTTCGATGTTTGCTGTTGTAACTATATTATATATCGCCGTATTTATAATTTCGCGCAGAAACAAGTCTTTGTGTGTTTCTTTAATTATGGCGGTTGGGGTTTTGCTTTGGCTGCAGAGCAACTTCCTGGTTTGGAATTATGGGGTTTTTGACGGTCAAGGAATTCAATGGAATGAATTTCCTTGGCAGGGTTGTGTTGATATTTTTTTTTGGAGTGTTGTAATGCTTTTTGCAATTGTTTACCGAAATAAATTATTTGAGCTTTCTACCTTTGTTTGTGTTTGTTTTATTTTATTGCAGCTTGGAGTTTTAAGTTTTTTCTTTTTAACCAATTACAATATTGGAGCTCTTGGAAAGCCTTATCAAAGCACAATTCCTCCATCACTCTACGAGTATTCTTTTGACAATAATATTATTCATGTAATATTAGACGGTATGCAGACAGATGTTTTCTTAGAAATTTTAAGAGAGGAAAATTTAAGTTCTGATTTTGATGGATTTACAATTTTTAATGAGAATTTAAGTACCGACTTAACAACTACCCTAACAGTGCCTGCTATATTTTCCGGAAAACGGTTTGAGGGGAATTCCCCAGTTAGCGAGTATTATGAGAAAAATTTGGTTGATAACGGTTTTCAGAACCGGCTAAAGGAGGAAGGATATAATTTATCACTCATACCAATATTACCAATGCCCAATGATGTTTTTGCCTATTACGAAATACCTTCTGTTTATAATGGGTCGGAGGAGCAGGTTAAAGTAAGAAATGCAATACGGCTTATGGAAATCAGTATGTTTAGAATGGTGCCGCAATTTCTCAAAAAACATATCTATCAGGATGAAAACTGGTTGCTAACTTCCATGTTTTCCGAAGTTCCAACTCATAAATCTGTGCAGCATAATATATTTTTTAAAGACTATATAAAAAGTATTGAAGTCAGCCGTAATAATCCCGCATATCATTTTGTTCATTTGTACTCGACACACCCTCCTTATGTTTATGATGGGAAAGGGGAGTATCAAGGTAAAAGCTTATCCCCTACTAGAGATAATTTTAAAAACCAAGCTTTTGTAGCTACTAAACTAACAGTTGAATATCTAAAAAAGCTCAAAAGTTTAGGAGTTTATAATTCATCATTAATCATTGTTCAGGCGGATCATGGGCAAGGTTTCGTCTCTCATGGCAGGTATTTTGCGTTATTAGCCGTTAAACCACCACATAGTGAAGGACCAATGCAAGTTTCCCAAGCCCATACCATGATTACGGATATTCCGGCAACCATTATGGAGTATGCCAAAATAAAAGCAAATTACCCAGGGGAAAACGTTTTTGATATCGTTCCTGGTAAAGATAGAATAAGAATTGTAAATATTTCTAAGACAGATAGGTATATTGTTAAAGGATCTGCTTATAATACTGAGTCCTGGAAGAGACAGTCTATTAATCAATCGGAATTTATGGAGTCATTAATATATAAATGGGGGGATGTTATTGATTTTAGTTTAACGGGTGATGCAGAGAAATATCAGTTAGCTGGATGGAGTAATGTGGAGAAGGATTTTACATGGACGGATGGGAATAGAGCTGTACTTAATTTACCTATTCAGGATACTATGTCAGATGTTATATTAACCGCGAAATTCCACCCTTTGTTTTACAAGGACAAATTTGAGAGCCAAGATGTTACTATATTGATTAATGGGAAAAAAATTGATAAGTGGGAATTAAGACAGGGAGGAATTTGTGAGAGGGAAGTCTTTATACCAAATTCGTTGTTGGGTAATTCTATTAACCTCGAATTGCAACTTCACGACGCAGTGTCTCCAAATTCATTGGGAATTAGTGGTGATCGCCGTCAGTTAGGGTTAGCATTTTACTCTATTCAATTAAAAGAGGTTGAAAAATGATGTAATTTGGGAGGTAGTTTTAATGGATAAACTACAAAGTGTTGGAAAGTGGTTAGCATTTTTTGTAATTAGTTTTTTAATTATGCCAAAGTGCGCATACGCATACATGGATCCGGGTACTGGTAGTTTTATTTTGCAAGCAATAGTTGCCTTTGCGTTAGGCGCCTTAGTTATTATTAAACAATTTTGGAGAAAGATAATTGGTTTTTTTAAGAGGAAATAGGAGGGAATGTTTTGTGAAGTTTGATAGTAGTTCTTTTAGAGATCCCAGTGGATATGTTTTTTACATTGACGGTGAGGTATATAGACAGATTAATCAGTCATATAAAAAAAATTATGACATGCTAATGAGTACAGGATTATATCAGCGACTTGTGAACGAAGAAATGTTAGTGTGTCATACAGAGGTATCTAAGTCGGAATTTCCCGATGACTATGCGCTGGGGTTTGAAGAATGCTATAAGGTCATTAAACCAGATATTATACCTTTTGTTTCTTATCCCTATGAATGGTGTTTTAGCCAATTAAAGAATGCGGCTTTGCTTACGCTTAGAATCCAAAAAACAGCGCTAGAAAATGGTATGTCATTAAAGGATGCGAGTTCTTATAATATTCAATTTGTAGGTGGTAAACCCATATTTATAGATACCTTGTCATTTGAAAAGTATAAAGAGGGAGAGCCATGGGTTGCCTATAGGCAGTTTTGCCAGCATTTCTTAGCACCCCTATCCTTAATGGCATTAAAGGACATAAGGTTAAATCAGCTTTTACGAATATATATTGATGGGATACCCCTAGATTTAGCGAGCTCTCTTTTGCCGTTTAAGTCTCACTTTAAGCTTACTTTAAAGACTCACATACATTTTCATGCTAAGACACAACGACAGTATTCTGACAAAACTGAGAATATCAAAGGTCGAAAAATAAGCCGATTAGGTCTCTTAGGTATAGTGGAAAATCTTGAAACAGCTATTAAAAGATTAAGAATTAAACACCTTGATACTGAGTGGGCCAACTATTATGAAGATAATAATAACTATTCATCGCCGGCAATGGAAGATAAAGAAAAAATTGTTTCGAGATATCTTGACAAAATAAAGCCATCTATTCTTTGGGATCTAGGTGCTAACACCGGTAAGTTTAGTCGGATTGCTAGTAACAAAGGTGCAGTTACTATTTCGTTTGATATTGATCCAATGGCTGTTGAAAGAAATTTTTTGTGTTGTCTGGAGAACGGTGAAAAAAAAATACTTCCTCTTCTTCTAGACCTAACAAATCCTACTCCTAGTATAGGGTGGGAGAATGAAGAAAGGTTATCTGTCATTGATAGAGGGCCGGCTGATACTGCATTGGCGTTGGCTTTAATTCATCATTTGGCAATTTCCAACAATCTACCCTTTAAAAAAATTGTTGACTTTTTTTCAAAGATAACAAATTGGCTAATTATCGAATTTGTGCCCAAAGAGGACTCTCAAGTGCAAAAGTTGTTAGCCACACGGGAGGATATTTTCCCATCTTATACCCAGTCTAGTTTCGAAAAAGAGTTCTGTAGAAAATTTGACATATGTGAAAAAGATAACGTTTCTGATTCGGCAAGAACTTTATATTTAATGAAAAAAAAGTAGTTTGGTTAATATCCTATTTTGAGAATATTATTAGGAGATTATTGTTTCATATTACCAATTGTAGGATGTGCTATTGCTCCTTCAAGTAAGTATTCTTTATTTCCGGTTATAATTGATTTTCAATTGGTATATGTGATTATTATATGCGAGGAGATTTTATATGTCTTCTATTCTCATCATGGCCGGAGGATCTGGTACAAGGTTTTGGCCGGCCAGTAGAAAAAATAGGCCAAAACAGTTTTTAAAGGTTGTAGGAAAAAATTCGATGCTTCTGGACACCGCATTAAGGGTACATAACTTATGTCCTCCTGAGAACATATTCGTTGTAACTACTGAACTGCATCGGGAAGCGGTTAAGGACGAGCTTGGTTTTATCCCGGCTGAAAATATTATAATTGAACCGGAAGGCAGAAATACCGCTCCTGCAATCGGTCTGGGTTTAACTTTTATTAAGCAAAAATACGGAGCGAATGAGCCCGTGATAGTTCTACCGGCAGACCATTATATTGGCAACCATGAAAAGTATGTGGAAGCTTTACAGAATGCATTTCACTTCATCAGAACCAATGATCGGGTTGTTACATTTGGTATACAACCGACCAGGCCGGAGACTGGCTATGGGTATATTGAGACAGGTAATGCTGTAAAAGCTAATGGGACAAAAGGTAATGTGTTACACGGAATAAGATTTGTGGAAAAACCGGATGTGACAGCCGCTGAAAAGTATTTGAAAGACGGCAGTTACTTATGGAATAGTGGTATGTTTGGTTTAAAGGCCGGTACTTTCTTTGAGCTTTGTTCCCGTTTGATTCCCGATTTATATGCTGGGCTCGTAAAAATTGAAAAGGCGTTGGCGAATTCTCCTTCTTCTGTTAGTCAAGTAATCGGGAATGTATATAATAGTGTTCCTAGTACCTCCATAGATTATGGAATCATGGAAAATTTGGAGAGATTTTATGTAATTCCAGCTGATTTTTCATGGGATGACTTAGGTAGCTGGCGCTCCTTGGAGGGTGTACTACCAAGAGATAAAAACCAAAATGTAGTAGTAGGAAATTTTTGGGGTCAGGATGTAGAAGGCTCGATAGTTTATAGTAATAACAAGATAATCGCTGCGGTGGGGCTAAAGGATATAGTGGTGGTTGCTGATGACGATGTGGTTATGGTATGTCCGAAAGATAAGGTACAGGACGTTAAAAAGTTAGTTGAGCATTTGAAACAGGAAGGAAAGGAAGACTTGCTTTAAAGTAATTGAACAGAATAAGATTAAAAAAACCATGATTTCCTAGAAAGCTGAAGACAGGTGATTGCTTGCAAAAAATACCGTTTTTTTCTCCGGGGGTGCTTTTTTTGCCGGAACCTAAGGTTAACAGTGTTAATTACGATTCTACTCCTCCAAAAGTAAAACATGATACCGGGTCCTGTTTGCGTTTCTATAGTGCAACCGCCCAACATATTATAGAAATTATGTCGATTGGGGCGTTGGATCTGGTAGCCTTGGTTTTGGCTGCTTATATGGCCTTTGTGGTCCGTGTTTATACTCTGCCCAACTTTTTTGATGTATTCCCGGATCAATTTCCGGTTGATTTTGTGATAGATGCGTATTGGGTCGGGCTGGTTTTTATAATCGCCATGGCCTGGCAGGGGCTTTACCGTCGAAGGTTGCACTTTTGGCGTGAGTTTGAATTAATTATTAAAACATGCACGGCAGCTTTTTTGGTTGTTTTGGCTTTATTGTTCTGGGGTAAGTTCTCGGAAAGTGTTTCCAGGACGTTTTTCACCTTGATTTGGCTCTTTGCCTTGGTGTTGATACCTTTACTGCGGTATATAGGTAAAAATGCATTAGCTCGGCTGGGTATTTGGCGGCAGCGTGTTATTGTAATGGGTGTGGGGCAAACCGGAGGTCTTATTGCCAAAGCCATTGCCCGTGAACCGTTTTTAGGTTATGAAGTGGCTGGCATTCTAGATGATAACCCGCGCAAGCGGGATTATATTTTGCCCGGTATATTTGGCAGCAGGGTTTCTGTTTTGGGTGGTTTTGATGATGCCGAAAGGGTTATGTCAGAAACCGGTGCAAGATCGATTATTCTCGCGGTACCGGGCTTGTCCGGAAAGAAACTAGTACAGCTGGTTAACCGGTTACAGAACAAAAGCTACTCTGTTTTGGTTATCCCTGACCTTTTCGGAATTCCGGTGGTAGGTGGAGAAGTAGACTACTTTTTTGATGAGCAGACCCTGGTTCTCCGGGTTAAAAATAACCTGGCTAATGTTTTTAATGTATTTGTTAAGAGAGTTTTTGACATTTTTATGGGCGGACTTATTTTGTTAATATCAGCTCCAATACTAGTGTTGTGTGCCTTATTTATCAAACTTGATTCTCCTGGTCCTGCATTTTTTATTGACTATAGAATAGGCCGTTTAGGAAGGAAATTTAAGTGTTATAAATTCCGGACTATGTATGAAAACAGTGATAGGATTTTGGAGGAATACCTTCGCAAGAATTTTAAGGCTAGGAAAGAGTGGGATTGTTATGCCAAGTTGCGAGATTATGACCCCAGGGTTACCAGGGTGGGGCGCTTTTTGCGCAAAGCAAGTCTGGACGAGCTGCCACAAATATTAAATGTTTTAAAGGGTGAAATGAGTTTGGTGGGGCCCAGGCCGTATTTGCCTCGGGAAAAGGAATGGTTGAAGGATTGTGCTGATATAATATTGCTTACCCCGCCGGGGATTACAGGTTTGTGGCAGGTCAGCGGTCGTAATGAAATAGACTTTGACGGGCGCAAGCGTCTGGAATCCTGGTATGTTCGAAACTGGTCTTTATGGCTGGACATTAGTTTGCTCTTAAGGACAGTGACTGCTGTTTTACGTCAAAAGGGAGCCTACTAGATTAATTTAAATTTACAGGTGTTTTATTTACACTTGCTGGAGGCTTAAGGGTGTGTATAAAGTTAGCCATTAACGCCCGGTTTCTAACGCAGCGAGTTACCGGTGTTCAGCGTTATGCCCGGGAATTAACAGCTGAAATATTAACTATTTTGGGCCAAGACCGGGTTCTTTTGTTTTCACCGGCGGGTTCCCCAGAGGAATATGCGGGGGCGTTAGTAAAACAAGCTAAGTCGCCAGCTCGGGGACATGCCTGGGAACAGTTGGTTCTGCCCTTTATGGTAAAGGGTTCGGAGTCGGATATACTTTGGTCTCCGGGAAATGCCGGGCCCCTGCTTGTTGGTGAACATGTATTGACCATTCATGATGCGGCGGTGTTTGCTCACCCTGAGGGGTTTAACCCGCTGTTTCGTCGCTGGTATGCTATTGTTTTGCCGTTACTAGCTAAAAGGGTGAAGAGAATAATCACTGTCAGTGAATTTTCCCGCCGGGATATAGTTAGATATTTAAATGTTAATGAGAAAAAGGTCAGCGTAATTCCTAACGGAATTTCTTCTATATTTAAACAGCTACCTTCAAGAACTATTCTAGATTTCAAATATTCTAATGAATTACCGGAACGGTTTATTTTAGCCTTAGGGTCTAAAGGGTATAACAAAAACTATCAACGATTACTTCAAGCATGGGAGATTATCGCACAAAAGAGGGATTTTGAAGATCTTTGGTTAATAACGGTAGGAGGCAAAGTTAATACACTAGCCGGAGGACGGGTTAGTGCTGGTCCTCAATATTCGCGAGTTGTGGATTTGGGCTATGTCGAGGACTGGAAATTGCCTCTTCTTTACAATGCTGCGGAGGCTTTTATATTCCCGTCGCTTTACGAAGGGTTCGGTCTACCACCCCTGGAGGCAATGGCATGTGGTTGTCCGGTGGTCGTTTCAAATATGTCCTCGTTACCTGAGTCTTGTGGTGATGCAGCGTTTTATTGTGATCCTTATAATCCTCAAGATATTGCGAAAAAAGTAAAAATACTATTAAGTTATGGGGAACTTAAAAAGAAAATGGCTTATCGGGGTCTTAGGCATACAAAAAGATTTACATGGAATCGTTGTGCCCATGATACTATTGCAGTAATAGAAAAGGTGCTGGAAAAATGAGAGTTGCTATTGTTCATGACTGGTTAGTTACATATGCGGGCGCGGAGAGGGTTTTGGAACAACTACTTTTGCTTTACCCCCGGGCGGATTTATTCAGTGTCGTTGATTTTTTGCCTTCGGACCAAAGGGACTTTATTCAAAATAAGCCGGTTAAAACAACATTTATACAAAAACTCCCAATGGCTAGAAGTAAATATAGGAATTACCTCCCTTTGATGCCCGTGGCTATTGAACAGTTAGATATGTCCGGTTATGATTTGGTTATCTCCAGTTCACATGCAGTGGCCAAAGGAGTCATCACAGGGCCGGGGCAGCGGCATATTTCTTACGTCCATTCGCCAATTAGGTATGCCTGGGACTTGCAGCACCAGTATCTTAGGGAATCAGGTCTGGACAAAGGTATAAAAGGAATAGCAACCAGATGGATGTTACACAAAATCCGTATGTGGGATCAACGAACAGCAAATGGAGTAGATCAATTTATCGCCAATTCATATTTTGTTGCTGAACGAATTTGGAAATCTTATAGAAGAAAATCTGAGGTAATTTACCCGCCGGTTGACGTTGATGCTTTTAATATTATTGAAAATAAAGAGGATTTTTACTTAACGGCTTCACGCATGGTACCATATAAAAAAATTGGGCTGATTGTGGAGGCTTTTTCACAAATGCCCGACAAGAAGTTAGTTGTAATCGGATCCGGGCCTGATTTCAGGAAAATAAAGCGAAAAGCAGGGCCAAATGTAACACTTCTGGGGTACCAACCTTTTGAAGTTTTGCGGGATTATATGCAAAGGGCGCGGGCTTTTGTATTTGCTGCAGAAGAGGACTTTGGAATTATACCTGTTGAAGCCAACGCGTGTGGGACGCCGGTGCTCGCTTATGGCAAGGGTGGTACACTAGAAACAATTCACGGTCTGGATAGCCCAACACCTACAGGAATGTTTTTTAACGAGCAAACTGTGGCGTCTTTGATAGAAACGATAGCTTACTTTGAAAGGGTGGGAAATGATATTTCCGCCCAGGATTGCCGGAAGAACTCTTTGAGGTTTTCCACAGAGCGGTTTCGAATAGAAATTGATAAGTTGATTAACCAACAATTTATAAAACGCCATAATAATTCTGTCAAATTGAATTGGGACAAAGGGACAGGTTCCTTGTCCCAATTCGGTTAGGAAAAAGCGGGTCAGGCTTCACTTTGTGAAATTCCTACGTTATCTATGGCACATCAGCTTACTTAAAAATATCTTCCAGTGCAATCCTTACATTTTCAAGTACATCGGAAGCAATTTCCCCATCACTATATATTTCAGGGGCTCCGTATTCTCCGTCCTCCTGTAGGCGATAAACCATAATATCCTTGCGGTGGTAATTGACGATCCAGTACTCTCTTACTTTATGTTTTTCGTACAGGTGTAATTTTTTCACATAATCAATTGAAGGGGATGAAGAAGATACAATTTCTATGATAAAGTCCGGGGCGCCTACACAGTGTTTTTCAGTGAGCTTGGTTTTATCACAGACTACCATAATGTCAGGCTGTACCACCGTCTTAATTTTTTCCGTATCTTCATCCTCGTCAGCATCCGGCAGTAATACATCATAAGGGGCGCAAAAAGCCTCACAGTGGTTTTCTTTTAATTGGTTTTTTACTGCTACAAATAGATTGCCCAGGATTCTTTGGTGTTGCGTCGAAGGTGACGGGGCCAGGGCATGAAGTACTCCCTCTAGGATTTCGTATTTTTTATCTGCTGGAAGTCCCTTATAATCTTTATAGGTATACTGTTTTTGTACCGAAACAGGGGAGGACATATATATCTCTCCTTTACGATCTCAGGAGCGAGTGTTTTAAAGAGTATACCATTTTATGTAATTGAAGACAAGAAGCGCCTGCCGGAGTATCTTGGGCGAAAGATGTTTTGGATAGTATCGCCGGAGAATAATTCAAGTTTTGGGTGACTGTCACCAAAAACTTGAATTATTTTGACTTCTTGCCGAAATTCTCGGCTTCGAAAAGGTGCAGTTTTTTCTTTTTACCGAAAACTATCATAATATCGCCTTGGATGAGGGTGGTGGTGGCGGTTGGCTGGATGGGTTCTTCGTTGCGGTAAAGCAGGAGTATCCAGATGCCGAACCGGTTGGTTGTATTGAGTTCGGAGATGCTTTTTTCAGCAAATCCGGAGCCCACTTTAAGCTGCTCCACTATAAATCCCCGGGGCAGCTCCAGGAAGTCTATTTCCGATTCGGCAGATATACTATGGGCCAGGCGCAGTCCCATGTCCCGTTCCGGAAAGACTGTCTTATCAGCGCCCATTTTTTCCAGTACGTTGCCCCTTCTCCGGGTGGAAGCCTTTACAGATACCCGGACACCTGCCTCTTTGAGGATACTGGTGGCAATAAGGGCGCCCTCAAAGTCAGACCCCATGGCCACTACGGCCTCATCGAAGTTCTTTTGCCCCACCAGCTGGGCCAGTTCATCTTCATCTTCTCCCACATCCATTATCGCTCCCGAGATGATTACGTCCCGTACACGGTCCAGGGATTCCTCGTCTTTGTCTATAACAAATATATCGTGTCCCTCTTCAAATAGTCCTTCGATAACCCCTCGCCCGAAACGGCCGGCTCCGATAACCAAGATGGATTTTTTCATTGACGACTTACACCCCTAACCGATGAGAATATCTTCCTTCATGTAATGTAGACCTTGCTTTTCCTGACCTGCCAGTACAATAATTACCGAAAGGACACCAATGCGCCCCACAAACATCAAAAGGCCAATAAGAACTTGGCCGAAACCCGACAACTCACGGGTTATGCCCATGGAAAGGCCTACCGTGGCCATTGCGGATACCACCTCGAAAAGTACCGGCAAGAGCGGAAGGCCCTCGGTTAGCATCAGGGTCAAAGTGCTAACGGCGACTAGTATTCCCGCCATAACCACCACTGTAAATGCTTTGGTGACGCTGCCGGTAGCAATCTCCCGCTCAAATGTGACTGTCAAGTAAGTTTGAACAAAATTTAGCAAATAATTTTTAACACCTAGTTATTACCAAAAATGGTTTCCCTGTGCGTCATTCTGTAGCTGTCATTAATAAGGTTTATCACTTCACACCTGTGGATAAGCCTATCCAGTATGGCTGTAGCTATTGCTTGGTCACCTAACAATTCAGCCCAATCTTCTGGGCCCTTGTTAGAAGTTATTATCACTGAGGACTGGCCATAAAGCTTGTTAATTAACTGGAAGAATAGATTGCCTTCATGACGGTCCATGGCTAAAAACATTAAGTCGTCAATTATGACAAGGTCTGAGGCAATAATTCGCTTCAGCTTTGTTTTAGAACCACGGGTAATTTCCTGGGTTTTAAGAACCTGCACCAGGTCATCCATGGTTATAAAACTAACTTTATAGCCGCTGCTTATCGCCTCCATTCCAAGACCAGTAGCAATCAGGGTTTTGCCAACGCCAGGTGGGCCCAGTAGTATTAGGTTATATGCTTGTTCCAGCCACTGTAGCTCCTTAAGCTGCTTGAGCTGTTTTCTACTTAAAGATTCTTGTTTATCCACATTAAAATCATCAAGCGTCTTGTGTTCCGGAAAGGCAGCCTGTTTTAGCCGCCTTTCCATAGATTTTTCATCACGCCTCTTGACCTCATGCTTGATCAATTTATATAAAAACTCTTGATAGGTAAAACCTTTCTTTTCCGCTTCCATCAATAGGTTATCAAGAATACCGGCAGCTTCTGAAATCCGTAGTGTTTTCATATGCTGCTTTAACTCAGCATTTAGTTCTTGCATTGCATCTCCTCGCTTACAATTTGTTGATAAACCTTAACATCCCTAATCTGAGGCTTGATTTTTAGGTTAAGGATATCCTTTTCATTTAGCATTTTAATATCTGATTCTTGTTCTTTTGCTGCAGCTACCTGTGTTCTGGTCGTGTTTTGAGCTGCAAAATATGCCAGAGCATCCGTAAAATCAGTGGCACTGTACAGCTTGTTCTTGCAGCAATAATTTAAGGCTGCAGCAATGGTTTTAGTATCCACATCCTTTAATTTGATACTAATTAATTGGAGTTGGTCCCTTATATACCGGGGCTTGAGCTCATATATTCTGTCCAAGAAGTTCCTGGCCTCAGTGGTATTACCTAATAGCTCTGTCACTTTTTTTAGGTATTCAGGGATACCTTTAGTCCGGTCACGGCTGTGATTATTGTTTTTGATAAGTTTACCTTTTTCATGACAGAGCTGGTGACGGGTAATTTCCAGATCAGTTTCAATGTCACTGATAATCAGCACTTCTTTATCTTCAACATAAACCTTTACGTACTTTTCCGTGCCGTCATAGGTCCCAAGAGGAACGCTGTAACGGTTTCCTTCAAATGAAATAGTGTTGTCTTTCCTTACCAACCTTGATATACTATCATCAGCTAATTTGATAGATATTGTAGTTGGTACCGGCCTTAAGTGTTTCTTCTCTTCTAAAAACACTTCGGCCGGTATTTTCTTTGTGATGTTGTGCATTTTACCGTTTCCCGTGCGCTCTAGCCAATCCAGGCATTGTTCATTGAGCTTGTCCAGATTGTAATATACACGATGTTTGGCAAAGTTCTTCTTAACAAAGCCAACTACATTTTCAATACGGCCCTTACTCTCCGGATCACTTTTCCTGCATATATGAATTTTGAAATCCCTCTGCTGCCGGTAGGCTGCAAACTCGTAGGTATATATTAGGTCGCCATTATTTTCGCTTACCAGTATGAGGTGGTCCTGATCATATACAAATTCCACCGGCATTCCTTCGTAGAACAATAAACAATTCTCATGCGTTCTTATTAAGTCTGACGTAGTAAATGGCCGGTCTAGCCACTTCACGTACTTTTGCCGGGAGTTAGAGAGCACGAAAGCAATGAACCACAGTTTGTGCACTATTCCATCAGGGCCTTTAAGCTTCATTTCACCAAAATCAACTTGTACCTGATATCCCATAGGCGGGTCAGGGATGGCTTCATATTCCCTTTTATAGACGATTTTTGGAATGGCATGCTCCTTTCTCAACTGGTTAATTAAATTACCCACGGTTCTTTCGCAAACATTAATTTCGGTGTGTTCTTCTTTCAGCCAGTCATAAACCTGGGCTGTAGATAAGTCAGGATATTTTTTTAGCCAGCCCAGTATTTCATCTTTATAATTATCGAGCTTCTTCTTTCTGATTTCCCTCCTCTCCAGTTCTTGCTGAAATTCTTCCGGCGTCATGTCAATGTACTTATAGACAGTATTTCTGGAGACACCAACATGTCTTGCAATTTGGGAAATGTTCAAATTAATTTTCTTTAGCTCATGGATTTTGGAGTACATTTGCCACCTTTCTGCTCGATTCATATACCTCTCCTCGTATGATTGATTTTTCCAGTTCAATCATACCGGAATAGGTTCTTTGTGGTAAATGCTGTTCATTATTATTTGCCGAAAGTTGTTAAGTTTATTTTACCGGTTACATCAAAAACCACAACATCTTTTTTCCCCCTTACAATGGCCCAGATAGCCAGCAGAACCGTTCCCACAGTGGTGGTTTTAATGCCGCCGCCCACGGAACCCGGGCTGGCCCCAATGAACATCATAATTATCATCAAGAATATAAAGGGCTCGGTCCACCCGGATATAGGCAGGGTGGTAAAACCCGCCGTGCGGGTAACCGCGTGGAATAAGCTGAGTATGCCTTTATCCGCTGCGGATAGTCCCGCCAATCCGCCTTTATACTCGCTGAGGAAAAAGAAAAGGCTGCCGGTAATGGTGATGGCTGCCGTAACCGTAAGCACCAGGCGGCTGTGTAGGCTGAGCCGCCGCCACCTGCGGGTTAGAAACAGCTCCTGTAAAACTACATAACCCAAACTGCCCAGGAGGATCAGAACTATTACCACCAGCACGAAACCGGTGTGTTGGCTGAATTGTTCCAGGCTATGCCCCGTTAGGTCAAACCCCGCTCCGTTAAAAGCACTGACAGCGTGAAAGGCAATAAAAAATAATCCCGGTAAAAGACCCGCTTCCCATGCCTCCGGCAGTAGAATGGCCATTAAAACGGCGCCTATTCCCTCCAAGATTAGCGTTAGTACCACTATGTCGCGTATCAGCCGTACCACTCCGCTCAGGTTGAAATAGTTTCGGTCCTGGGCCACAAGATACCTGTGGCTCAGCTGGATTCTGAGGCCCAGCATAGCAAGGATGATGCTGGCCAGCACCATCAATCCCAATCCGCCGATTTGCATAAGCACCAGTATGACGCTTTGCCCGAATAGGTTCCAGTGGGTGGCGGTGGTGACCACCGTGAGCCCGGTGACCGTCAGGGCAGAGGTAGCGGTAAACCAAGCTTCCAGCAGAGAGGTGGGCTGGTTCGATGCCACCGGTAAAAAAAGCAGTAAAGTGCCTGCCAAATCCACCAGGGCGTAACTGATAATTAAAAATTGACCGGGGTTGATCCTTCTTTTCATATATTTCTCCGTATTGTAAAACCGAATGTGCTTTTAAAACGTTTCCAGGAAATACAATACCAGAAATATTCACCAAGCACAATCGTTTTAAAAAAGGGTCAGGCTTCACTTTGTGAAATTCTACATTGATGCTAGAGGGAAAAGTTAGCTTCCAACGGGCCGAAGGCACAAGCGAAAAAGAAAAAAGACCTTACTTTGCGATAAAGCGGATCTTTTATTTATCGCAGTCTTTGGTTGAAATTGAAATCGTATCATTGCCATGATAGAATATTGATATGTTTATAGGAGGTGGTTTATTATGCCATTAATTAGACCAAGTTCGGATCTACGAAACAAATACAATGAAATATCTGATCTTTGCCACAAATATAATGAGCCGGTATATATTACCAAGAATGGTCATGGTGATCTAGCTGTGATGAGTATTGAAACATATGAAAAGCTTGTTGGAAAATATGAGCTATATAAATTAATTGATGAGGGGGTTGATGCTCAAAAGGCGAAGAAGGTAAGGTCATTTAAAGAAGCATTGACTGACATAGAAAAGGAACTTTAATATGGCGGCTTATTATATTAAAATTACGAAGCCTGCAGAAAATGATTTGGTTGAAATCGGCAGGTATATTTCTAAAGAACTGCTTGAACCTGAAACAGCACGAAAAGTTATTAGCGGAATTGCAAGCAAAATCAATACCCTTGAAAACATGCCACATAGAAACGCACTGGTCAATGATAAGCGGTTGGCCCGGATGGGGATTCGAAAGATGCTGGTGGATAACTACATTGTGTTTTATAATGTGGTCGAAGAAACCAGAACTGTGACCATTATTAGGGTGCTTTACAACAGAAGGAATTGGCAGAATTTGTTGTAAGCCGCAAAAATAAAAATTTGTTTGGGACAAGGGACCTGTCCCCTTGTCCCATTAGTTCCTTGTTTTCTTCATGGCTTAAAAAAACGGCCCCGGTCGGGGCCGTTTTTTTAAGTTTAGGGTAATTTAATGGTTAAAGATACATTAGATGATCCATTGGAGTCTTTCAACGTGCCTTCCAGTGTCATAGAGTTTTGTTCCAATACAGTTTTCAGTAGTGATAAGGAGATGCCTGAACCCAGTATATCGAAGGCTTCTATTGTGGTGGGCTCACCTTTTTTGAGTTTCTGCGTTGTGGACATAAGGGAAGGAATAAGATCCCTGTATTCCTCCGGCACTGAAGTTAATTCCATTTGCAAGGTAGCATCTTTAGAAACAGTTACTGTTCCCTTGGTAATTTTACTTGAATCCGGCTGGTTACTTAGATCAACCGTACCCCTCAGTCCATCATTTGTTAAATCTGCCTCAAAGGTTTTGCCACCCGCGGTAATTGAAGCATAAGTAAATTTAAGGGCTGTTTCACTACTCGTGCCGCTACCACCACTGGGACCAGGAGAGCTACTTTCAGAAGAAGATAACTCAAAGGTTTCTATGGATTTTTTGCCATGTGATGTAACTTTAACTTTTTCGGCAATTAGTGTGGTATTTTCCTCATCATCCCCGGATTCACGAACCCGAACATCATAGCTGCGGTTGGGTAGTACAGGGATTTCATATGAACCGTTTTCACCGGTATAAGCAACAAATGTGGGGTTGGTGGTATAAAATACCGAGGCATCTTCAATGCCATTGCCCTTATCGTCCTCTATTTTTCCGGTGAGTACTGCTGCCGGTTTTAAAGACAGATCAACTTCTGTAACTGTATTATCCGTTAACTTAACGTCGCTTTTGTAATTAACTGCTTCGTTAGTGGAGACTGATATATCGTAATTACCCGGATCTAGTTTGACATTATATATACCGTTACTGTTGGTTAAAGTTTGGGTTAGTACTTCGTAGCTATCCGCTTTGAATATCCTCACCACCGCAGCCTTTACTGGGGTTCCATCAAGGGTGATCTTGCCTTGGACAGCGGTTTCGACTACTGGTTCGTCTTTCTGAGGTGTACCTGACGAGTCAAATTGCATGGCACGATCCAGTGAAACAATGGCCTCGGCGCGAGTAATGCTCTTTAACGGCATAAAGGATTCGTCCGGCATCCCGCGCATTAACCCTTTTTGCACCACAGCACCGATGTTGCCCCGGGACCATTCAGAGATTTTTGCCGCATCTGTGAATTTTTCCAACCCTGAGGTGGTTGGCTCAATATTTAACAACCTTACCAGTATACTCGCCACTTCCTGGCGGGTAACGGGATTGTTGGGTTTGAAGCTGCCGTCTTGATAACCACCAATGTAGCCTGCGAATTTAGCCGCCATAACATCATTATGATACCAGGCACTCGGCTTTACATCAATAAAGCTTTCTGTAGTACCTTCTTTATTGATTTCAAAAGCGCGGTTGACCAGAGCTACAAATTCAGCCCGGCTAACTTCTTTGTTGGGTTTAAAAGTACCGTCGGAATACCCGCTTGCCAAGCCTTTTTCCGCCCATGATGTGATTTCGTTAGAGGCCCAGTGCTTATTGACGTCCGGGAAATCACTGGCACTGGCAAAGCCAACGGATACAGTAAAGAAAAGGCAAAAGGTTATAAATAACTTAAAAAAATAATGTTTATGCACGTTTTTCTTATGCCCCCTTGCATTAATTAAAAAAGAGATAATGGGACCCTGTTTTTTAACAGGATCCCAAGGAAGAAACAGTCATTGCCTTATTCTGTAGGGAAGAATGTCTTGCTGGTATCAAGCATAAAGTCAAAAAGGCTTAAGAGATCTTGTACGTCTTTGAGATCGTTATCCTCAGCAATTTGATCTGCATTATTTTTTATGATGAGCACTATTTGACCATCAACATTTTCAAAGCTTGGATTGAGCTTTTCAATTATGTCTCCAATTGTGCTATTTTCTCTATTAACATAATAATCTTTTACTCTCTCGAACGCCCTTTCCGCTACACCTTTCAAGTTAGAGTGAGAGCCATTTTTTAGCACGGCTAAGGCTGCATCGTACAAATCTTCTTCATAACTATCGCTTGTTAAGGTGTAATCCCCGTTTAAGATAGAATTACAAACGTCCACAGTATAGTCGTAAATCGCTTTCTGGTTTACTTCTTGGTCTAACAGTCGGTCGATCTCACTGCGGTAAGTTTCCTTTAACTCACTAATCTTTTCGCTGATTAGATCAAGGCTCTCGTTAACATTATCACGCCCTAAGTAAGATAAGGAAACAATAACATTTAGTGTAACTCGCGCCTCTTCAACTTTAACGTTTGAGTTGATGAGTCTTTCGAAAGGCGTAATTAAGTTTGCCTGAGTTAGTGAATCAATGATTTCTTCTACCGTTATATCCTCATCTTCGGCATTTTTAAGAAATTCATCCCTGTGAGACTTAAGTTGTTCCCATTGTGTGTCGGTGAGGCTTAAAAATGCCTTCTCGACAGCATCTAATAATGCGGGCAATTTATGATCCACGGGGAGCGGGATATATTTGGGTACCGTTATAGTTATTTCTGATGACTTTTTGGATTCAAACTTAACTTGGACGCTGCCCTTTTGTTTTATTTTGTAGGCCTTGACATAATAAGTATAGGTTCCGGGGGCAACATTTTCGTCGGTATATTCATTGTAGGCAATAAAGGAAGTTATTGGCTTATTATCCCTAAAGAGTCTGTATTTTGCTCCGTCGATATTTGTCCAACTTAAGTTTACAACTTGGGCTTCCGAATCATAATTTGCCGCCAGATTGGATGGAACTTTTACTTTCTTTCCTACTGCCACAGGGCTTAAGGAAGTATTAAATACAACTTTACCGTCAACCACGGTTGCTTCCCTGTATTCCCAGATTTGGGTTGAGTCGGAATAGTGGAAGGCACCTGCTTCTTCCTCGTTTAAACCACTGGGTACAGGCAACTCAACTTTTACAGACGTCCCATCGGCTACATTCTCCAAAGAGATATCCAGCCCAACAAATGGTTCATCATCCGGTACAATACTACTTTCCGGCTTTTTAACGACTAACTTGGCGTTATCTGAGTCAATGCTTTCCATGGCTAATACTAATTCAACTTCATCTCCGCCATCAAAGCTTACTGTTGTTTTGATTTTTACAGGGGTTCCGGCGGATTTTTCCAGATCGGTGGACAGAGAGCCGTCATCATTTGTATCTAACTCTTTTTCTACAACTTTATATACAGTAACTGAACAAGTATCCTTTATATCATTATTAGCTTTGGATGCCACGGTAATGGTCGCTTTACCTGCCGCAACCGCGGTAACATTGCCTTCTGAGTCCACTGTTGCCACGTTTGTATTGCTGGATGTCCATTTTATTTCACCTGTATGGTCTGAGGGGAGAACAGTAGCAGTTAGGGCAACAGAGTCTCCCTCATCTAATTCAAGGGTATCCTTATTCAAAGAAATGGAGGTGATCGGTTTTGTTTCACCGCCACCGCCTCCCCCACCACCGCCGCCACCGGTAGTACCAATAGCAAACGGAGCATTAAGCACACCCACGCTGCGATAACCTGCAGCGCCTACTGCCAGTTCTTCGCTAACAATAACCGGTTCTTCATCCTCTGCATCCGGCTCGTAGGTGCGAACGGTATATGTTTTGCTAGGCAGCACAGCACCGGTGAATTTTCCGTCATCCCCGGTTTGGAGTACAAACGTGGGGTTGGTGGTGAAAAACAGTGTTGCATCTTTTATTATCTTGTCGTTTTCATCTTTCAATGTACCGGAAATAATCGCTGCCGGTTCCAGATCCAGACTTACGGTTGCATCTTCTCCTTGTACTAGTTCCAAGTCACTCTTGTATGCGACCTTGTTGTTCGTTACTGCGGTAATATCATAATTGCCTTCTGCCAACTTGAACTCGAAATGACCGTTAGCGTCCGTTTCAGTTTCCTTCAGCACTTCGTAGCTTCCGGCTTCAAAAAGGTTAACCGCGGCGCCGCTGACGGCTTTACCGCCGGACTTCACGGTACCCTGAAGGGTAATATCCTCAACAACCCCCGGGGCAAAGTTGCGGGCTCTATCCAGCGTAGCCACTGCCTCAGCCCTGGTAATACTCCTGGTGGGCTTAAAGGTATTGTCCGGATATCCTCCCATTAAACCATTTTCCACAAGGGCACCCACGCTGCCGCGGGACCACTGGGGAATTTGCGCCGAATCTTCAAATTGTTCCAGCACCTGGGTGGTTTGGTCTAGATTTAACAGCCTTGCCAGGCTGCTGGCCGCTTCCTGGCGGGAAATTGAATTTTGGGGTTTGAATGTCCCGTCGGGATAGCCCCCAAAGTAGCCCTTTGCTTTGGCCGCCATAACATCAGCATAAAACCATTGCCCTTCCTTTACATCTGCAAAACCGGAGAGAGCCCCTTCACTCTCGATCCCAAAGGCCCGGTTTACCATGGCCACAAATTCCGCCCGGGAAACCTCCCGGTTGGGTTTAAAGGTGCCGTCCGGGTAACCGGATGCCAGCCCTTCATCCAGCCAGCTTTGAATTTGGGTCTCGGCCCAGTGACCGCTTATATTGGCGGGTTGAGCAGATGCCGTTGCAGTAATTGCCATCAAAAGGGATAGCAACAATGCAATAATAATTTTTCTTTGTTTTACCATCATTTGCCTCCTTGTTTTCTTTCTTGTTACTTGTATTCATTTCACATAAAGGTTAAAAATTCCTGCTCTTTCAGGAACTTCTGTAAAAAAAATCTGACATTTGGCCGGAGGTTTTTCCAGTTCAAAGTCGAATATGAAAAGATAGTGTTAAGGAAGTGATTATGTTGAGTCAAAGGAACTTTACCATAGCCGCCGTTTTGGTCTGTATTTTGCTAGTGAGTGCCGTTATTTTTTGGGTTAATTCCGGAGGCAAGGCAAACCCGGAAGTGGGCACTTATACCGGGGAGTCTGATTCCACTTCAGAGGCGGGGGAAAAGGAACCTTCGCAAACCGAAAATGAGAATCCCGGAGATGCTCCCGGCGATTCTGAGGATTCGGAAATTTACTCCATTGGCGGGGATGGACCGGAAGATGACAGGTACAAGCAAATAGTGCTCAAGTACAAGTCCCGTTTTGCCCGGCTCGAGTCGGAGTACCGGGGTAAGTTGAACAGCCTGCTGGCTAATGCCCGGGTGGAATTTGAGCGTACACAGGAGGACGGCAGTAAGTTTTCCCTGGCCAAGCTGGGTTGGGATTATTATAAAAGGGGCAAGGCGTTGGAAAAGGAATGCGATGCCAAGTTTTACGACATTCTGGAGCAAATGGAAAAGGAACTAAGGGGCAGTGATTTGCCCCTGGGGATTATAAAGGAAGTTAAGGCTGAATACGAAGCGCAAAAGGGTAAGAGACAGGATCAGCTTATGTCCATTGCCAAGGATTATATATAAAATTGGGTTGGTTATATGATTGATATTCATGCGCATATTTTACCGGGGTTGGACGACGGCCCGGGGGACAGGGAAACCACACTGGAGATGGCTCGTATTGCCGCCGCGGACGGTATAAAGGGTATAATAGCCACCCCGCATGTGGCAACCGGGTTATATGAGCATTCCCGGGAGGAGATCGCCAATGCTGTCTCGCAATTAAAAAAGACACTGGCTCTGGAAAAAATTTCCATAGATATTTATCCCGGTGCCGAATACATGCTGGAGCCGGAACTGCCGGCTAAACTGCAGGCGGGACAGTTAATGACATTAAACGATACAGGGAAGTACCTTTTAATTGAATTACCCTTCTCCTCGTTTCCTCCCTTTACCGGCCAGGTTCTTTTTGAAATTATGCTCTGCGGGGTGAAGCCCGTATTGGCCCACCCGGAGCGAAACGAGGAAATTCAGCGCAAACCCCACCTTTTGAAGAGCTTGTGGGAAAAGGGGGTACTGGTGCAGGTTACCTCCGGCAGCATTACCGGTCTTTTTGGCGAGAGAGTACAGGCTTTGAGCAAATCCTTTTTGCGCCGGGGATATGTCCACTTTGTGGCTTCCGATGCCCATTCCTCCCGGGGGAGGACCCCGGTATTGGGGAAGGCTGTGGAAATTTTAAACAGAGAGGTAGCTGGAGACATTGCCGGGCTTTTAACAGAAATCAATCCCGGGCTCCTGGTGGAGGGAAAGCCGGTGAAAAAGCCGCCCCCGGTGGAGACTGTTAAGCCAGAAAAAAGAAAAAATTTCGGCAAGTTTTTCAGTAAAATTAAATTTTTCAAATAATGTAATTTTGGATGGCATAAAAAAGAGGAATTGGATAATTATTGTCGAAGATTTTTCAGCACGAGTTTTTAGCAGCGGGGAGAGAGTACGTTGTCCGAAGAAAAAAAAGAAAAAGAGACGGTAATAAAAGAGACAATAGAATCAGAAGAAATTGATTTGCGGGAAATATTAAATGTTTTTAAGAAACGGCGTAAAATTATCGCCCTTATTACCGTAATATCCCTTTTTACCAGCGCGGTATTGAGTCTCTTTGTATTAAGCCCGGTTTACGAAACCAAATCAAAGTTGCTGGTTACCATGGCCACGGATGATACCAGGAGGACTGTTGCCGCCGAAGATGATTTGGAATCAGTTATTAGCACGGTGTCCCGCTTGCCCCAGTTGACCATCAACAGTTACGTGGAACAGCTGAAAAGTGAAGCACTTATGCAGCGGGTAATTGAAGAGATGGATATCGAGGATACCCTTAAGCCGCGGCAGTTGGCCTCCATGGTCAATGTCCAGGCCGTTCCTGACAGTAATATCATAGAGGTGAAGATTCAGAACACCAATCCCCAGTTTGCAGTGGATGCCCTTAACCGTTTAAACAAGGAATACCTGGAGCTTTTATCGGAAAACAACCAGGAGCAGATGTCCCGTTCCATGGTGTTTTTGCAGGAGCAGAAAGAGGAGAAGGACAAGCAGCTGGAAGAGGCGCTGGCCAAGCTAAAGGAATTTAATTCCCAACCCCGCGGGGTGGAATACCTGGAAAAAGAGTTCACCCTGATGGCCGATGACTTGAATCAATATAATTCCCAGCTGGACATGCTGGGGGTTGAGATAAGACAGCTGCAGGCGGGCGTAAACCGGCTGGTGGAAGACCTTCAAGATGAAGCCAAAACCGTTACTGTGAATAAATATGATCCTATTGCCGGGGAAACTGTGATTAGTGAGGAACTTAACCCTGTCTATATATCTTTGACGGAAAAGTTAAATGAAAAGGAAGCGCTTCTGGCGGAGAATATGGCCCGCCGGGAGGCCATTATGGCTGTCACCGAGCGTATGCAAAGGGATATTAACAATCTGCAAGCGGAATTAAGCCAGAAAAGATTTACTCAGGAACAATTACAAAAAGAAGTGGACATGCTGAAAGAGACCAGCAACCTTCTGGCCCAGAAAACAACCCAAACTCAAATCGCCAGATCCATAGATATGGGGAATACCAGTGTGGTGGTTGTTTCTCCCGCCATAGAATCTTACCAGGTAAAGCCCAATGTAAAACTAAATGTGGCGGTGGCGTTGGTATTGGGTCTGATGATAGGAGTCGGTTTGGCTTTCTTATTGGAGTTCATGGATAACACCCTTAAAAATTCGGAGGATGTCAACAAGCTTCTGGATATTCCGGTAATGGGAGTAATTCCGGACTTGAGTAGTAAAAAATAGCTTTGAAAAGGGGTAGTCTTAACGTGAAGAGCGGGCAGAAGGAACCTTTGATTACCGATATTGATGCGCGTTCACCCTTTGCGGAGGCCTTCCGTACACTGAGAACAAATATTAATTTTGCGGGATTGGACAACCCGTATAAAACCCTCGTGGTTACCAGCGCGGGACCCAATGAAGGAAAATCGACCACCAGTTCCAACCTGGGGATAGTGATGGCCCAGGCTAATAATAAGGTACTGCTGGTGGGGGCTGACCTGCGGCGCCCCACATTACACAGGCTTTTTGGTGTGGATGACAGCGTTGGGATAACCAACGTGCTGGTAGGTGACCTGGATCCCGCGGAAGTAGCGGTGGAGAGTAATGTCCCGGGACTTTATATTTTGCCCAGCGGGCCCATTCCCCCCAACCCGGCGGAACTTATAGGGTCCCGGCGGATGCAAAAAATGATAGAGCGGGCCCGGGAGACATTCGATTATGTGCTTATTGACTCCCCGCCGGTGTTGATTGTGACCGATACCCTGCTATTAAGCACCATGGTTGACGGCGTTATTCTAGTGATAAAGAGCGGTGTGGCCCGGGTGGACGCCACCCGGGAGGCCAAAGGAAAGCTGGAAAACGTGGGGGCAAAAATTGTAGGGGCTGTATTAAATAAAGTAAATATGTCCAGCCATGATTATTACTATTATAGTTACTATTACTACCATCAAGGAGGGGGAGAGAACAAAAAGAAGAGCAAAAAGGAAAAGAAAGTAGCTAGTTATTAGTTTTTATGTCGTAATGTGTTTGAAAAGGTAAAAATTAAGTGTTAAAATGTAATGGCGCTGAGAAGGGCAATCCTGTCGAAAGGCAGGGGCGCAAAGCCAAAGGGTCTAAGTTGCCGTACGGCAATAGGACAGCCTGGCTGCCAAAGGCCATGCCTGGTGTATGTTATCTCCTTTAGGTATGGCAAAAACCTTAAAGGAGGTTTTTATGTTTCGGGACGCGATTTTAAATGCAGCTCAAGAAAACCATCAAGACATGGATGATCAAAGAGAGACTTTACTGGAAAGCATAATTGAGATAAAAGAAGAAATGGTTTCCCTTGGTTACAGTCCTTCGGAGATTGAGTATTTTATCCAAAAGGTTACCACAAAAAAATTAAACCAGTTGGATGTTGATGAATTGCAATCGGTGCAGATAGCACTGCACCGTCATTTGGATATAGCCAAAAAATGTATGAATGTAATTTAAATGAATAAAACCGGCTGCCTAAAAGGCAGCCGGTTTTATTGTTTCCTTTAGAGGCAGGATTTACTAACAGGTTGTCGAAATAATTAACCAGAAGAAGAAATTTAAGGGAGAGTGGCTTTTTATCATGAAGAAGCGCGGCTTATTACAATGTTTGTTCCTGTTGCCGCTGCTTTTCCTGTCGGTGGTTTTGGTTAGCGGTCCTGCCTTTGCGGGTACCGGCTTTTCCGATGTTCCCGACAGTCACTGGGCGGCAAAGCATATTTCTAAAATGGGTTCCATGGGTATAGTGGGCGGTTATTCCGACGGCACTTTCCGTCCCAATGAGCCTGTTACCCAGGTGGAGGCAGTGGTAATGGCGGTCCGGTGTGAGGGCGAGAATGCCGGAAACGATTCCATGGATATTCCCTTTACCGTTCCCGCCTGGGCCCAACAGGATGTGGCTAGGGCAGTTTCCCTGGGGCTGATTAAAAATGATGAAGCTTTTTACGCCAAGTCCGGCGCTACCCGGGCCTGGATCACCAGGTTATTGGTACGCCTGGTGGGTAAGGACCGTGAGGCCCGCAGTGAACAGGTGCTGCCCAACTTTACCGACAGCTACAAAATTCCCGATTGGGCCACCGGTTATATTAAGGTAGCCCAGGAGAATAACCTGGTGGGCGGTTATTCAGACAATACCTTCCGCCCGGACCGGGCTGTTACCAGAGCCGAGCTGGCTGCTTTACTGGGCCGGGCATTGGATTTCCGGGGAGAAGTCTCCGATGCAATCAAGGGAAGAATTCTTGAGGTCGGCCTGGATAGTCTTACCGTAAGTACCGATGCCGGTGAAAGACGTACCTTTACCCTTCCCTCCGGCGTTACGGTCTATGATGAAGACGGGCAGATTTCCGTTACTGAGCTGCGGCGTTATGACCGGATTTCTTTTCTTGCGGACGGGGAAAGCGTCACTTATATTGAAAAGCTTCCCGGAGAGACGGTTTCCGGTGTAGTCACCGGAATCATAAAGCAGATCTATTCCGAGGCCGGGGCCCTTGTGGTGGAGGTTCCGGGGGGAGAATTAAAGACTTACTACCTGCCCGAAGGAGCTGACTTATCTGTCTCAGGTTCCGACAGCCAGGGACTTGGGGCGCTGCAGATTGGGGATGAGGTGGAAATCAGCCTCACTTCCAGCGGCCAAATTTCAGGTATATTAGTAATGAACCGCTCTTCCGGTAAGGAAAATGAAGGTGTCGTTTACGATCTAAATGTCGATGCCTCTCTAATTACCCTGCAGGGTGAGGATGGAAGGCTATATTCACACCGCCTCAGTGAGAATACAGTTGTCACCATGGATGGATATCGCTTTCCCACCCTTGATGATGTGCACAGGGGAGACCGGGTGCGCCTGGAGATTGAGGTGTCAGAGGTAAGGGAAATAAAGGTATTGGAGGTTTCCTCCCGCTTGGAAATGACCGGCACGGTACTTATCGTATCCCCAGATGAGCGGGTGATAACCCTGGAAGTGGATGGACAGTTAAAATCCTTCCGGGTAACCTCTAACGCCGATATTGACATATCCGGCCGGGAGAACGCGGTACTGGGGGATGTGGTAACCGGTGATGAAGTGCAGGTGCGCGTGGAAAACGGTACTGTTACGGCGTTGGAAGTAAAGGGACGCCAGGTGGAAGATGATGTAACAGGGACTGTAGTGGGAGTGGATACAGGAAACAAGGTATTGACCCTAAAGGACAGGAAAGGTGACCTGCACGCCTATGAAGTAAAGGATAACGCCCGGGTGCTGGTGGACGGTGACACGGGTAAACTAAGTGATATCAAAAAGGATATGGATGTGGAAGCACGCCTGCTGGATGACGAGATTATCTACCTGGAGGTGGATAATTCCCGGGAAGGCACCGTCTACAGCGTGGATGAAGATGGTTTGATTCTGGTGCTCCAGGATAAATACGGTGATCGTGAAACCTACGTGGTGGATGATCGTGTGGATGTGGATAGTGAGGACAGCCGAAATGATCTGGACGATATCCGAAGGGGAGATCATGTCAAGGTAACACTGGATGATGATGATGTAATCACCGATATCAAATTACGCACCCAGCTGGTCTTACGCGTTGACAGGGTGCGGGAAGAATGGGACAGAATATATACCGAGGATGAGGACGGCGACGATGTAAGGCTTTACATGAACAGCGGTGTGGAACTGGTGGTGCCCGGCATTGATTACCCTGATCTTGATGATGTGAAAGAGGACGATATGGTCAGGGCCACCTTTATGGGTAACGATCTGGATAAAGTGGAAGTGTTGGAACCCAGGCGGGGCCAGGTGGTCACCATCAACTCCTACTCTGATTCGGTAACGGTAAAGTACTACAATGGAGAAACCGCCACAATTGATTTTGACGGCGATTGCCGGGTTGTAATGGACGGCGATGATTATAACAGCCTGAGCATGCTCTCCCGGGGAGACCGGGTGGAAGTGCTGGAAAATGTGGAAGGCGGGTATGACTTCAAGGTAATGGAAAAAGTCACGGGTATATTGGCCTTCGATGTGGACGACGGGGATGAGATATACCTGACGGACAACTACCGGGGCTGGGACGACTATGATCTTTATAAAAATGTCTACGTCCACGACTCCGGCGGCAGCCTCTCCCTCCGAAGCCTGGCAAAGGGAGACAGTGTAACACTCTACCTTTTAAACGATCTTGTATATGAAATAGAAGCACGCTAAATAAGTTGGGGGTCAGACCCCCAACTTATTTACTTATTTATTGGAGAAAATTATCTCGAATTGTCCGGGCAAAAAAAATTAGATCGCTGAGATTTTTATTTAATATGCTGTATAAGATTTCGGGATCAATACGAGCGTAATCGTGGACAATAACATTGCGAAATTGGGCCATTTTTTGGAGATTGTTCAGCATATTCTCAGGCAGATAGCCTGATTCTGTCAGGACAGCTATAATATCTTTGTTATCTTCCGGCTCGCGTAAACCAAGATCGGAAATTATATGACTACCAATGTCCAGGCAGGATTCCACCGCTAAATGCAGGGTCCGCTCTATGTAGCGCCTCTGCTTTTTATTTTGCTTTATTTCCTGCAGCGTGGTGGAGGATTCATTTTGTAAATCCGCAATATATTCGGCCAATAATTTGAGTTTCTCCTGTAGCAGCTGTTTATCAACCATGGTTTTTAGCCCCCAAATTTTTTAAGAGGATAGCATTCCGCCTCCTGTATACCCTGAGCATATCAAAGTACCGGCGGCGGGATGCCACCTCAAATCTAACGCGATAACTGTGATCCTTTTCCAAGATAAGTTTACCGTGTTTGCGAATTTGGTGTTGGAGTACGGGTTGGGCCGTTTCAATATCTACTATATCAACGGGAATACCTATTTCTTTTTCTAATTCTATTTCCAGGTCTAGGCGTCTTTCAAAACGGTCTATTTTATTTTTGTTCTCATCTTTAAAAAGGATGGCAATGTCAATATCACTGCCCGCCCTTGGATTGCCTTTGGCAATGGATCCAAAAAGGTATACCGCGGCAATATCTGTGAGCGGTTGCAAGTGGTTCATAATTTTACTTTTGATTTGATCTATATTCATAGTTACTTCTCCATTGGTTCGTAAATGTTTAAGGTTATTATAAATTTTAAGGGGAAAAGGGATCAAGCAGAAATTGGCAAATTGTTATGGAGATAAATTATTTATTATAGTCTAAAGGTGGGGAAACGTGTTAGAATATTGCCGGAAATACTTTTAAAATTGGAACATAATTTCCAAAGGGGCCGTCTATATAAATATGAAAGTGGAACTATTAGGAGCCGCCATTGATGCTTTAAATATGCGTGAGACTGAGGATCGTGTGGCCGGGCTGGTGCGCCGGGGCGGGGGACACCAGGTGATTACCCTTAACCCCGAGTATCTTTACCGTGCCCAATTCGAACCTCAATTGCTCAAAGTGGCTAATGCTGCAGAAGTTGTAACCCCGGACGGCGAAGGGATTGTTTGGGCCTGCAAAGTGGCCGGGCACCCCGTACCGGAGCGGGTTACCGGTATCGACCTTATGCTGCGCCTGGTTCAGCGGGCCGCCACTGAAGGATGGAGGGTCTTTTTGCTGGGAGCATCTCCCGGTGTAGCCGCCGCTGCGGCTGAAAAGTTGCTGGAAAAGCACCCCGGCCTGCAGGTGGTAGGAACTCACCACGGCTACTTTAAGGAGAGTGAAGAAAGAGAAGTTATCGATAAAATTATTGCTTCCCGGCCCCACTTGCTTTTTGTGGCCCTGGGGGCACCCCGGCAGGAGTTGTGGATTCACCGTTATATCAAGGATTTAAACTGTGTTGCCATGGGGGTGGGGGGGAGCTTCGATGTTATTTCGGGGCATGCCAAGCGGGCTCCTCTATGGACCCGGCGGCTGAAAGTTGAGTGGCTTTACCGCCTGGTAAAGGAACCTAAACGGTGGCGCAGAATGATGGTGCTGCCCAAATTTGCCTGGCTGGTTACCAGAAAATACCGTCTAAAAAGTTAACTTTTATAACTATTAATGGCAGGAAATATTCTACAGGTGTCGAAGAATTGCGCGTATTCACGTTAAAGGTGGAGGGATGGCAGTGCATAAAAAAAGCAAGCTTATAGCTCTGGGGTTGGTTGTGTTTATGGCTGCGGTGGGGTTGGGCTTATCAAGCCTTGCTTTTGCCGGATCCGGTGATCCGGGCAGTTCTTCCGACCCGCTGGTCACCCGGAGTTATGTTGATAGTTTGGTCCAAAAAAAGTTTGAGGAATACGCCGGCTCGGTTCAACCGGGTGGCGCATCTTTAAAATGGGAGATTGAAACGCTGCAAGCGGGAGAGACATTTATCGGTTCCGCCGGTACCGAGTTTATTTTGCGCGGTGGAGCGGCAGTTATAGTGGATCCAACCGGCAGCGGCATTCCCGATATCACTTCCGGATCCAATTACACGGAGGGAAGGCAAGTACCGTCCAATCACTTGTTTAACATACCCCGCAGTGACGGGCGCGGCATAAAGGCCACCAAAGAGGCTATTATAATGTACCGCGGTTAATCAACTATTTTACACCGAAAGGGTGTGATTAATATGACAGCACGCAGGAGAAGACGGAGCAAAAGAAACAAAAGGCTGCCGGTAATCCTGGCCGTTGTCGCTTCTCTGTTGGTGTTCGGTGTGGCTTACGGGTTGGCCTCGGGTGGATATTTGCCCTGGTTCGGGGGCAATGATGGTGATCCGGGCAATAACCTGGCTGACACCGGTGGGGAAGATGAGCAGGTGGAACTGGAAGGTTTCAATGTATTGCTCCTGGGTACCGATGACCGGGAGGCAAAGGATAATTACAGCCGCACTGATACCATAATTGTTTTGAATTATAACGATGAGGCCAACCGCATGTCCATGTTGTCCATCCCCAGGGACAGCAGGGTGCAGATACCCGGGCACGGTTTGGATAAAATAAATGCCGCCAATGTTTACGGCGGTCCGGAATTGGTTGCAAAGACGGTATCGCAGCTGATAGGGGTTAATGTGGATAAGTACATCCTTACTAATTTCTACGGTTTTAAAGACATTGTGGATGCCCTGGGCGGGGTAACCCTGTACGTGGAAAAGGATATGTACAGACCCGGGGAGCAGTGTTACGGTGGGCAGTTCGGCATTAACCTGAAAGAAGGGGAACAGCGCCTGGACGGTGAAAAGGCCCTCCAGTATGTGCGTTACCGGGGGGACGGATACGGTGATATTACCCGCACTGGGCGGCAATTGAAGTTTTTAAAGGCACTGGGCAGTGAAGTGATGCAGGCCAAAACCATAACCAAGCTGCCCAGGCTGATCCCGGAAATAATGGAAAATGTGGAAACAAACCTGGGCCCCACCCAGCTCCTTAAGCTGGCCCGGGCCGGTAGAAACATGGATAGCGTGGAAATGGTAACGCAAACCCTGCCGGGGCACTTCCTGGAAACCGGGCAGGGGAGCTTCTGGGCTGTGGATCAACAACAGGCCAAGCGCGTGGCCCTGGCGCTCTTTGAAGAGGGAAAGGTTTTAAAGGAAGTGGTGCAGGGGCCCACCGAGGACAGAAGGCCGGAGCCTGAAGATAAGGATGACGAAGTAATGCTTTCCCAACGTAACAGCCAGGGAAATGAAAGAACCGCTCCCTCCGAAACAACTCAAAATTCCGGCGGGGATGACCGTGCACAGCCCGCCGGTGACAGCGGCGAAAAGGAAGGCTCCACCGGGCAGGAGGATGCCGGTGCGGTGGACAATGATGATTCACGGCCGGAAAAGAATACCGGCACCCAGGTGCCTGCCGATGATTCCGTGCCCCCCGAGGGGTTGCCCGTGGACCAGGCGAAGAAGGGCAGCAGTAGCGGCAAAGTTGAAATCATAATTGATGTTAAAAACGGTGGCACTTCCACCTGAGACCGGTAAGACCGCCTTCTGCGCATAGCGGAAAGCTATGCCGGGAGGTGGCCGGACCCAACTTATTCGAAGGACAAAAAATCTAAAGCATACGGGTGAGGCAATGTATCGCAGCAAATTAATGAAATGGCTAGTTTTTCCGGCCATCTTTCTTTTTTTATTAGGCGGCATATTATTGTTGCGCCCGGGTTGGATATTTTCCAGCCCGGATATTGTTGATTTGAAGGAAACAGACGCAAAAGACCGTTATGACCTGATCGTGGTGGGCGGCGATCCCGAAGGGGTTGCTGCCGCTATTTCCGGTGCCCGCAACGGGCTTTCCACGCTATTGGTGGATACCCGTCCGGTGCTGGGCGGTTTAATGACCCGGGGCTGGCTTAACAGCCTGGATATGAATTACGGCCCCGGCGGGGAAATACTCAACGGGGGTATTTTCGAGGAGTTTTACAACCGGCTGGGCGGAGATTCCTTTGATGTGCAGGTGGCAGCCAATATATTCCACGAGCTGGTGAACAAAGAGGATAAGCTGGACCTGCTTATGCAGGCAGAGAGGTTCGAGCCGCTGCTGGATGCCGGGAATGAACATAACCGTATCAGCGGGGTAAAGGTCCTTTCCGGGGATGGCGAGCTTTTGGAGATTCAAGCCGCCGCGGTCATTGATGCAACCCAGGACGCCGGCTTGGCTGCAGCTGCAGGGGTACCGTACACCGTGGGCCATGCCGATTTCGGCCGCCCCGGTGACAGCATGGCGGCAACCCTTGTATTCAGGCTGGAGGGTCTGAATAATCTGGACTGGTTTAATATTTATTATTACTTAATGTACAAGGACCAGGATCGAAACAGCGGTGCCAATCTTCACAGTGCCTGGGGTTTCGGGAAAGAGGTCCAAAATTATAAGCCCTTTTCCTCCCGTATTGCTCTGCGCGGGCTGAACATTGGCCGGCAGAAGGACGGCAGTGTGTTAATCAATGCTCTGCAGATATTTGGTGTGGACCCTTTAAACCCCCTTGCCCGGGAAGAGGCCAGAATGCTGGCTTTGGTTGAACTGCCCCGGATAGTGGATTATATTTCCCGGGAAGTACCCGGTTTTTCCGGTGTCAAGCTGGCCGGGGTAGCCCCGGAATTATACATAAGGGAGTCCCGGCACATACTGGGGGAATACAGGTTGACCATTGATGATGTGCTGGAGCACCGTGATTTTTATGACCGGGTGGCCTTTGGTTCTTATCCCGTGGATATTCAAGCCACCGGGCCCAAGGATAAGGGTTTTGTGGTGGGTGATCCCATCCAATATGCAGTTCCCTTTCGCAGTCTGATTCCCGAAGGGGTGGAAAACCTGCTGGTGGTGGGACGGGCCGCCGGCTATGAATCCCTGGCGGCAGGAAGCGCCCGCACCATCCCGGTGGGGATGGCCGCGGCAGAGTCCGCCGGTGCCGCAGTGGCGCTGGCCTTGGATGAGCGCAAATCCTTCCGGGAGCTGGCGGAATCACAAAAATACATGGAAAAATTACAGCAGCGACTTAACCAGCAGGGTATGAGGCTAAAGCCCTTTCACGTTCGCCCGCTGGCCGTTTCCCACCACTGGGCTTATTCGGGGCTGAAGTTCATGCGCCGCCTGGGGTTGGCCTGGGGAGGTTACAATAATGATTACGGGCTGGACCGGGAAATGGAGGAACAAAAGTTTATCAGCTCCCTTTCCCGCGCCGTTAAGCAGACAGAGGCCGAAGTCAAGGTACATCCCCTTTTGTGGCAGGAAGGCAACAGCCTGACCCTGCAGGATACTGCTTACATGTTTTGCCGCTATTTAGGTTTGAATATGAATAAGCAGCAGGCTTACGATTATCTTGCCCGGGGTGATTTCTGGGATGAGGAATTACTGAATAAAATCCATGCCAATAATGATGTCATAACAGTGGGTATGGGTTACATGTTAATTGAGGACTTTATTGAGTGGGTGGGTTATGAAGACCCGTCACTGAAATACGTTAAAACCGAGGGGAATTAATGTATGCTTAACAAACGGTTGTCAGGGGTTTTGATTCTGCTTATCGGGGTGGCCCTGCTGGTATCGGGCTTCAATGCGTGGCAGCGTTATAACCTGGAAAAGGAACACCGGGGTATAGAAATCGCGGTTGTTTATAATGAGCTTGGGGATCTGGCTGAATTGGAGAAGGAAGTAAGCTTACGGCAGCTACTGGCGGATTTTGGCCGGGAAGGGGTTACCACCGTTCTCTTTAAAGAAGATACCCCCGAGACGCTGGTGCGCCGGGGGGAATTTGTGGTGGGTACCGGGCAGGAAATAAGTATTTATAATCCCGGCCTGTTAAACCCGGAAACGTTGCAACCTGCTTACACCTACCTGGTAACCCGTGAAAAGGACGCGTGGGAGCGGGTTGCTGCTGCTCTGCAGGCGAAAGGGCTTCCCGTGGATACAGAGGATACCGGCGGAAATTATATTATTTCCACTCCCCTTTCCCGGGAAAAACTGGATGCCTATGGTCTTGGTTTCCCCCTTGAACTAATACAGCAGGTGGCCGAAGGCGGGTTTAATATACTGGTCCAACCCCGCACCTGGCCGGGGGTGACGGTACAAGAAATTGAGGACGTTTTTACACCCCTGCAAGATATTACCCGGCTTTCCGGGGTGTTGTTTAACGATGAACAATTGCCCGGGTACGGTTATGAAGAGAGTAAAGTATTATTCGGCGCCCTGGGGCAGCAGCTGCAAGATAAGCTGGGGGTACCCCTGGTGCAGATAGAGTTTACACCTCAAAAGGGGTTCGGTAATGTAGCCCGGCTGGTGGACAAGCAGGTGGTGCGACTGCATACCATTTCCCAGAGGGAAATGGGCGAGTATACCCCCTCCGGGGCCCTGAACCGTTATGAACTTGCCGCCACCGACCGGAATATGCGCATACTTCTGGTGCGTTTATTCAGCGGAGTGGAGTACCCGGAACAATTACAAGTGAACCGGGATTTCATAGCCAACCTAAATACACGGTTGGTGGAGGATGGTTTTACGCCGGGCAAGGCTTCCCTTTTTGAGTCTCTTAATGTAGCACGCTGGAGCGTTCCGGTAATTTCGCTGGGGGTTCTGGCGGGGGGAATAATGCTGGCACTGCAGCTATTTCCCCGCCGGCAGGCGTTGCTACTGGGTGGCCTGGGCGTTGTAGGCTGGCTGGCCCTTACCGGTGCAAGTGCCACCGGCCCGGAATGGTTTGGGTTGAGTAGAAAACTGTGGGCCCTGGCGGCGGTGATTATTTTCCCCACCCTGGCCATAATTTGGGGTGTAAGGGAGGAAGGTTTTTCTCCGGGTAGAGCCGTTGTTAGATTGTTACAAATCTCCCTCCTTTCTTTAGTGGGGGCCGTTTTAATGGTGGGCCTTCTGGCGGATGTGGGATTCATGCTTAAATTGGACAGTTTTATGGGGGTTAAGGTTGCCCACCTGGTACCCCTGGTTTTAGCAGCCTGTTACTTTTTTGTTACAGTGCCCAGGGATGAAAATTGGTTGGAAAAAGTTGTTCGTATCTCAAAGAATCCGGTAACGATAGGGCTAACTGCTGTAGGTGGTCTGCTGGGAATAATTTTGTTACTTTATGTAATTCGCACCGGCAATGCGGATGCAGGAGCGGTATTACCCTTTGAACAGCAGTTGAGGACTTTCCTGCAGGAGCTTCTGGCGGTGAGGCCCCGCACCAAGGAATTTTTACTGGGGCATCCACTGTTATTATTGCTTTTATATACGGGTTACCGGGATATTCGCTTTATCCCTTTGCTGGTGCTGGGGGCCATTGGCCAGGTATCCCTGGTAAATACCTTTGCCCATATCCATACACCGCTGGTTATTTCGATGTTGCGCGGTTTTAACGGGCTTTGGCTGGGTATTCTTGGGGGGCTGGTGTTGATCGCCCTTTGGAAATTGGGCTGGCATTACTGGAAAAGTCTGCCGGAAGTAAGTTAGTCGTTATGTAAAATGATTTATCGGAGGTTGCAATGGTGCGTGCCGTTATATCCGGTTATTATGGTTTTCACAACCTGGGGGATGAAGCAGTTCTGTACAGTATGCTGCAGGCACTGCGGGAATATGACCCCGGTTTTCAGCCGGTGGTGCTTTCCGCGGACCCTCATTTCACTGCCCGCACCTATGATGTGGAATCGGTAAACCGGTGGAATTTCGGAGAAGTAAAGGAAGCCCTGCGCCGGGCCGATATCTTAATAAGCGGCGGCGGGAGTTTACTGCAGGATGTCACCGGCATAAAAAGCCTGGGGTATTACCTGGGAGTGATATGGCTTGCCCGGGCGCTGGGCAAGCCGGTGGTCTTTTACGCCCAGGGCATAGGACCCGTCAATGGCAGCCTTGGTAGGAAAATGGTGGCCTTTACGGCCAACGGGGTAAAGGCAATTACCGTGCGTGATGATGAATCCCGCAAAGATTTGCTGGAAATGGGTGTCAAAAAGGAAATAACAGTTACAGCGGACCCGGTATTGGGGCTTGACCCGGAAAAGGTGCCAACGCAGCCGGGTCGGGATATCTTGAAGGATTCCGGTGTTGGCGTGGAGGAAAGGCCCGTGGCCGGCATTTCGGTGCGCCCCTGGCAGGGGGAAGATTGGCACCGGGAACTGGCCCGGGTATGCGATTCCCTGGCGGGCAGGGGGATGCAGGTGGTATTTTTACCCATGCAGCACCCTGGTGACTTAGAAATATCGGAAGTAATTTCCGGGTTTATGCATGAAAAAAGTTTTATTTTGCGGCGGGCCTGTTCCGTACCGGAAATCCTTTCCGTGATGGGTAATCTAAAATTGCTGGTGGGGATGCGCCTGCACTCACTGATAATGGCTGCAGTGCTGGGAGTGCCCCCGGTGGGAATCGCATACGATCCCAAGGTGGAACGTTTCCTGGGCCGGCTAGGTCTGGAGCCGGGCGGCACCCCGGAAAACCTGGATGCCGCCCTATTGCTGGCGGCTGTAAATAATGCCGCGGCACTGGACCGGCAGGAACTGCTGCACAGGGTGGGCCCCCTCCGGTTAAAGGCTCTGGAGACAGTAAAGACTGTTTTTTCAAGATAGACCTCATTGCCGCCGCAAGGCGGCACCAGCAGAAGGATGAAAGAGTAACTGTATGACTCTAATGTACAGTGAATCACGTGTAAAGGAGCGGGCAGCACCCGGAGCGAACATACGCAGGTTAAATCAAAGAGCGAACGAAGCGGAGGATCAGCGGCGAATCCTGTTTG